>OARM01000159.1_pt1 | contig 14777 bp, 11 predicted proteins | sample 1475591 | NCBI WGS metagenome assembly OARM01 (sample SAMEA3360676, study PRJEB22359) | human gut metagenome | biome: ENVO:urban biome; feature: ENVO:human-associated habitat; material: ENVO:feces | place: Bangladesh | collected 2011
TGGCGACGCGTGGAGTGACAATTACGAGTGGACTGGCGCGTGGAATCGATGGTGTGGCGCATAAAGCGGCCTTACAGGTAAATGGCGTTAGCATTGCTGTATTGGGGAATGGACTTAATACCATTCATCCCCGCCGCCATGCTCCACTGGCTGCCAGTCTACTTGAGGAACCATGGCAGCCTGGCGGCTGCAAATCGGGGTGTGGCAGAATATGAGCTTTCAGAGTAACCATCCAGAATCCCATGTCACACAACCTGGAGCACCAGAAAGTCCACACCAGAATGGTGAAAGAGGTTCTGAAAGCCGTCGCCAGAGCCAATAATCACCCTTATCAGTCCGTATTTACAGACTTTATCGCCGATCATCCCTCCTGCACGGTCTGTTTCTGGGAAACCTTCCACAAAATGTCCCCGGATTCACCGTACGAATACTGAAGTGGTCAACAAAAACTGGCCACCGAGTTAGAGTTTTTCCAGTATCGATTTTCCGATTCGTTAATAACGAACTACAGGACAAATTTGCCAGTTGGTATCCCGGTTGTACGATAGACGCTCAGAGTAGAGGGACGTTATCCGCGATGGCAGCATAGCTACTGCCCCAGGGTTTTTCATGCTCTCCACAGACTACCTGAAGGGGTCTGACAGGCCCCTTCAGAAGAAAAACATCTTTGATAACAGTTATTATCAGAAGTCATACCGGATACCCAGTATTCCTTCCGCATCTGTCTTAAAGTAACCATCAAAACTGCTGTTTACTTTTGCCTGCACTGACAGTTTCTCAGTCAGCTTTCCGTTGATACCAAACGAAACGGTATAGCGGTCAGCCTTCTCTGCATCATAGTGACGGGCTTTCCAGTCATCACGCAGGGTCATTCCCGGCATATCGTTCAGCGTGATATTCCGCCAGATACCTGCCTTCAGCGTCATATTTCCGGAGACTTTTTCTGCCTCAACCCCGGCTTTCAGCCACAGGGCGTCGCCATCATGAAGCTCCACGCTCCGCTCCCGGCCCTGCAGACGATTTCCGTCCACTCGGGCACCGTTCAGCGAAACAGTCGGTGTTATCGACATATCAAGGGGGGCTGCATGCATCTTCCACCCACCACGGATACCCGCTGTCAGGATATGGCTTTTTGCCCTGCCGGACAGGTCACTCAGGTCTCCCTGAATAGTGTAATCTTCAGACAGCTCCCGGTATCCGGTCATACCATCCACAAACAGACTACCGGCAAAGGATTTGCCCGCCAGAACATGCACGCCCCACAGGCTGAAATCATCCCGGTAGCCATCTGCGCTGCTGTGCCCCCGGTAAAACTCTGCCCCCATCCCCCACCAGGCGTTACCGGCAGCAGACTGGCGGAATCCCACATTCAGTCCGCTCTGATTGAGGCTGAAGTCGTCATATCCACCATGACTGTACCCTGTCATGGCCCATGCTCCGCCGTCTGCATCACTGTTATCCACCACCTGTGTCCAGCGGTCAGCACTGTCGCTGAGAATGAACTCACGGGCGGCAAACATGGCACGCGCTTTCTTCAGAAGAGATGTGTTATCCGAGCCCTTAAACAGCGTACTGCCATTCACCGTCGTGCCCGCATTCTCTGCCAGAGAATCAGAGGAAGGCGTGACACTGCTGCTGTTATTTCCTTCAGACACAACACCATCTGCCTCTGTACTTCCTGTTTCCGGTGCAACCGGAGAGGTTGCATCTGTCACATCATCACTGACATCCGTTGATACCTGAGATTCAGTTGTTCCGGCATGACTTTTCAGTTGCCAGTAAACCCTGCCGTCTTTCTCCTGCACCTGTGTGTCAGGGGTATAAACAGTAAACCCCCTGTTCAGGCTGGCAAAGGAGAAATACCCGTGAGAAGTTCCGACCGGTGCAGATGCCAGAGTCAGGTCATTTTTCAGTGTGACAGTCTGGTCAAACAGGGAGGACAGGTCCAGTGTGTTATGTCCGCCCGTTGCCTTATTCAGGATATCAATCCGGTCCCCCGTGTTGTCGGCTGTGCTGACACCCATGGCGATATTCATACTGCTGGCGTGCAGTGTGTTTACCGTCAGCGTTTTCGGCGACCAGTTGTCTGTCACAAGGGAGAGCGTCCCGCCTTTGCTTCTGAACGAATCCAGTGTGGAGCTTTTCGTCATATTCCAGTGACTCCGGCGCGACAACTCCACATGCGAGCCGGTATGACCGCTGATATCACCATTAAAGGTTGCGTTCATGATATCCAGCGTCGTCTTCCCGTTCAAGACAGCACTACCATTAAACACGCTACGGTCTGCATCCTTCACCGCTTCTGATGTGCCTTCTTCCAGCGTAAACGCCGTGCCGTTACCATCGTTTTTGTCGATAAAAACCCGGCTGTCGCCCAGTGTGATCGTCGAATCTGTTGCCTCAACCATGGTGTTCAGCGTGGCATTGCGACCAAGACCAAAATCAGTGTTCTTCAGTGACAGCCTGTCAAAGGTAAAACTGCGGTTCTCCCAGTCCTCCTGACTGAATGACGTGGGCTGAGTCAGAACCGAATGGTCTCCACTGGCAGCCAGTTTGTCAGCCACAGACTGAGTATTGTATGCATGGATAACCGGATGCCCCTGCAGCGTCAGACGCCCGTTTTCCTGGGTGAATGTACCAGAGATATCCGCAGATCCGTCCATCACCAGAGCACCGGTAACGCCTTCAGGCAGGCGATTGTCCACATTCAGATTGCCTTTCAGTTGTCCGTGAAACAGATACCCTGCAGTATTGAAACGGTCAGCTACCAGTTTCTGTGCATCCCCCTGACTGTGCCCCACAAACTCCCAGGTGGCGTTGCTGCTCTGGTCCGTGGGGAAATAACCATAGGTGCTCTGCTTCAGGATGAAGTAATCCGTCGTATTTGTGTACGGATTATTGTATTTATATAAATTTCCGGCAGTTCCTTTACGTGATTCCGACCAGCCATTCAGTGCTACTTTGTCAGCCCGCAGGGCATAATCCAGCGTGATAGTGGCCCGTTTATCAGCGTTATTCGCCAGCACGGCACCATAATCTGCCGCCTTCAACTGATGAAACGTCAGACTGTTACCATTAATATCCAGTGTGCCCCCACGATATCCCCATGAGACGGTATCCGGATTTACCTGCCGCTCATCAGTCAGTACAACGGTCGGCCGGCCACTGGCAATATTAACACTGCTGAACGCCTGCACCTGTCCTTTATTGTCCGCCTGCTGGTTCAGTACAACCTTTCCGTCCCCAACCTTCAGGCCACCTTCATTAATACCTGTACCCTGTACCGTCAGCGTACCTTCACCAATTTTATGCAAGTTATCGCCCTTAACACCATTAACCTGCCAGTTTACGGACACCCCGTTGTCCACAACAATACCGGCACCGGTCCAGGTACTTCCGTTAGAGGTTGTTACTGTGTAATTATCACGGAACGTCAGAGAACCCGCCCCCTGAGAAACCGAATCCTTAAGGTTAATCTGACCATTCGCCCCCTGAAATATCAGGTTCTTACCAGCATTCAGGTCATTTCCCTGCTGCCCGTGCATGGCATATGTGGTGCTTCCCTGTGTCAGCGCACCAGCTCCGGTACTGCTGTTAAAGCTCCACTCCAGTGCACCACCTTCCGATGTTCTGAACGTGACCGGGGCATCATTGTCTTCATTAAATTTCTGCCCGATAAAATCCAGTGGAATAACAGCCCAGTTATTTCCCCTGCCCCCCGCTCCATTCCCCGCAGTAAGAACACCGACCAGCACCCATTTATTCTGAACAGTATCAAAAGCAAATAAAGGCGAACCGCTGTCACCGGCCTCGCCATAAATGGGCATTGCACCATTAAGTTTGTAATCAAAAACCAGACCTGAACTGGTGCTAATCATTTCTCCATTCTGATAGGATGACAGGCTACCGACAGTCCCGCCGGTCAGCCAGGAATATGCATCTCCCATTTGTGTCAGCTGTCCGTTACTGTCCTTAATATACTGAGTACCAGACCCCAGACGATAAAAAACAGGATAGCGCTCCTTATCCAGATATGCGCCAGCCACTGCCCCCTGCGCCGTCACCGCAGTAGGGGCAACCTCTGTCACCAGTTTATCCAGCCGGGGGGCATGAAAATCCAGTGACGGCGCATCATTCCGGTCCACGATATTGTAACGGTTTTCACCATCACCAAAGCTAACGTTTGTATATCCCCCGTTATGTTTCACGCTGGCGATATACTGCGGGTTTATCAGTGTCGCCACACCGATTTCCGAATCCACAGCGCTGAAATCAGGCATAGCTGCCTTATCCAGCGTACCGACAAGTTCTCCCTGCTTATTATAAATAGCGATATTCGTTGCCCCCGGGCGGAACATCCCCTTATTTTCAGCAAAATCACGAAATAACTGATACCCGAGTTCATTATTGACCGTTCCCGCAAGACTTCCTGCAGAGAATAGTACCGGGATCAGTAATAAAACCGGGAAACACTGACGTCTGACAGACTTATGAACACATTTCCTAGCAAACTCAGATACGGCAATAAAGCCCCGGGCCACAGCGCTGTAGCGAAGAGAATAAATTCTGTTCATTTTTAAATTAATCCTGAAAAAAATAAAATCAGTATTACTCAGGCATAACGGATAATCACCGTCATCCCTGCCTGCCAGACTGACTGCCCTGTCACCGGTTTACTGAAATGAAGATTAAGAACTGCACCGGAAGAAATCCCGAGTGCATATGCCCCGGAATAAAACCAGCCTTCACCCACCAGGTCCTGATAACCGCTTTCATCAGTAATCACCGGTGAGTCAGACACTCCCGGAACGCCCTGTTTCAGCTGTGTCCAGATACTTTCTGCGGACACTTCACCTTCCGTCATCCGGGAAATGAAGTTCAGTCCGTCGGCGGTGCGTCACGTACTACTGTCGGGTACGCCGCCATTAAAAACATAAGCATCAGCACTGTTATCCCCCAGCGTCTGGGTGATTCTGGCACCAAAGCCATCCTCTTCTGCCCACGCAAGCGCCCCGAAAGCCTGAACTTCTGCTGCCAGTGTGCCTGCTGTCTGAGTGTCCCCGGTGACGCTCAGTGGCAGAACAAGCAGCCCCTGTCCCGGCGTGCCTCTGGCCCACTGAATATGGATTTCGCTTCCGTCACTTCCCTTCAGCTGAATAACAGGAACAATACCAGCGCCGGATGTCTCACTACCCTCAAAAGCACGGGCTGATTTACCGGCAAGCAGCAGAAGGTCATAAGGCGCACTGACCGTCAGACGGGTTCCGTTACCGGTCAGCTCACTGATTTTGTTGCTGAACCCGGTATATCCGCCGGTTTTCCACAGCCAGGGAGGAAGTGAATCATCATAAGGCGTGATGGTCCCCCCGAACGCCACAACTCCCTGAAAATCTCCGCCGGACTGCCATCCGGTACCAGCAGAAACTTTTCCGCAAATTAATAAAGAAAGAGAAAAGACAATAATAAGTAAAATATCAATTACAGCATTCTGTCGCACGTCCACTCCCCTCTGAGACTCCTTCATCTGTATTATACAATCGTGGTGAAATTTCTTTTATCTTTCTGTAAACCTCACTGAAGTCATCTTCCACCATCACATAACCTTCACTCCCCCTGATATGAAGTTCACAAAAAACACCCTTCTGAAGAACGAAACTGATGTCTTTTATATTCACCAGAAGATTTCGCCCCTGCCTGCTGACAAAGTGAATAAACACGCCTGCCTCTCAATACAAATATGAATAAAAGAATAAAAACAAAAAGACGTTCAAGTAAGAAGAAAAACACTGCCGGAGTCTGAAAAATGCGATGCTGGCACTCCGTTTATCAGAAATAAAATGAAATTACTTAAATGTATTTAATTTTATTTTTCAGGAGTGACGAGCCTGTACTCACAACAAAATGTATCCACTTTTTCCGGTCTGCCGAAATAAAACCCCTGCAGATAATCCACTCCCATAGAGCACAGACAGTTCACCTGCGCCTGTGTTTCCACACCTTCTGCCACCGTATCAATACCCAGCTTTCCTGCCAGCCCGACAACACTTTCCACGATATGCCGGGATGTCTTTTCACTCAGAATGTCCTGTGTGAAGCTCCTGTCCATTTTTATATAACTGACCGGAAAGTGCTTCAGGTACGACAGTACGGAACATCCGGTTCCGAAATCATCCAGTGCAAATACCACTCCGGCATCACACAGCCGGCTCAGTTTCTCTTCGGTCTGTCTGTCCATGTTAAACGGCTGCTGCTCCGTCAGCTCCAGAACCAGATGTGTGATGTCATGCCCTGCCAGCGCCAGACACATCTGAGTGAACTCACGCTCAGCCAGCAGGGCCGGCGTCACGTTCACGGCAAGCCGGAAGTCACTCGGCAGCATGGCTTTAATCTCAGAAAGTCCGGCCACCGCACGGTTAAGAATTTTTTTCGTCAGAGGCAACAACAGCTCGGCAGATTCAATCCGGTTAATGAAATATGCCAGCGGAATGATTTCGCCTGCAGGCATGTGCCAACGAACCAGAAGCTCTGCACCGGACACAGTAAAGTCTGATGCAGAAACCACCGGCTGGAGATTCGGTTCAAACTCCCCGTTAATGAGCGCACGCATCAGCCTGTCTGCGGATACAAAGTCACTGTCCATACTTTCAGTCTTCCATTTTATGAGGTGTACTGACAGCTTCGGCTTTGAACTCTTTAGAGTAACGTTGGGTTTTTCTGCTCATTATTATCTCCTTCTGATGCCATTCTATTTCAGGAAGGAGTGTCCGTTAAACTCAGGCTACCTCACACCAACCACCCACCACATCGGTATTAACACTTTTCGTTGCCGGGCCATCAGAAATACATCACCACCGGTGTCAGATTACCCTGCCAGCGTTTCACCTGCTCCTCAGCACCGGGGAAATTCACCCGCACATCACTCAGGGATGTCACCCAGGCACCGGCAATATGCTGGCTGCCATTCTCCTGTGACAACAGCGACTCAGCGCCCGAAATAAACGCATCAGGGCGCGCGATTAACCCGGCATAGTCCGGAGTCCATTTATAGCCGTTCACCTGCCATAACTGGCGTTTCACCTGTGTTTCAGCCCCCGGCGTCACCTCTCCGCTAACCACGCTCCAGCCCTGATCGCCAGTAATATTGTCCTGCCATGCCAGAAGATGGTGCATCGTGAACGTGATTTCCCCGTAACGCACCTGTCCCCGGGCGAGTTCTCCCCGGGCCGCAATACGGGGAGATGATGGCGCCACCTGAAGTAATGTTACCGACGGCTGCAGCCCCGGACGGGCAGTTGTCAGTGATGTGGTATGTCCGCCAAGAATATAAAAATCCTGCCCTCTCCGGCTTTCACTGACCATGCCACCTTTACCCGTTGACAGACCGGCCTGCACGGCGTCTGGTGTACTCATCCGCACAGCGCGGGGCTGCCACTGCCAGGACGTATCGCGGACATACAGCGTGCCGCTGAACTCCGTCACGCCCACAGCCATTCCCTCCTGCCAGTGGCCCGGCGGAATAATCAGGGGTTGCGCCAGCACACTGGCTGAAGTCAGAAAAAACAGAGCCGGAAACATACCGGACTTCAGACGATGAATAATATTCAGCACCGGACCGTCCTCCTGCTTACTGGTACTCAATACTTACCGGCAGTGACACCCGCCAGCGCTCCGGCATCGTGCCGTTCAGACGTAATTCACCACTGCCTGCCACAGTCTGTGCACCATACGCACCTTCAACCTGACGCAGGGAGGCATCACTGAAATGACTCACTCCCGAATAACCACTGATGGTCATTGTCTGCAGCCAGTCGGGGCCTTCGCCACTGAACATCTTCTGCAGAACACCCGGAATATCAGAAGTCTTCATGGCTGCGCTTTCACCAGGCAGACCATTCACATTCAGGTCGTCATACACACCGGCATACGCCGGCTGTCCGTCCTTCACATGGCGCAACACCCCCACAGCCTGCATTCTGAAAACAAATGTGCCTGCCCGGACGTTATTATCTCCGGTGACAGGCAGCGTCACCTCCGCCACGCCAGGTGCTGTCCATTCAAGCGAAAATCCCTCAGTACCCTTTCCGTAACTGACACGGGGAGAAAGCCCCTCACGTCCTGCCGGTGTGGTCAGGGTGGTTTTTCCCAGTAAAACGGTCATCGCCGGCAGTGCGACCGGAATTGCCTGCCCACCGTCACGAACACCGCGGCTCAGTTTAACATCCAGGCCTTCATTTCCCTGTCCGACTTTCCATACCCACGGGTTACGGATGCTGGTCACCGGGCCTTCCAGCTTAAGCTCTCCGCTGAAATCCTCTCCCGGCGTGTTCCAGGCCAGTACGCAGGAAGGCAGGAGGCTGGCAGCAAACAGAAACAACGTCACCTTTTTCACTTCGCTTCTCTCCTTATATCCCTGCAACCATCACTGTACTGTAACCGTCACATTCAGCCCTGCCTGCCATGCTGCAGACGTGCCCTCTGCCGGTAACCACAGTTCAAAATCCGACACTGCTGAGGCATATGCCGCAGCCAGATTCATCACCCGGCCGTCAGCCAATACCCCCTGAGAGATGACCTGACCATTGTCTGCGGCACTCATGCCATTGCCAAAACCCTGGTTCATCAGAAGTAATGTGGAAAGGCGGGTTTTAAGCCACTGTGGCAACGTTCCTGACTGTACATCCGTCACGCTCTGTCCGCCGACCAGCGACATCCCTGCCGGCACTGTCGCCCCCTCTTCCTGTACACCGGCACTGACTGCCATCCCCTGATTCAGGGTGAAAGAAAGCTGCCCCGACACATTTCCCGTTTCCGGGTCACGCACCGGGACAGAGGCGCGGAAATGCTGTGCTGAGGTACCATTTCCTTCCGTCACAGTAAAAGGCTGTCCGTTACTGCTGAAGGTAATAAAGGGGGTGAATCCGGGACCACCTCGCTCAGCCACTTCATGCAGATGCCCCTCCAGAAACGGCAGAGCCCCTTTATCACGCAAATTAAAAACCAGTTGTCCGTTATCTGTACGCGCATCAGCAATATCCACTGCCCAGGTCTGGTCCGGTGAACTTATCTGCCAGGTCCATTTGGGGGCTTCGTCAGTGACAAAACCATTAAACTGAATTTCTCCACCATCAAGAATATCTGCATGTGGCGCTGCCGAATAAAACAGAGCCACCGAAATAATGGCTGAAAGAAGGGATTTATAATGATGCGCTATCTTCATTGTTATTTACTCTGCTCTGTTCCGGAGTACATAAAAATAAAAACCAGTTCATTCAAAAGCACCCACTGAAAACAATACCGAACCGACATGCGTCACAACGCATTCCGACAGAAAAAAACACCTGCTCCAACATCCCGGTTCCGTTTGTTCAGGTCGCCGGAAACAGCGACCTGAATTTTTAGTCAGAAGTAAACGGGAAGTGTTTACTGCCGGGCCCTGCCGAATTACTGGTAAGTAACACGAATCGGCAGGGATGCTTTCCATGTAATATTTGATGTAGCAGGCTGATCAAGTGTGATTGTGATATTTGTATCTGAATTATTCAGAATACCAGCAGCATATACAGCTGAATAGGTGAATTGGGGCTCATTGAAGTACTGATGACTACCTGAAGCTACAAGATTCCCGCCTTGGTCGTTATAGTTTTCGACATAATCATTACCGAAAAGTTTAGCTATATACCAACTATTCTGGGAAATCTTATCATTCGATTTACCTAGCCCCCCATAAAAAGCGTGACCTTGATTGGCAGCAAAGAGATTAAACTTTGAACGGACATTTCCAGCTGCCACAGACGCTTCAGCTCCAGAAGTTAAGATAGTGGTTAGAGTGCCAATTTTCACATCGGAATCATTTTTCACTTCCAGAGTTAGATCTGTACGACCGCCTTCAAATGAATCGGTATTAATAGCGTTACCGAAATCAATCTGCGGACTGATACCAGTCTGTCCGTGGAAGGGGTCATGGGACGCAGTACGAATACCCAGAATAGGGATTATCTTCTGCACAGGGATCACGGCTTCCCTATCTCCTGAGTGGATCTCAACATTCAGGTTATTTACCGCATCGCCTACTTTAACTTCCCATGGGGTGTTTTGTGATAGCACATTCACGGTACCGCTCAGGCTAACAGAACCACCATCGCCGTTTGCAGTCCACGCCATAGCAGAACCAGATACTGCAGCAGAGGTAGCCACAGCCAGTGCAATCAGAGTCTTTTTCATAAAATAAATTCCTTGATATTTCATAAATAATAAACTGAAATCGGTAATCCTTATTTTTCCGGAATTACCGCAAAACTATCCCCTGCGGATTCATTTAATTAACCGCATTTCATTAAACACTGTGTTTAACTCAGAATAGCTTTACGTTATTCCCGTTTAAAAATACGGTAAATCCCTTTACCAATATGACCCGTTCCGGAGTCACGGATGTATTGCATCTGTTGTCGGAGATGAATTCTCAGTCTTCCACCTGCAGCGCTATCTGCAGATTTCCCCGGTAACTGACCGGGACTTCCAGCTCTGCCGGTGCATCCGTTCTTAACTCAACCAGCTTCTGTGCCTCAGGTACGCTTATCACCACATCCTCACCCTGCTGTCTGGCGCTGAGTGCCACTCTCTTTCCGTCAACCATCAGGGCCGTCTTCAGGGTGATGCGGGCTTCCCCGTTATCCGGCAGAGTCTGTTTCACCGTGATGTTTGCCAGTCCGCCGGAAGCCGGGCGACTTTCTGCATGCCGGATTATCAGCGCTGCAGGCAACGGGCTGTTACTGTCTGAGCGGTACAGCACCGGGTCTGTCGGTGTACGTGTCACCTTCACCACACTGTTACCTGACACCAGACCATTCACCACACCCAGATACTGCGTTTTCTCGCTGTATTCAGCGGCCAGTGCTGACTGAATACTGAGTGCACTCAGGACCAGGGTGGCTGCCATCATTGTTTTCTTCATTTATTACCCCTCTGTTCCGTGTTCCGGAGGGCGGTTATTTTTTATCTGCCTTATCAGACGGATTAATCGGCGAATCAGATGCCTTCTGCCCGGAAGACGTTGGCGTTTTTTTCTGGTTAATCGTCCAGGTCTGCAGTTCACCGTAATCATTCAGAGAATCCACTTTCACCACATTTCCCTTCACCTGCACTTCATCACCCGGCATGAACATCAGCAGTTTCTGTGCCGTATCGTTATCCATGGCAATTTTCTTCCCGTTTCCGTCCAGCAGGCTACCAATCGCAAAAATGTACGGCGTGGTGTTCACCAGCATGGTCCTGCCATCCGGGCGGCTCTGCAGGCTGAGCCCTTCCTCTGCCCCCTTGCGGCCTTCAAGCAGTGCCTTAGGTCGGTAGAACAGTTTCAGCTTCGTGCGCAGCGCCACCGCAATACCGCTGCCCTCCAGAGCCGGCGGAATATCCTGCAGGTTCAGCCAGTACACCGACTCTTTATCCTTCGGCAGATGGTCCGAGGCCATGATGATACGCAGTGTCTGCTGACCATTCGGTTTCACCTTGAAGAAGGACGGCGTAACCACAAAAGTCGGACGGGTGTCCTTCTCCACGATATTGTCCACCCAGGCCTGACCACCAAAGGTACGCTCCTTGTCATTGTTGGTGACCGTGATGGTCAGCGCATCCTTGTCCCCGCGAAAGATATAGCGGGTCTGGTCTGCCGCCAGGGAAGCCATCGCACTCTGACAGGTCATCATCAGCGCCAGAGTCATTCCCAGTGCTTTTGTCACCCGGTTAGTGAAAAACGTCGTTACTGCGTTACGCTTACTCACACGTAATCTCCTGTAGTTTCTCAGTATCCTGCAGTTTCGCCGCAGGTATCCGGCACTGGCCCAGGGTGATATCACCCGGCGCATCCACCGTGTTAATCATCAGCACACCATTGTTGGCCACAAAGCCCAGCGGTGTGTTCTTACTGTCACGTGCCCAGGTTCCCCCCGGCACAAACTCACCGTCACGCTGCTTCACCTGCAGCAGGTAACGCTTAACTTTCAGGGCATCAAACGGCATCCACACCACCGCTTTGTCCGTTGGCACCACCTTCTGACTGGTGTTCGTCAGTTCTGTGCTCAGCGGCAGCGTGCCCGCATCAATCGTCACCGTGTTCCAGTCATAGCTGTTCAGCGGTACCACCAGGTTGCCATCGCTGTCTGTCTCTCCGTTACCGGACGTCACCTTCACTCCGGGGGTATCCGTCACGTTCACCACGGCCACTGTATCCCCGGTCGTGCGGCTGAACATAATGTCCTTCGCCGCCGGAACGGCCAATACCGAACCACTGACCGAGACAGAACCACTGGTTCCGCCGGAATGAGAGTGGTTCAGGGCACCACTCAGATAAGACCTGTCACCGCTGTACGACGCGTTCAGATAACTGCTGGCACCGCCATCACTGTCACGACCACCGCCCAGACCATAACTGAAACGGTCATTCAGCGAGCCGGACACACCAGTGCTGAAGCCTGTGCCACCGTCTTTACTCGTACTCACCGACGTACTGCTGCTGTAGCGACGGTCAAACAGAGTGAACGGTACCGATACTGACGCCGATGCAGACCAGTTGTTTTCCCCCCGGGTGTCCCGTGAACCGGACCAGCCCAGGTTAAGACTGACACCCTTAATCTGTGTGCTCAGGGTGCCGGTAATCCCCGTGTCCTTACCGTTGTCATCGCTGTACCGGTAACTCCCGGTCATGGATGCGGGGTAATAACTCCGCTGCCAGCCGGACACCGACAGACTGAACAGACCACCCACCGACTGACTGACACCGGCATTCCATTCATCCTTCGTCCGGCGACCATGATTTGACTGCGACCACAACTCTGTCGGGTCAAAGGAGGACATATCCTCATATTCCTCACTCTGCAGTGACCAGCTCACCCGCAGTCCGGTGTTCGTCATCTCAAGTTGTTTACTCCAGGATAACTGCACCTTATTTCCGCTGCGGCTGCCATCACGGTATTTCGCCGTGGCATAAGCCCCGTCAGCAGACACCGCTCCCAGGTAACTCAGCCCCAGAACAGCCCCGGCGCTGACGCCCTGCCAGTCCTGGTTAAACACCCCGCCGGTGCGCAGCGTCAGCCCGTCCAGACCGTAACCGTATGACACCGCAAACACACCGCCTTTCAGGTCACTGTCATCGTCAGGCAAACCGGCTGCCACACTGAACTCGTGCTGCCCCGGACTTAACTGTCCGGCCATCACCGACAACGGGAAGTTCTGTACCTGCTCGCGCCCGTCTTCACCGGTGATTTTCATGGTCACATCACCGCTCGTGTACAGCGGCACATCCGTGATGGAGAACGGACCCGCCGGCACCATCTCCGAATGCAGCAACCGCCCATTCTGTGTCAGCGTCACCCTCGACGGCCCGTTCGCAATGCCGCTGAACACCGGGGTATACCCCAGGTTGCCCGGCTTCATGCTGTTGTTCCGGCTCAGCGACACGCCGTACGTTCCCGTACTGCCCAGCAGGTTGTCCCCGGTGGATGTTTTCCCGACCGCCAGGTCCGCACTCAGTGCGCGGATGGCCCGGGTGGCCGTAAACATGTTTATCGTGGTGGAGTTATCCCCGCTGTCACCGCCGCTGGCCGTGGCAGAAGAACTCACCACCCAGTGCCCGATATTGGCTTTCAGGTCCGCTGAACCAAAGGCCGAGGTGTTATTACGGCCGGTGTTGGCGTTCGCGTTATAGTTCACGCGAAATGCACTGGTCCCGTAATCCCAGTCCACATTCTCCGGCATCTTCACCAGCCCCTTCTGGGGAATGGACAGCGCCAGACTCTGGGTGGAAACATCAAAATCCACCTTCACTGACGGGGCTTTTGTCAGCACATAGCACTGTCGTGTGGCGTCATATCCCTCACGAAAGTAATCTGCACTGACGTAAACCCCGGCCTTCGTCAGCCATGCCTCTGTCAGACACAGTTCATTACTGTCCTGTGGTGTCACATCCAGTATCTGTTTCCCGGCCTCCTTTCCGTTCAGGGACAGGTCAACCAGATAACGCCCCGGCGCATAGCTGCCGTTCAGGGCTGCCCAGACTTCCGGATTAACCCCAGCACCACCCTGGATAAAGGACATATCCAGTTTTTCACCTGCAACACCTGTGGCACTGGCAAAAGCAGCTGATACGGCAAGCGCAAGTGCAGCCCGACGGAAAAACACGGACGAAACCGGCTCTGCGACTGCCTTCTTTCCTGCACACACAATCCTTTTCTCCGTTACTGATACGTGACCACAAAGGTCAGTGCACCCGTGTATTCCCCCGCCTTCACGTTCGCCGGAAACACCGGCTGCGCACGAAAACGGAACTGTCCTTTAGCAGCAAACTCCACCGGGTACTTCACCGAATGACTGTCCTGAGTCAGACGTCCGCGATAATCAGCCTGTGTATCCACCGCCCGCACATCCACGCGAATACCATTACCGGCACCGCGGGTGACCACCCCCCCTGCATCCAGCTGGCCCGGGTTACCAAAATCCAGGGTGGCGACCTGCCCTGCCTTAAAGGCTGAGCAGCCCTGAACCGTGGCACCGGACTCATACAGACGCACAGTGAAGTCACGCGGAGGCACAGACGCCCCCGTGGACTTGCGGTAAGTCCCGAATGTCAGCCGCCCACTGTTGCCGGTACTGTCCGCATCCACCACCACATGACAGGCCGAAGCCACCACGTCAGCACTGAATACGGTTTTCTGAACAGAAGCGTTGACTCCCCCCCCGACCAGAAGGAACAGAGAGAAATAGAAAGTTCGCATCTACTTGCCCCT
>OARM01000160.1_pt1 | contig 14674 bp, 12 predicted proteins | sample 1475591 | NCBI WGS metagenome assembly OARM01 (sample SAMEA3360676, study PRJEB22359) | human gut metagenome | biome: ENVO:urban biome; feature: ENVO:human-associated habitat; material: ENVO:feces | place: Bangladesh | collected 2011
ATATTTTAGACATTTATTTGCAAAGCTGGGACAAAAAAGTTAAAGGTTATCCTTTTAAACTCAAAGAAATGTTTGCTAATAATAAAATTTTAGAAAGCGAGTAAGTTAGGCTAAATTTATGCTGGCTTTATACTCGCCAAAAGGCTTAAAATGCTCGCACTCATCATCTTTTTACTCACGCTTTTGGGGATTTTAACTCGTCCATTTAAGCTTAAAATTTGGGTGTTTTCAAGCGCGGGTGCGGCAGCTTGTATCGCCCTTAAACTCGTGAGTTTGCAGGATTTAAAGCTCATATTTTCGCTCATTTGGGACAGCTGCTTAACCCTCATCGCGCTCATCATCATAAGCCTTTGTTTGCAGGCTTTGGGTTTTTTTGAGTGGCTGATTTTTGTTGTGCTAAAACTTTGCCAAAGGCTTAAATTTAAGGACAAAGCCGCCAAAATCCAAGCGCAAAATTCAAATTTAGCCTTAAATTCAAGCCAAAACTCACTCACTCCGCCCGCAAATTCGCAGGACAACAAGGCTTTTAACACTCTTTTTACTTCGCAAAAAGCAAGAGATTTTAGCCAAAATTTCACCACCACACAAAGCAACACCGCGCCAAATTCAAACGCGCAACATTTGCCAAATTCGAATTTGACATTAAATTTAAGCCAAAAAGAGCTTCAAAGGCTTAAATTTCACAGCACCGCAAACGCTAATTTCTCAGCCCAAAAGCCCAGCCAAGCACCGCTTTTTGCGCCACGCAACGCCACAAACACGCTCATCATCAGCGCAAAAGCCCTTTTCATAGCACTTTGCATTTTGTGCGCCCTGTGTAGCGTGGTTTTAGCAAATGACGGAGCGATTTTAATCCTAACCCCGCTCGTTTTAGGGCTGTTTTTGCGCGCCAAAAGCGTGGATACAAACGCGGTTTTAGCCTTTTTGTTTGCCATTTCTTTCGTGTGCGATGCCAGCTCAAACGCCCTGATTATCTCAAATCTTACCAACATTATCACCGCAAATTACTTTTCTTTGGGCTTTGCGGACTTTGCTAAAACTATGTTTTTGCCAAATTTACTCGGCTTCCTCACCGCCCTTTTGCTCTTTTTGCTCGTCTTTCGCAAGGCTTTGCGGGCGAATTTAACCTTTCGCGCGCCCACCACACCGAAACTTTCGGGTAAATTCTTTGCCTTTTATCTTGCCCTGCTGGCATTTTTCGTGGCGAGCTTTTTTATCTCGCGTGAATTTAAGCTGCCTTTGAGCCTAAACTGCCTTGTTTTTGCGCTTTTTTTGCTCGTCATTTTGTGGCGCAAAGCCCCCAAAAAAGCCACAACCGCACTTAAAAACGCCCCTTTTAGCATTATCATCTTTGTTTTTGGGCTTTTTGTCGTGGTTTTTGCGCTGAGCAAACTTGACATAAATGAAGCCACAACCGCCCTTTTAAGCACGCTTTCGCAAGATAAATTCACAGGCATTTTCACTCTTGCAAGCCTTTCAGCCCTTTTTTCAAGTGTGTTTAACAACCTGCCTATGGTGCTTTTTGGGGATTTGTTGCTGGGCGATTTTTTCGCAAATTTAGCTCAAAATTCAAGTAGTTTCAGCCTAATAAACGAGCCAAATTTCAAAGAAAGTCTCATCTATGCGCATTTGCTAGGCTGCAACATAGGCTCAAAGCTCACTCCCATAGGCTCTCTTTGCACGCTTTTGTGGCTTGCACTTTTAGCTAACAAAGGCGTGAATTTTAGCCTTAAAAGCTACCTTAAATTCAGCCTTATCTTTACCTTTGCCACGCTTTTTGCCGCCTGCTTTGGGCTGTGGCTTGTGGTGTAAAATTTGAAAATCAAATTAAAATTTAAGACAATTTTGGCTATAATCAAAGCAAATTTATGGCTATAAGCCAAATCCAACAAACAGGACAAAAATGAAAAATATCGCTAGCGAAAATTTGTCAAAACTCGGCAAGGGCTTGGGGGATTTTAAGAAGTTTATATCACGCGGCAATGTCGTGGATATGGCTGTGGGCGTCATCATCGGGGCGGCTTTTGGCAAGATAGTATCAAGCCTTGTCAATGATGTGCTGATGCCTTTTGTGGGCATTTTTATGGGCGGGGTTGATTTCAGCCAGCTTGCCATCACCATAGGCGAAGCGCAAATCAAATACGGCGCTTTTATCCAAACTATCATCGATTTCATCATCATCGCCTTTACGATTTTTGTGGTAGTGAAGCTTTTTGAGCGGCTCAAACGCAAAGAAGAAGAAGCCCCAGCCACGCCCACTACAAAGCCCGAAGATATAGTGCTTTTAACAGAAATCCGTGATTTGCTTGCTGAGAAAAATAAGTAAATTCTAGCGATTTTGAGTGGCGATTTATCAAATTTAGCTATCATAGCTTGATGAAAACGACACGCGAAAATCCCGCCTTTTTAAAAGAGCAAATCATCACTTATCTTGGCAACAAGCGCGCCTTGCTTGGCTTTATCGCAAGCGGGGTAGAGTATGCAAAAAGTGAGCTTAAAAAGGACAAGGTGAGCTTTTTGGATATGTTTAGCGGCTCTGGGGTTGTGAGTCGCTTTGCAAAGGGCTTTGCGAGCTTTATCGTGGCAAATGATTTGGAGGATTATGCCTATATCATCAGCAAGTGCTACCTTGAAAATGTCGATAAAGCTAAATTTCAAGGGCTTTGCGAGCTTTATGAGCGTTTGAAGCTCAGCGAAAATGAGCTGCAAAAGGGCTTTTTAAGCACACTTTACGCTCCAAAGGACGAAAACGCCATCACCAAAGATGACAGAGTCTTTTTTACGGAGCGAAATGCGGCGTATTTAGACACGATGCGAGCGAGGATAAAAAGCGAAATTCCGCCCGAATTTCAGCACTTTTTCATCGCCCCTTTAATCTACGAAGCCAGCGTGCATTCAAACACGAGCGGGGTTTTCAAGGGCTTTTATAAGGACAAATCAGGCGTTGGCAAGTTTGGCGGCAGCGGACAAAACGCATTGAGCCGAATTTTAGGGGAGATTAAGCTCAAAATGCCCGTGTTTTCAAACTTTTCTTGCCCCTTTGAAGTGTGGCAAAAAGACGCAAATTCTCTTGCAAAAGAGCTTGATAGCGTGGATATAGCTTATTTTGACCCACCTTATAATCAGCACCCTTACGGCTCAAACTACTTTATGTTGAATTTAATCGCAAACTACACCGAGCCAAAGGACATTTCAAGGGTGTCAGGCATACCAAAAGCGTGGAACAGAAGCGATTTTAACAAGCCACACAAGGCACAAGATGCGCTTTTTGAGCTTGTGCGTGCGACAAAAGCTAAATTTATCTTGCTTTCATACAACTGCGAGGGCTTTGTGAAAAAGGAAAAATTCGCTAAAAAGCTCTCCACGCTTGGCAAGGTTTTTGTCAAAGAGCAACGCTACAACGCCTTTCGCGGCTCGCGCAATCTCTCAAAACGCGCCCTGCATATCAACGAAGAGCTTTATATCGTGGTGAAGAGCTGAATTTTTAGGGATTTGATAAAATTTTTAGGTTTTTTAGATACCTATGTTTTCCGCTTGGCTTGTGAGTTTATTTGAACGAGCAAATTAAGCATTTTACCGTGCAATCAAATATCCCTTAGCACTAAAATTCAGCAAACAAGCCTAAAAACTCAGCAAAATTTAAATCACGCCATAAATTAACGCCTTATTGCATAAATTTTGCTACACTTGCACGAAAAACAAAAAGGATTGAATTTGCCAAGTAACGAAAGTATGGAAAAGCTAAAAGTCATTCAAAAAGAGATAGAATTTATCTTTTCGCAAGGTGAAATTCGCGCGGCTTTGCAAGATGAGAGCAAGCGTAGGGCGATTTTCCACGCTATTATTGAGATAAAAGAAAACATTAGAGTTTTGCAAGAAAACGGCGAAAATCAGCTTTTGAGCCTTTTTAGCGAGCAAGATTTAAAGAAAATTGCTGCCACACGCAACTTTGCCGCTCACAACAGCAAAGAAATCAATCCTAGCATAGTGGCGAATTTGGTGCGATTTAATCTCTTTGACATTAAAGCAAGAATTGATGATTATTTAAACTCACCAAATTCAAGTATTAAAACGCAAAATTTTCAAAACCATCAAAGCGTGCAAGCAAAGACAAATAAACAATCATCTACTCTTGTGATTGTTTGGCTTCTTTTTGTGGCTCTTTTGGCTTTACTTATCTTTCTTTCGTATGTGATATTTGCAAATCCAAACGATACTGATGAAAATGGCGCACAAATTTATTTGCCACCAAAGCGCCAAATTCCAACTCAAATAACTTCAAACGATACCATCTATCCCCTAGAAACATTTACGCTAAATTTGCTTTCAAATGGCGGGACTCGATATGTCAAAGCCACGATATTTTTTGAATTTAAAGAAAGCTACGATGAGAATTTGCTTGATAATGCTATGCCTAAAATCCGCGATAAAATCATAAGAATTCTCACCACCAAAAGCTTTAAAGATGTGCAAACACAAAAGGGCAAAGAACAGCTTGCCAAAGAGATAAAAACAACCATAAACAAAATGCTTAAAATTCAAATCGAGCGAGTAGGATTTAGTGATTTTGTGGTGCAATGATTAAAATCCAAGCGTAAATTCAGCCCTTTGCGCCACTTTTCAGTGAGCTTTTTAGCTCACTTGCCGCCTTTCTTGCTAGCTCATCGCAACGCTCGTTAAATTCGTGTCCATCGTGAGCTTTTACCCAAAAAGCCGTGATTTTATGGGGCTTTGCCGCGTGCAAATACTCTTTCCACAAAGGCACATTTTTTTTGCCCTTAAAGTCCTTTTTCACCCAGCCAGCAAGCCATTCGTTGATACTTTGCACCATTAACTTCGAGTCTGTGTAAAGGGCGATTTCGCAGGGTTCTTTCAGCGCGCGCAAGGCTTCGATGATGGCGCGCAGCTCCATTTGGTTGTTTGTCGTGTCTTTTTGTGCGCCACAGCCCACTTTTTCGCGCTCCCTATAACGCAAGATATACGCCCAGCCCCCACAGCCCGGGTTGTCAAGGCAAGAGCCGTCTGTGTAAAGCTCAACGCGCTTCATCGTCTCTTACTTCGTAGAGGATTTTGCAGCCGCCAAACTCGTAGCAAATCGGGCAGTGGTAGAAAAAAAGCGGCATTTGGTTTTTGCAGTGCGTGCAAACATACGAAAAGCTGAGCCTTGCTTTAAAGTCGTTATCATTTAGAATTTCAAGCATTTTAAGCTTTGGGTTTGTAAAGGCGTAGTTTGAGCGTTTAGGGGCAAGTTTCATCGCGCAAAACAGCTCAAAATAAGCATTATCGTCCAAAAAAATCGCCCTTTTGCCCTTGTAAAGCAAGTCAATCACAAGCTCAAATTCAGCGTGAATTTCCGCTCCATTTTCAAGCAAAAATCTTTTCACAAGCTCGTTGTTTTCGTAGTTTTGGGCTGAATTTTTTGGGGTTGAATTTAAGTTTTTTGAGTTTAAATTTAAAATTGAATTTGAATTTTCTAAATTTGAATTTAAATTTTTTAAATTTTTAGCCTTTGAATTTGCGTTTTTTGAATTTAAATTAAGTATTTCATCGCTTGAATTTGAATTTGCTGAATTTTCGCTTTTTAAGGCTAAATTTTGTTCTCTTTTATCATCAACGCTTAAATTTTTACTCACTAAAACTCCGCTTTGTGCGCCGTTTTTCAAAGCCACGACATTGATAAACTCGCGTTCTTTGCTCACTTCACAGCCTAGTTCAAAGAGCGCATCAAGGCTTTGCAGCACTTCATCGTATCTTTTAAGGCGCAAATACACTATTTTAAGCAGTTTGAGAGCCTTTTCGTTGCGCGGGCGCAGATTGAGCGCGTTTAAAAGCACCTCAACGCTTCTTTGCAAAAAGCCAGCGCGAAAATAAACCTCAGCTAAATCATAAAAAATCGCCTCTTGCTCGCCCTTGTCCTTTATCTTTTCAAGGGCGATGAGATAGATTTGTATGGCTTTTTCAAACTCGCCGCTTTTAGTGAAAATGCCAGCTAAAAAGTGCAGATTTTCAAGGCTAAGAGAGCTTGCACGCAGCAAATCCTTATGCTCGTCCGCTATGTCAAATTTTTTGATAAAGCCTTCAAGCCCCTTTTTTTGGCTCTTTGATGAGAGTGTGCGCCACGCATAGTGCAGCATAGCCACTACTAGCACGAGTGCGACAAGCACCAAAAGCCCAAACATAGGGTCTCTGTATTCAACGAAAAAAAAGTCCATTCACAAGCCTAACTTTGCAAAATTTTCATAATCACAAGGCTATTATAGCAAAAGTTGATGAAAATTTGCGTTTATTTTTTGAGGGTTTGTGTTGAGTTATGCTTTATGTCTAGTATCTCACCCCATTTACTTTAAGGAAATCTCGTAGTTTGTCATACTCGCCCTTTGTGAGATAGCGAAATTTACGCTCTTTGAGCGCACCAAGTGCCAGCGCACCAAAGCCAACACGCTTTAAATCCATAACCTTTAAGTCAAAATACCCAAAAAACCGCCTAAGCTCTCTGTTTTGTCCCTCATTTATCAGCACGCGAAGCTTGGTGTAGCCGCCACTTGCGCCAAAAATTTCATAGTCTAAAAAGGGCGCGATTTTCATCGTGGTGATTTTGCTTTGAGCGTGTGCGCCTTTTAAGCCAGAGATTTCAAGCCCATTTTTCATAGCTTCAAGCACTTTTTCATCAAGCAAACCTTTGATTTTAAGGTAGTATTCGCGCTCCAAATCGCTTTGCATTAAGGCTGTGGCGATGACGGGCGAGTCTGTTAAGAGCAAAAGCCCACTACTCGCATAATCCAGCCGCCCTACGCTGCGCCACGCCCCAAATTCACGCGGCAAACTCTCATAAACCAGCCTGCGCCCACGCTCGTCCTTGCGCGAAACCAGCTCGCCCTTTGGCTTGTGGTAGATGATGAGCGAAAACTGCTTGCGCTTTGCTAGCCTTTTGCCCCGCACGAAAACCTTGTCGTTTTCGCCTACGCTGTCGCTGAATTCAGCCGTTTTTGCTCCGATTTTGACAAGCCCTTGTTTGATGAGTTCGTCCGCTTCACGCCGTGAAAAATCGCTGTTGTGCGCGATAAATTGATTGATACGCATTTTTGTCCTTGTAAAAGCATAATTGTAGCAGGTTTTGTTTAAGATTTATAAATCAAATCCATTGCCATAACGCCTTGCAATTTGTTTTCACTATTTAAAAGTGGCTTGAATATGTCGCATTTATCACAGCTATATTCCATTGAATAAGGGTTTGGAATTGATTTTGACAAATATCAAAGGCAAAAACATAATCCACATTAAAAAACACAGAGTCTTTGGCGTATTTTGCTCCAAGTCCCAAATAAACTTCATCGCTTGAAATATGATGATGAAAGGCTAATTTTTGTAGCAATACATTAAGCGAATTTAGGTGGTGCTGTTTTAAATCAAGTAATTTTGTCTCATCATCTTTTAAATTTGAATGCTTTTCTTTGTTTTCTTGTAAAAAAACCATAATTTTAAGTGGCTTTGCTTGCGTTTGGTTAAGAGTATTTGTGGCGATTATGTCAAGGTAAATTCGTTTTGTCATTCGTCCTTGCCCTATCAAAATAGCCTTATCACCTTGTGCGTCAGGATAACTTGTTGCTAAAATTTTACAACCTGCTCTTTTAAGCAACTCTACACTTGCATAAGTAATAATATCTTCTTTTGCGCTCTCAAAGGATAAAGCCGATAAAGGCAGTGGCGTATAAATGCTTGTGTAAAGGTTTCTTAAATAGTCTTTTACAAGGTTGGCATTCCACGAAAGTTCGCAAATGATATTGTTGTGGTAATCACAAAATTGCAATCTGTGTGAGTTAAGAAAAATGGATTTATAAGTAATGCTTGTATAAGTTTGCAAAAAATTTGATAAGTCATCATCTAAAACGATATAGTGTTTTTCATCTTGCTTTTGCGTTTTAAATTCTATGCCTGTGATGGCTTTAAAAAGTTTTAGTGCAAGTTTGTCATCAAAAGGTTGTTCGATGAGTTCATAAAGTTTTGTTTTGATATTGTTTGATAAGCCGTCAAATAAGGTTTTATAGCTTTCTTTGCCCTCAAAATTTTGCCTTTGAATAATAAATTTTGTTGTAACGCTTTCTAAGCCGAAAAGTTGGCTCAAAAAATATAAAATTCCCCTATCTGGGTCCATTGCGTGTCCAAAACGATTGATTTTAACGATAATTTCATTTTCAATTCTTTGAAATCTCGTTGAATCAACAAAATTATTTTTTAAATCCCGCAAAGCCTTATCGCTAAAATAAACCATTTGTTCTTGCCAAAGAAGCTCATAAATTTCACTAAAATTTTCTAATTCCTTGCACTTTTGCATTATATTTTCCAAAATGTCTTGCAATTGTTTATTTTCATCAATGCACGATAGTTTTTCTTTGTGTGTCATAAGCCCTGAATTTGTATCACTTTGCCAGTCGATAAAATACACCACAGCTTTTTGAATAAGCGTTAAATTTAACTCTTGCGTTAGGGTGATTTTATCTCCACCACCGTGCTTGCCAAATGAATTTTTAGTTAAGGGGCTAATTTTTAACACAGGAATCTTAAAAACACTTGCCCAAAAATACACATCACTTCTTTGCATTTTGTGGTCATCAGTTGGCACGGCTGTGGAGTATTCGACAAGTAAAATAGGAATTTCTTTGTTATGAGAGATAATGCTTATTGCAAGGTCAAAATCTTTTAACTTTGTAATTTTTTGTAAGATAGAATCACTTTGCCTAATCGCTTGTCTAGCCTTTGTAGGATAGATATTTTTAACAAGCAAATTCTTATCAATGTTTAAAAAATAATTTTTAAAATCCAAACCTTGTTCTAAACAACCTGAATAAATTCGAAGCTCGTCAATCCGCATTAACGCACCTTTTGGAATACCATAATGTGTTCTTTTTTATTTTTTGTGCGGTAACTTTGCATAAATGAACGACTAGTTTTATCTAACTCGCTATAAGAATAATCAATAAGTTTCCATTGCATTTTTTCGCAAAGTGGCAACAACTCATCTTTGGCATTATAAATTTGCCCAGCAATCTTGCCATCGCCCATAACAAGCACGACAAATCCAGCGTTTTTTAGCACAATATCGGCTTGGGTAAAAATTTCTAACAAATCATTGTTAAATTTTTCTTTTGGTAGTTTTAAACTTGAAAATTCACGCCTTGAACCTATTTCATTTTGCATTGAAAATTTAAAATTAAAATCCAACCAACACATTCTATGCTTGTGGTATAAATAATAATCATAAGTATTTGGATATGGTGGCGAAGTAAGGATAAGTGAAACGCTTTCTTTGTCTAATTTTTGCGAAAGTTGTTTGGAATTATGCAAGAATACGCTAGATTTTATATTTGGCAATGGCAATAAATCAGCATAAATTTCAATAGCATTATGGAGTTTTTCTTTAAATTTATCAAAGACGAATTCTATGTTAATGTGTGGTTTTTCTATGCTCGCATACCTTGTATCAGAATCTTGATTTGAGACTATGTTTATAATCGATGAAAAAATAAGATTTAAAAAAATGAGATATTTTTCATTCTCACTCGCATAAAATTTGATTTGCTCTTTAAGCGATGAAAGTGCTTTGATGGCATCTTGTTTAAACCAGTGATTCACGCTTTCATAGTGATACAAAGGTGTTGATATGAATTTTGGGCTAAAATCATTAAGATAGCTTAAATCTTTCGCATTTAAATCAAGCATCTTAAACTGGGTAATTAAAATAGCAACAAAGTTAATGTCAAAACCTATGGGCTGTCTGTGGAGCATTTTAGCACCAAGCAAACTTGTGCCACTACCACAAAACATATCCAGCACCAAATCAAAATCTTTGCTGTATTTTTCTATGTAATCAAGGGCTAAATCAATGGTAAATTTCGCTGGATAAGGATGAATTCTATCAAGCTTTTTTAAATTGATTAAATCAAATGAATGAAAGCCATCAAAATCAAATGCTAAATTCATAGTGTTTTCCTTAACACAACGATGAAAGAATGGTTTTGATTGACATAAAATACACTTGGATAGCCGAGTAAAACAAGTCTTCTTCGTTCATTTTGGTCCCAAATGATTAAATCGTGGTATTTAAATCCAGCCGCTTCACCAGCTTGGGCGATATGAGTATGTAAATCCACATAAGGAATTTTATTTTTTGTGTCTCTATAATCCTTAACCACCCAAACATTATAACCATTTGGCTTTGTTTTAAGATAAAGTTTTTTCATTATCGTTTTAACCGCTTGCATATAAGGTTCAAAACTCATATTGCCTAAATCATTTTTATCTTGGGAATAAATCCTTGTTGTTGCATTATTATCCACCACAAAGGCGGATTTTTTGTGTCTATTTTGCCTATCATCAACAACCTTGTGGATTAAGTCAGCATAAGGTGGCGAAGTCAAAGTAAGGGCGATAGAATCATTTTCAAGCGTATCAATGAGTTTCATACAATCGCCCTGTATAATTTCACAATTTTCACTTTTAGTGTGAAATAAAGTATTTTCTTTTTCTTTAAGCGACTGCAAGGCAATTTCATAAAATTCACTTGATAACTCAAAGCCAACCACTTTGCGCCCAAATTCTAATGCACTCAAAGCTGTTGTGCCTGTGCCTAAAAATGGGTCTAACACTAAATCATTTTTGGCACAATATAAATTTATTATTCTATCGCTTAATTTTTTTGGAAAGGTTGCTCCGTGTTTTAAAGCATTTTTGGAGCGTGGAGAAGAAACATCATTCCACACACTGCGACTATTTTTCGCCCATTCTTGTGTGCTGAGTTCGTTAAATGCTTTGTTGTGCTTTTCCAAAATCGTTTAATCCTTGAAAATTTAAGGGCATTATAATGCACTATATTAAATTTTGCGTAAATTGTTTAAAATTTTGTTTTGAAAACGCAAATTTACAAGCCTTTTTTAACCTAAACGCAAGAGCGTTTAAGCGTGGTGTATTGATTTGAGCTTAAAGCCTAAATTTAAGCCCCAAAAGCTCTAAATTCAAAGGGCTTTTGGACTATTTGCAAAGCAAACGCCTAAATTTACATCACAAAAATGCTTGGCACTATGGTAGGATATTTTTTGAGCTTGCGGAAAATGTGTTTTCGCAGCACTTGGCGAAATTGCGCCTCCATAAACCTCCTATCATCAAGCATTTCGTCTTTGGCGTTTGCGAAAAAGACGCTCAAAACATCACTTATGTCCTTTGAAAATGCACCGTCTTGCTTGTCCGCTACCACGCCATAGCTAAGCACGCGTGGCTTGTTTATCAGCGTTTTGTTGGCTTTGTCAAGCTGAGCGATGACGACAACCACGCCATTGTCGGCTAAATTTTGCCTGTCAATCACCACATCATCGGCGATTTGCTTGTTGATTTGATTATCCACAAACACCTTGCCCGTTTTGACGGTTTTTGCGCGTTTTATGTATTTGTGGCACAGCTCCACTTGGTCGCCATTGCTCATCAAGTAGATATTGCGCTCATCGACACCGCAGGCTATGGCGGTTTGCTTGTGCTTTACTATGTGATTATACTCGCCGTGCACAGGCAAAAAGAATTTAGGCTTTGTAAGGCTTAACATAAGTTTTTGTTCCTCCATACTCGCGTGTCCGCTCACATGAATTTCGCTGAATTCTTGGTAAGCCACCTTTGCGCCAGCTTTAAGCAAAAAATCAAGCACGGCGTTTATGCTGCTTTCATTGCCAGGGATTGCTTTGGCTGAGATGATGATTTGGTCGCTTGGCTTGATTTTGATAAATTTATGCTCATCAGTTGCCATTCTATAAAGTGCGCTCATCGTCTCGCCTTGTGAGCCTGTGGTAACGATTAAAACTTCGTTGTCCTTGTGCTTTGCCACCTCGTCCGCATCGATGAAAATTTTTCTATCAAGCTTAATGTAGCCAAGCTCCATTGTGGTGTAAAGGTTGCGCTCCATAGAACGCCCGATGACACACACTTTGCGCCCATATTTTAGCCCATAAGTTATGGCTTGATACACGCGGTGAATGTTTGAGCTAAAAGTGCTCATTATCACGCGCCCCTTTGCTTTGGCAAAAATCAAGTCAAAAGTCGCTCCCACTGAGCTTTCGCTCTTTGTCGAGCCTTCTTTATATGAATTTGTGCTATCGCTCAACAAGCACAAAACGCCCTCATCGCCATAATGCGCTAAGCGGTTTAAATCGCTAGGATAGCCGTCAATAGGCGTAAAGTCGATTTTAAAATCCCCCGTGTGTATGAGCGTGCCAGCCCTTGTTTTTATCGCAAGTGCGCTTGCATCGATGATAGAGTGAGTTATGTGTATCCATTCTATCTCAAAGTTGCCGATTTCATAGACTTTTCGCTTTTCCACAGGGCGAAAAAACTTGCGTTCATCTTTCAAGCCGTGTTCTTCAAATTTGTTTGAAATCATACCAAGTGCTAACGGCGTGGCATAAAGCGGATAGGTAAATTCCTTGAAAAAGTAAGGCACAGCACCTATGTGGTCCTCGTGCGCGTGAGTGATGATGATACCTGCGATTTTGTCCTTTATCTTGCGGATATAATCAAAATCTGGTATCACTATATCCACTCCGTGCATTGCGCTGTCGGGAAAACTCATACCTATGTCGATGATAATCGCGCTTGTGTCGTCCTCGATGACGGTGAGATTGCCGCCGATTTCGCCAAGCCCGCCAATAGGCGTGATGCGCACCTTGTGCGTGCTGGTGTCGTTGTATTTGAGCGGGTGCAAGCGGTTTTCGTGTATGACTTTGTTCGCTTCAATCACCTTTTGCATTTGAATTTGCCACGGCTCATCGCCTGTGAGTTTTGTGGGTAAATTCTTGCTTTTTTTCTTGCTCTTTTTTTCGCCACTATCTTGTGGCTTTTGGCTGTGTTTTTTGCTCTCTTTGCTGTTTGAGTCGCTTAAATTCGCGCTTTTTTCGTTGCGTGGCGAATTTTTAGAATGCTTTGAGTTTGAATTTAAACTTGAATTTGCGCCTAAGCCCGCACCTGCTGAATTTGCCGCCCTTTCATCTCTTAAAGCCTCTTCGCTTTTAAGCGAGTTTTCAAGCGATTTTCTCTTGCGTTTAAAGCGGTAGTTTTTGTTGGATTTGCCGCTTGAATTTGGGTTCGTGCCTTTTGTGGCATTTTCTGCACCGCCTAAATTTGCGCCCTTGCTTTCATTTTGCAAGCTGTGGTTTTCTTCGTTCATAATAATCCTTCACATTGTCATAAATTTCAAGGAAAGATTTGACGCTAAGCTCGTGCGCTCTGACATTTGCCCTTATGTCAAGCTCGTTTAAACAGCGTGAAATTTGCGCTTTGTGCGCTTTTAAGTTGCTTAAAAGCTGTTTGCGTGGGGCTTTAAAGCAGTCTTTCAAAAAGCACTCAAAGCCACTTATGTCGCAAAGGTCCTTAAATTCACGCTCTTTTTGCAAAAACATTACAGCTGAGCTTACCTTTGGGGCTGGCTCAAAGCAAGACGGAGCTACTTCAAAAAGCAAATTTGGCTCGCTCACTAGCCTTGCTAAAACGCTCAAAGCGCAAAAATCGCTTGTCTTAGCCCTTGCGCAAAATTTCAAGGCGACTTCTTTTTGCATCATCACTAAAATCGCCCTGCACTTGCTGTCTTTTAACGCCTGTAAAACGAGCTTGCTGGCTATGTAGTAGGGCAAATTCGCCACTAAAACATAGTTTTGCGAACACAAATTCGGCGTAAATGCCTTGCTCGCGTCTTCGTTTAAAAGCTCTAAACTTTTGTTTTCAAGCTGCTTTTGGAATTTGCGCCTTAAATGCGGTATCAGCTCATCATCTATCTCATAAGCCCTCACCCGCGCAAGCTCTAAAAGTCTTTGCGTCAAATCACCTAAGCCAACCCCAATCTCAACGATTTGCTCTGTGCCTTTGGGAATGGCTTGAATGATTTTGCTTAAAACGCTCTCATCTTTTAAAAAATTCTGCCCGAATTCTTTTTTTGCTTTTATCATCGCTTTTTCTAACATATCGCTTGCATTTCACACGAGTGCGAAAATTCATTATAAGTCGTAATTGTATCTTTTTTTTGTAATCAAAGCAAGAGAATTTATATAAATTTTTTGGCTCTTTTTTGAAAAGTGTTGATTTGCTCGTTATTGCGAGAATTTGCATTAGTGCAAACTCTCACAATGACAATAAAGGGCGGTTTCGCCCTTTATTTAGCCGTCAGCAAGCCAGCCACACAAAAAAAGCCCAAAAAACAACCTATTGTTTAAGTTGTAGCAAGGTGTTTAGCATCGTGTCGCTTGTGGTGATGGTTTTAGAGTTGGCTTGATAGCCTCTTTGTATCACTATAAGGTTGGTTAGAGAAAGTGATAAGTCAGCGTTTGACATCTCCAAAGTGGCGGATTTAAATGTCCCTCGTCCGCCTGTGTTTGAGCTGCCCACAGTGAGCGTGCCTGAATTTGCGCTTGGGCGGAAAAGGTTTGAGCCTATTTCTTCAAGCCCCGGTTCGTTGGTAACATTGCCCATAGCGATTTTACCGATTTTCTTTTGTATGCCGTTGTCAAAAGATGCGATGATATTGCCCTCTTGGTCGATTTGCTTGTTTTGCATACCTTGTAGCATCATACCCGGTCGGTAGCCGTCTGTGTCTTGTTGGGCTATGCCAGATTTTTGGTCGTTGCTCACAAGTCCGTTAAATCCCCCA
>OARM01000162.1_pt1 | contig 14349 bp, 14 predicted proteins | sample 1475591 | NCBI WGS metagenome assembly OARM01 (sample SAMEA3360676, study PRJEB22359) | human gut metagenome | biome: ENVO:urban biome; feature: ENVO:human-associated habitat; material: ENVO:feces | place: Bangladesh | collected 2011
GGAATACCTACTTTATTTTAACTAAAAAACGTGCAATATCTATGGCTCCTAAACAATACCTAAACTGCAGAAATATTGACATAAGTATAAATTATTGATATCATATAAAATCATTGAAAATATAAAAAATAATTTTAAAGAGGTAATTAAATGTTCACAGCAACTTTATATGCACAAACTACAGGAGGAGCTCAACCAAGCAATCCTCTATATTCAATAGGTCTAATGGTACTTATTTTTGCCATATTCTATTTTTTACTAATAAGACCACAAAAAAAACAACAACAAAAATTGGCTCAAAGTATAGCTAATCTTAAAAAAGGCGATAAAATAATAGTAGCCGGCGGTATAGTAGCTGAATATGTATCTGACAAAGAAGGCGGAAGAGTTGCTATAGTGAAATTAGGAGAAAATACAAAAATAGAAATAATAAAATCTTCTATATCAGCTGTAGTTAGCGAAGAAGTTCTTAACAATAAAAAAGAAGAAAAGAAAGATAAAAAAGCTATAGAAGACAAAAATCAGATAAAAGAAGAGTTAGAAAAAGCACAATCTGAAGAAAAAAAAGAATAATAGAAAAAATAATAATAAAGAAATAGGAAAATAATATGAGTCATAATTTAAGGCTAGCATTCATAATTATAGGTCTTGCTATAATGGGTTGGTTTATCACTCCTACAGTAAGATGGTATTTTTTCACACCAGAAGATAAAAAAGAAGAAAGTAATATGTCATTAGATGAGATGATATCTAATGGATATACAAAAGAACAAATTGATGAGATTCAGTCTCTTAAACGCCTTAGAAGCGAATCTGTAAATTTAGGATTAGACTTACAGGGCGGTATAAGAATAGTACTTCAGGCAGATTTTGAAGATTATGCCAACAAATTAGACAGAACAGCATTATCTCTTACTGCTGAAGAGAAAAATGATGCTATGGAAAGACTTATATCTAGATTAAGAGGAAGAATTGACCAATTTGGAGTTAGTGAGGTTGGTATAAGAAAGCAAGGCGATGACAGAGTGGTTGTTGAACTTCCTGGTGCTAGAGACCCTGATAGAATTAAAAGTGTTGTACTTAGCCAAGGTGCTCTCACTTTCAATTTGGTAGACCAAGAGGCTTCTGCTACAATTACTAGCAATGACTTACTTCTTGGAGTTTTCACTAATACTGCTAAAGTACCAGAAAACGACAAGCAAGTTTATTTTTATAGCGAAAAAGATGACTTTGGAAGAAGAGTTAGAGGAGCTCCTGTATTTATAGAAAAAGAGGCTTCTTTAGATGGTTCTGCTTTAATTAATGCTAATGTAGGCGGCGGACAATTTGGAGAGGTTACTGTTGAGTTTGAACTTAATAATGAAGGAGCTGAACAGTTTGCATTAGTAACTGCTGCTAATGTTAATAGAATGCTTGCTATTGTATTAGATGATAAAGTAATAAGTGCTCCTAATATCAATCAGGAAATTAGAGGCGGAAGAGGAGTTATTTCTGGAAGCTTTACTTTGGAAGAAGCTCAAGATTTAGCTAGAATACTTAAAGAAGGTGCTTTACCTTTAAAAGTAAGTGTTGTAGAGGAAGAAGTTGTAGGTCAATCTATAGGTGCTGACTCTGTTAAGGCTGGTACTACTGCTTTATTTATGGCTGCAATATTAGTTGCTGTATTTATGATTGCTCTATATAGAGTATCTGGAGTTTTATCTACAATAGCTATGCTTATAAACGTTATACTTATTATAGCTATACTTTCTCCTTTAAGATTTACTCTTACTTTGCCTGGTATAGCTGGTCTTATACTTACTATAGGTATGGCAGTTGATGCTAACGTTATTATTTTTGAACGTATAAAAGATGAATTAAAAATAAAATCTAATATTTCTGATGCTATTATATCTGGTTATGACAGAGCTTTTGCTACAATATTTGACTCTAACATTACAACAATAATAGTAGCTTTAATACTATGGATATTTGGAAGCGGTCCTGTACAAGGTTTTGCTGTTACATTGTTCTTTGGTATTTTAATAAACCTATTTACTGCTGTATTTATTACTAGATATATATATGAAGAAATTATTCGTACAAAACTTGTGAAGAAAGCTGGTTTCTTCTTTATTTAATATAATAAGGATTTTATAGTATGAGCGAAAATATTAAAAAAAATAATGATGTTAAAAAAACTGAAAATAATGATGTAACAAAAAATAAAATTCCTTTTGTTAAATTTATGCCTGTTGCGGCTGTTATATCTAGTATATTATTTATAGCTTCTATTGGGCTTTTTATTAATAAATTGACTACTAATAGCTTTAATATGGGTATAGATTTTGCAGGCGGTGTTGAATTACAAGTGAAAATTGATAATCCAGAAGTAATAAATATCGCTGAAATAAGAAATTTATACAGAAACTTTGGTACAGAAACTGTTAATATACAAGAGCTTGAAGGAGAAGATAATATCAATGCTTTTCTTTTAAGATTTAGAGGCTCTAATGAAGAATCTGATAGAGCTATGCAAGTGCTTTATGATAAATATACAAAAGAAAAAGTAACTCTTATAGGAAGTAATATTATAAGCGGTGTTGTATCTTCTGATAATTTAAAACTAGCTTTCATACTTGTAATAGTGTCTTGGATTATCATTATGATATACATTACTATAAGATTTAATTATAGATATGCTTTCCCTGCTATTATTACTCTTATACATAATGTTGTTATAGTATTTGGTATACTTCTATTTTTGAATAAAGAGTTTTCTGTATTAGTTCTCTCTTCAATGCTTACTTTAATAGGTTATACAATCAACGACATAATAGTTGTATTTGATAGAATCAGAGAAAATGCTGATGTTAAAAGACCATTTAAAGAAATTGTTAATATAAGTCTTAATAATGTTGTAGGTAGAACTGTAATTACTGGTGTTTCTACATTGCTTGCTGCTCTTGCTATAATGATATGGGGCGGATTTATACTTTATGATTTTGCTTTTACATTCTTTTGCGGTGTAGTGATAGGTACTTATGCTAGTAACTTTATTGCAAGCGGCCTTTTAATATTATTTATGAAAGGAAAAAAAGCATAATTAAAAGAATAAAATGAAAAAGAATAATATTTTTATTATACTTATAATATTTTCTCTTATATTTTTAGTATTAACAGTGGTATACAATGTATATACGATAGGGGCAAATAATAATATCAAAAAAGAAATAGATAGTACTAGTAATATTTTAGCAGAAAATATGAAAAATCAGTATATAAAAATATTATCCTTATATTTTAAAGAACAACTAATAGATGAAACTAATCAAAATAAAAGAAATGAATTAAATAATTTTATAAAAGAAAACACAGCATCAATATCCTCTTCAAACTTTAACAATCTAAAGTCATCTATTAATGATATAATACAATTAAGAAATAGAAACACAACTTATGTTTTATTATTTTTAGCTGTATTCACATTTATATCCGGCTTAATAATTAATTTACTTACTAATAACAATAAAGAAAAAAACAATATTCAAACTACAAAAAAGATTGTAAAAGAGGAAAATGAAAAAAAAGAGGAAAAACCTAATATTATTATTTCTAATGAGATAGATAATAAAAAAGAAATTGAAATAAATAATATGTATCAAAATCTTGTAAAAGAAATAAAGAATTCCAAAGAAGATAGTGCTATGGAAATACTTGAAAAAATATTTCAAATAGATGACAGAAACTATTTAGCTTTGAATGGTGCTGGAATACTTTATACAAAGATATATACTAAAAACGGAAATAACACTTATTTTGTAAAGGCTGATAAGTTTTATGAATCTGCAATTTCTATATATAATAAAAACAAAGATATTCTAAATAATAAAGCAATATTATATTCAACTAAATATGGTAAAGATAATAACAATAATGATTATAACACTGCTTTAAGTATTTTTAATAATGCAATATCCTCTTACAATAATGATTTTGATATTATTCATAACAGAGCAACTTTGAATTTATTAAATTATAAACTTACAGCAAATGCCTCTTCTTTTGATGAAGCATTAAAAGATTATAATGAACTTATAGAAATAGACCATCATAATATATATGCCTTAAGCAACAGAAGCATACTTTATTTTGACAAATACAAATATACAAAAGATAAAAAATATTTTGAAAAATCAATAAAAGATTGTAATGAAGCATTTAATATTAATTCAGAAGAATCCCTAGACTCTAACAACAATCCTCACTATATATACAAGTATTAATATATTATTATAATTCAATAAAAAAGCAATGAGATTAATAAAAACCCCATTGCATTTTATTTATAAACTAATTATTAAACCAATTATTTTTTCTTAGAAACTTTTTTCTTATATCCTATAGCATCAGCCAACTCTTCATCTATAACAACAACAACATCATTATGAAGCTTAAGGAAAGTAACAGGACAACTAGTCATAACTTTATCATGATTTAAAAGTTCTTTCATTGCAGCAGCTTTACCCTTACCAATAGCAGCTATTACTATTTTTTTAGCTTTTAATATTCCGCCCATTCCCATACTAAAAGCCTCTCTTGGAACATCTTTCTCTGAAGCAAAAAATCTAGCATTAGCTTTAATAGTTTTTTCATCAAGCTTCACGCATAAAGCATTAGCATGTAAAGCCTCATCAGGTTCATTGAAAGCAATATGACCATTAGGACCAACTCCAAGTAACTGAATATCTCTTGGAAGTTTTTCTATTTTATCATTAAACTCTTTTAATATTTTTTCTTTATCACCTATTCCCTTAGGAACAAAAGTATTTTTTTTATCAATATTTACATGGTCAAATAAATTTTTGTTCATAAAATATCTGTAGCTTTGTTCATTTTTTCCATCTAAACCTTTATATTCATCTAAGTTAACAGACTTCACTTTTTTAAAATCAATCTCTTTTTTCTCATAAGCCTTAATTAAATGAGGGTACACTGCCTCTGCTGTGCCTCCTGTAGCAAGACCTAAAACAGCATCTTTTTTTACCTTTAATATATTAATAATCTCATTAGCCGTTTTTTTTCCTACTCCATTAGCGTCTTTAGCAATTATAAGTTTTAATCCCATAATTTTTAATACTCCTTTTATTAATTTATAATATTTTTCATAAACTAATACGTTTAAATTATAGCATATATGCAATTTATTTACAATTAATATAATTTTTATTAACAATAAATAAAAGCTATTGATGTAACTAATAATTAAATATAAAATATATCATCATAATAATAATAAATTTATATAAGAAAGGAAGTAAAATGAATAAAAAAATTAAAGGAGCTATTTTTGACTTTGACGGTACATTGGTAGACAGTGAAACTTTGTATACAAAAGCATTAATATATACCTCAAAAGAAATGAATGAACTTACAGATATAGATTTTTCTTCAATGGCTGGATATCAAACTAATGACATAAAAAGAATGCTAAGAGAAAAAAATTATATTATACCTACAAACTTCTTTGAAAATGCAGAAAAATATTTCCGCAGAATAATAGAAACTGATTTAGAAACATTTGACGGTGTTATTGAAATATTAGAAAAATTAAAAAACATAGATATAGTTATAGCTTCAAACAGCAATATAGATTATGTTACAAGAATGTCTAAAAAAACATCTATATCAAAATATATAGTAGGATATTCTTGTCATAATGAAACATTGAAAGCTAAACCAGAACCAGATTTATTTTTGAATGCATTTGAAATTTTAAAATCAAGAAATAATGATATAACAAAAGATGATGTTGTTATTTTTGAAGATAGTTTGGCTGGAATTGATGGAGCTAAAAAAACAGGTATAAAAATAATAGCAATTACAAATACTTATAAAAGAGAAGAATTATTAAAACATGGTGCTGATATTGTTGTAGATAAAATAAGCGAAGCCATTAATTATTTAAATATTTAAATAATAAAAAAACAAGAAAAAAGGGAAACTAAAAATAGTCTCCCTTTTTTTATATTAATAAATTATTATTTGATTACATATCGCCTATAAACTTATACATTGGGAATTTTTTGCATAAAGCAGCTACTTTCTTAGCAACAGAAGCAACCACCTTTTCATCATTAGCATTACTTAATACTTCATCAATATATTGAGTAAGCTCCATAACATCTTTTTCTTTAAATCCTCTAGTAGTAATAGCAGGAGTACCAAGTCTAATACCGCTAGTAACCATTGGAGATTCTGTATCATAAGGTATGCCGTTTTTATTAATAGTGATATGAGCTTTATCTAAAACAGTTTCTGCAAGCTGACCTGTAATGCCTTTAGATTTTTTTACATCAACTAATATTAAATGAGTATCAGTACCGCCGGAAATAAGTTCATAACCTTTAGAAAGGAACATATTAGCCATAGCATCAGCATTTTTCAAAACCTGCTCTTGATATTTAACAAATTTAGGGTCAAGTGCTTCTTTAAAACATACAGCCTTAGCAGCTATAACATGCATCAAAGGTCCGCCTTGTATGCCAGGAAATATAGTTTTATCTATTTTTTTAGCTAATTCTTCTTCAGTAGAAATAATATATCCGCCGCGAGGTCCTCTTAAAGTTTTATGAGTAGTACCAGTAACAAAATGAGCATATGGTACAGGGCTAGGGTGAAGTCCAGTAGCAACTAAACCAGATATATGAGCCATGTCTACCATTAAATAAGCACCAACTTCATCTGCAATCTCTCTAAACTTTTTAAAATCTATTTGTCTAGGATAAGCACTTCCGCCTGTTACTATCAATTTAGGTTTTACTTTTTTAGCTATATCTCTTACTTCATCATAATCTATTTGCATAGTATCTTTTCTAACATTATAATGCTCGAACTTATAAATCTTTCCAGAGAAATTAACATTTTTACCATGAGTTAAATGTCCGCCGGAATCGAGTGATAATCCTAAACAAGTATCGCCTGGTTCTAATATAGCCATATAAACACCCATATTAGCTTGTGAACCAGAATGAGGCTGAACATTTATAAAAGGAGCTTTAAATAATTTTTTTGCTCTTTCTCTTGCTAAGTTCTCAACAACATCAACTTCACTGCATCCGCCATAATATCTTTTAGAAGGATAACCCTCAGCATATTTATTTGTAAATATAGAACCCTGTGCTTCCATAACAGCACGAGAAACTATATTTTCACTAGCAATAAGTTCAAGTCCGTTTATCTCTCTCTTATACTCATTTTTCATTGCAGCAAATATCTCTCTGTCAGCACTCTTAAGAGGAACTTCTGATACATAATATTTAGGAAGAGCAGCAACTTTTTTCTCGATTTTTTTCTCAACTTTTTTAGCAGCTTTCTTTACAGCAGAAGAAGCTTTCTTAGCAACAGTTTTTTTCTCTGCAGCTAATTTCTTGACAGTTTTCGATACTTTCTTTAATGAACCTTTAGTATTTTTTTTAGATACAGCCATAATACCTCCAATGAAACTTTTATTATTAAAAAACTTTGATAATAAAAAATGATTAAATGATAATTTATATTAATGATATACCAACATCACTTTTTTTTCAATTAAAATGTTCAGTAATTTTAAATTATTTATTTTTCTTTTTATTATTTTTTGCGTTTTATTTATTATAATTTCGATATTAATTATAAATGTATAATTATTGCATATAGAGGGTTTTATGAAAATAACTTTGGACATGTCTATTTCTAATTTGCTTGATTCTTTCGACAGAGAATTTGGAATTACTTTGGGAATATATAAAGGAGCTAAAAAATCTAATAATATAAAATTGTTTGAAATAGCTGACCCTAGAAAAAATCAAAAAGCTTCTATTGTTATAGACAAAGATACTAGTGTAGAAACTTTAGAGGCTATGTTTAGAGATAAATTTGGTATAAGAGTGCAAGTTAAAGATAGAGATGGAAATACTGTAAGTCAATCAAGTACTTTAGGAGGAATAAGGAAATTATCTAAAGATTATATTGATGAAGATGAAAGACATAAAAAAATATCATTAGTAGATGATGATGATGAAGCTGCAAATAATGAAGAAGATAATAAAGAAACTAAAAAAGAGTTAAATAAAAATACAAAAAAGAACACTGAAAAGAAAAAAAATAAAACTTATCTTTTAAACTTCCATTCAAATAAAACTAATAAACATATAACTAGTCCTGAAGAAAAAATAAAAGATATAGATAAATATTATTTAAACTTTCAAAGAACAGAAAGATATAAGGCTATGGTTAATCTTTTATCTTGTATGGAAGAGTCAAAACTATTATATCCAGATTCTGAGGATTTAATAAATCATATAAATGATATAAAAATAAAATCTGTTAATATTTCTAATGTAAGCATTAAAAAAAGAAAATTTGCTATATTTGTATTGATAATAATAACAGCAATATTTTCTCTCATTAGCATAGGAATATGGGGATTTGATTTCTATAACAAAATAAAAAGAGAGAAGATGATAGAAAGTATTATAAAAGATATTGATAATTTGCGTCTTCAAAAGGGAACTTTGATGGAAAGCGGAAATATTGCAGAAGCTAGTGCAATAGATGAAAATATTAACTCAAAATCTGAACAGATAAATATTATAAAAAACAATAAAAAAGTATCTCTTGCCTATTATTCAATATCGCTTGCTGTTTTACTTGCTATAATATTATCAATTTGTATGGTTAGACTCAATAAATTTGATGTTACATCATCGAGGTTTAGAAAAGATAATTAGTTTTTAATAATATAAAACTATAAAAAAAGTAAGAAGCCTTGAAAATAATCAAAGCCTCTTACTTTTTTAATATCTTAATTAGAATCTTATACCAACTTGTCCGCCTACATCTAATCCGCCAAAAGTAACTTGAGGATTAACAGTCTTTGTTTTCATTGTAGGGAAGTCATAGGATACATAAACACCCAAAGTAAAGTTATATAAAAGAAGAAAATCTAAACTTGCTTTAATATATGGTATGCATAAATTATCATATTGCTCTTGTAATTGTTTTAAAGTGTATGTATGACTTTGCTCTCCGCCGCTATTTTCTTTTGAATAACTAGCTCCGCCAAGAGGGAATTTCACACCAGCACCAACACCTATAGACATAAATAATACATCTATTTTTGGCATTAAACCTATACTTAAACTGTCAAAACTTAAATACTCAGTATTTATATCAGACTTATAAGCAAAAACATCTCTCTGATAACCTAAGTCTAATGAGAAACCTAAAGAAAGTATAGCTAAATCAAAATAATAATTAGGTCTTAAATAAACTCCGCCCTCAAAACCAGCATTTGGCTTAAGAGTTTCACTTTTCTTACCATCTTCAAAGAAATATCCAATACCAGCACCAAGAGGTACAGTAATATCAACGCCAGCACCGCTTTTAGCCATAAGTGTTGTACTTATAGTCATGATAAATAATGTAATCATTAATATAATTTTTTTCATTTTTTAATTCTCCATAATTAAATAATTAAAATCATATGTAACTACAAATTGTATATAAAATAATTAAAAAGTCAATTATTAATGATATTATATTTACATAGTTTTATATAGATATTTTAATATAAAATTTAAAGCCCCATCATAATAATGACAGGGCTTTTTAAATAATTAAAATAATAAATTAAAATATTTTATTTAAGAAACTAAATTTTTAACTGCATCTCTTCCAGCATTCAAAGCCTTTTCATTTCCAGGTAAAAACTCTTTTTTTCTCTCTCCAAACACCTTTAAGAAAGCTTGTTGAATGCTGTCAAAAGAAACAATATTTTGAAGCGTAAGTAAAGCACCAAGCATAACCATATTAGCAGCCTTAGGGTTACCAATATCTCCTGCTATTTTGTTAGCCTCAACATAAGCGACACGAATATCATTTCTTGAAGCTTTTTTTTCTATTAAAGAAGAATTTATAAGAAGCACACCATTAGGAAGAACATCTTTTTCAAATTTAGTTAATGAAGGAAGGTTCATTATAACAGCAGCAGTAGCATCATGCGAAACAATAGGAGAACCAACTAGTTCATCGCTCACAACTACCGAACAGTTAGCAGTACCTCCACGCATCTCAGGTCCATAAGAAGGACACCAAGTAACATGCTTATTTTCTATCATTCCAGCATAAGCAATCATCTGCCCCATAGACATAACACCCTGTCCGCCAAAACCAGCAAAAATTAATCTTTCTGTACTCATATATGCTTGCCCTCCTTAATTAACCGTCGTTCCTGAAATTGCCAAGCGGATAATGAGGAATTAAATATTCTCTTATCCATTTATGCGATTCAGTTGGAGATATACCCCAGTTAGTAGTACAGCTTGTAAGCATTTCTACTATAGAGAAACCCTTTCCAGCAATCTGGTTTTCAAAAGCTTTTTTTGTAGCCATTTTAGCCTTTCTAATATTTGCAGGAGTATCCAAAGCAACCCTCTCAACAAAAGTAGCCCCTTCAATAGTAGCAAGCATCTCGCAAACTCTTATAGGTTTACCAGCTCTGTGGAAATCTCTTCCAGCCTGAGTAGTAGTAGTCTTTTGACCTTCAAGAGTTGTAGGAGCCATCTGTCCTCCGGTCATACCATAAATAGCATTGTTTAAGAAAATAACAGTAATATTTTCACCGCGTGCTGCAGCATGCACTATCTCAGCAGTACCAATAGCAGCTAAATCTCCATCACCTTGAAGCGTAAACACCACGCTGTCGGGAATAGCTCTCTTTACTCCAGTAGCAACTGCAGGAGCCCTACCATGTGCTGCCTGCTGCATATCGCAAGAAAAATATTTATAAGCAAGTACAGAACAGCCTACAGAAGCTATACCTACTGACCTATCTAATACACCCAGCTCTTCTAAACATTCAGCAATTATTCTTTGTGATACACCATGCATACAACCAGGGCAATAATGTGTCCTGCTGTCAGTAAGCCCCTTAGATTTTTCAAATACTATCATAAAATACCTCCTGCAAACTCTCTAACATGCTCTATTATCTCATAAGCTGCAGGAACTAATCCGCCAGCTTTACCAAAAAACTTAACAGGCACCCTGCATTCAATAGCAAGCTTAATATCATCAATCATCTGACCCATACTCATCTCTATAGAAATATACATTTTACAATTAGGATTATTAAATGCTTTTACAGGGAAAGGCCATAAAGTTTGCGGACGAATCATACCTACCTTTTTACCCTCAGCTCTAAATGTATCAACAACTCCCCTTACAACCCTAGACATAGTGCCGTAAGAAACAAGTATAATATCAGCATCATCTGTTTTATAATTTTCAGCTCTTGCCTCTTTCTCTTTTATTTCATTATATTTCTCTTGAAGATGTATATTGTGTTCATAAAGCAGTTCAGGCTCTAAATAAAGTGAATTAACAATATTTTTATCTCTTTTGCCTCTATGACCGCAAGCAGCCCAAGTTTTCTCTTTTAATTCATATTTTGGTTTATATATAATTTCTACAGGCTCCATCATCTGACCAATAAAACCATCAGCAGCTACATAAACAGGTGTTCTATAATGGTCAGCAATGTCAAAAGCTTCCATTATCATGTCTGCAGCTTCTTGTAAATTTGCAGGTGCTAAAACAGGACAATTATAATCGCCGTCTCCGCCTCCTCTAGTCATCATGTTATAATCACTCTGAGCAGGCTGTATGCTTCCAAGTCCAGGACCACCACGCATAACATTAAGTATAACAGCAGGAATCTCAGCACCAGCTAAATATGATATACCCTCTTGTTTTAAAGCAACACCAGGTGATGATGATGATGTCATAGCACGAACTCCAGCTCCGCCTGCACCATAAACCATATTAATAGCAGCTACCTCGCTTTCTGCCTGTACAAACTTTCCTCCAGATTCATACATAGCCTTAGACATAAACTCTGGTATCTCATTTTGAGGTGTAATAGGATATCCAAAAAAACATTTGCATCCAGCAGCAATAGCCGCAGTAGCCATAGCCTCGTTACCTTTCATCAAACTTCTAGCCATTATTTACCCTCCTTCTTCTCATCAAGTCTCTCTACTTTTATACATATATCTGGGCACATCATGGCACAGTTAGCACAGCCTATACATTTCTCCATGTCTGTAACCGCTGCAGGATAATACCCCCAAGAATTCATATTTTCCTTATCTAAATACAATATCTTGGTAGGACATACAGATACACAATTAGAACAACCCTTACATTGTTCACTATCAATAATAACACGACCTTTAGCCATATTACCTCCATTTATTTTTTAATAAAATTTATAATAATTACATATATTCTTAACAAAAATTTATTTACCTATAATTAGTATATTAAAAAAATAATGTTTGTCAAAATATTGTATATTATTTTAAATTATTAATAAAAATTTATGAATGATAATATATAACTATTATTTATAGTAATAAATGTCTAATTCGTTTAATCTATTAAAGAATTGAAGTATTTACTCCCTCTAAATATATCTTCTGATACTATCCTTTGAGCATGGTCATACTTATATGATAAACTTTCTCTGTCAACTTCTATACGTCTTATATTACCATAACTATTAGTGTAAAAACTATTATAAAACCTTATGATATTATCAGTATTTTCTTTATATAGAAGCTCTATCAAACTATTTGTATAATCAAGCTTAGTATTAGCTGCTATAAACATAGGTATATTCTCTGGAGGAAAACCATCTTCTAGTTTATAAGCACCATCTTTACCATTCCATATAAGAAGAGGATTTACAGTATATGAACTTAAAAAAGATAATTTTATGCTTTCATCTATAGAAGAGTTGTATATAATATTTTTTAAATAAGGATATAAATGGTCATGTTTAAATATGATTATAGCATCTGGATATTTCTCTAATATAATATCTCTAGTTTCTATTATATCAATAGCTGTCATTGCTGAGTTTTCAAGAGTCTCTACCAAAACAGCTCTATTTTTTTTATCTATCTTTCTCATAAATCTTTGATTGTTCGAAACAAAATTTAAATCATTCTTTATATGAGTATTAGCATGACCTAAAAATGTAAATCCTGTAACAAAAACACTATCATCTGAAATATTGTCTTTAATATAGTTTTTTATATTTGTAATTCCTAAACTAAATACTGTTTTTTCAACTCCAATATCAGGAAACAATTTATCTAAATAATAAGTAACTCCAGATTCTTCCAAAGCTATAACATTATATCCTTTATCTCTAAATAAAAATGGAAGAGTTTTAGTGATGATAGTAGAATCGGGCTTTTTTGGAAATATTGGCGAGCTAGCAGTTAATCCAGATAGCCTTGCAAACAAACTACCGTTTCCATCATTAGGTCCAACTTTAGATGAAGCTTTAGCCCACTTTCTATACTCCTCTGGAAAAGGGTCTTTATCAAACAAACTTGCAAAATGGCTGTAATCATAAAAAGATTCTAAATATATTAAAAATACGCTTCTATTTGTAACCGTATTATCGCTATATGGCATTATGAGTTTTGATACATCTATATCTCTTTGACTTAATAAATTAATTGCATTTTTTACATCATTAAGATTGCATTCTATATTATTGTATTTTTTATCAAAAGATATTCTATGGCTTATTGTGTTTATTATACCCTTGCTGTTTACTATATCAAAATAATTTGCATAAATTGAATTAATCTTTACAGGTCTAAAAAATGATAAATATGTTGTTAATATCACAATCACTATTAAAGAAATAGATTTTACTCTTTTTATCTTATACATCTTATATAATCTATATACAAAATATAAAGCAAAAGCTATAAGCAAAGAAAAATAAAGTACAGTAGCAGCTATAGTTATAATTTGTAAATATAAAGGCACAACCTCTATTAATGATGGATATAAATCAGGCATATCTGTAAAAAATAAAGGTTTTGTAACTACAGAGATACCCAGAGGCTCTATACTAAAAAAAGAAAATATAGCAACAATTACAAAAGAATATGATATTATAAGTCTTTTTTTTGTTGGTATATAATCACATATATTATAAGCTATTACAGAAAACCAATAAATATATATTATATCAATTAGATGAAACTCAAAGCTCCCTAAAGACATAAATGGAAATAAAAAATCTATTAATAAAAAATACAATATTAATATTATAAAAAAAGAAATAAAATAAAAATTATTTTTCATATATACCAAACACTATTATCTAAACACTATTATATAAAATTTATATTTTGAGAATTATATAATTAAAATATTTTTTATTCAATACGTATAAATCAATTATGTGTTTAGGAGCCATAGATATTGCACGTTTTTTAGTTAAAATAAAGTAGGTATTCC
>OARM01000171.1_pt1 | contig 13270 bp, 9 predicted proteins | sample 1475591 | NCBI WGS metagenome assembly OARM01 (sample SAMEA3360676, study PRJEB22359) | human gut metagenome | biome: ENVO:urban biome; feature: ENVO:human-associated habitat; material: ENVO:feces | place: Bangladesh | collected 2011
GGATGACGGATGGCTGGCCGCTGTATGAATCCCGCCTGAAGGGAAAGCTGCACGTAATCAGCAAGCGATATACGCAGCGAATTGAGCGGCATAACCTGAATCTGAGGCAGCACCTGGCACGGCTGGGACGGAAGTCGCTGTCGTTCTCAAAATCGGTGGAGCTGCATGACAAAGTCATCGGGCATTATCTGAACATAAAACACTATCAATAAGTTGGAGTCATTACCCATCCCTGGGGAACATTTTTTTACCACCAGTGATAATACAGCGTTGTTTTATCGGCACTGGCCCGCTTTACAGCCCGGGGCGAAAAAGGTCATCGTCTTATTTCATCGCGGGCATGAACATTCTGGTCGTCTACAACATCTCGTTGATGAACTGGCGATGCCAGATACTGCTTTTTATGCCTGGGATGCCCGAGGGCATGGAAAAAGTTCGGGGCCGCGTGGTTATAGCCTATCTCTTGCGCGTTCAGTGCGGGATGTCGATGAATTTGTCCGTTTTGCTGCCAGCGACAGCCAGGTTGGACTGGAAGAGGTGGTAGTGATCGCGCAAAGCGTCGGCGCAGTGCTGGTTGCCACATGGATTCATGATTATGCACCTGCAATTCGCGGGCTGGTGCTGGCTTCTCCGGCCTTTAAGGTTAAATTGTATGTGCCGCTGGCACGTCCTGCGCTGGCGTTATGGCATCGTCTGCGTGGTCTGTTTTTTATTAATTCCTATGTGAAAGGACGCTATTTGACCCACGATCGGCAACGGGGGGCGAGTTTCAATAATGATCCGCTGATCACACGGGCGATTGCCGTTAATATCTTGCTCGATCTCTACAAAACGTCTGAACGTATTATTAGAGATGCGGCGGCGATTACGCTCCCCACGCAACTTCTGATATCAGGCGATGACTATGTGGTGCATCGCCAACCGCAGATTGATTTTTATCAGAGATTACGTAGCCCTCTGAAAGAGCTGCATCTGCTGCCAGGCTTTTATCACGACACGTTGGGTGAAGAGAACAGGGCGCTGGCATTTGAAAAAATGCAAAGCTTTATTAGTCGTTTATATGCTAACAAATCGCAAAAATTTGATTATCAGCATGAAGACTGCACAGGACCATCAGCGGATCGATGGCGGCTACTTTCTGGTGGACCCGTGCCATTATCGCCGGTTGATTTAGCGTATCGCTTTATGCGAAAGGCGATGAAATTGTTCGGGACGCACTCTTCGGGCCTGCATCTCGGAATGAGCACCGGCTTTGATTCAGGCAGTTCGCTGGATTATGTCTATCAAAATCAACCGCAAGGTAGTAACGCATTCGGGCGTTTAGTCGACAAAATCTACCTGAACAGTGTTGGCTGGCGCGGTATTCGCCAGCGCAAAACCCATTTACAAATACTGATTAAACAAGCCGTTGCCGATCTCCACGCCAAAGGTTTAGCCGTCCGCGTGGTTGACATTGCCGCAGGGCATGGGCGCTATGTACTGGATGCGCTGGCAAACGAGCCTGCCGTAAGCGATATTTTGTTACGTGATTACAGCGAGTTAAATGTTGCACAGGGGCAAGAGATGATTGCTCAACGGGGAATGTCTGGGCGGGTGCGTTTTGAACAGGGCGATGCGTTTAACCCGGAGGAACTCAGTGCGTTAACTCCGCGGCCTACGCTGGCGATTGTCTCTGGCCTGTATGAGCTTTTTCCCGAAAATGAGCAGGTAAAAAACTCACTCGCAGGTCTTGCCAATGCCATCGAACCGGGCGGCATTCTCATCTACACCGGGCAGCCGTGGCACCCTCAACTGGAGATGATTGCCGGGGTGTTAACCAGTCATAAAGATGGTAAACCGTGGGTAATGCGCGTGCGTTCGCAAGGGGAGATGGATTCACTCGTGCGTGATGCCGGATTTGATAAATGCACACAACGGATTGATGAGTGGGGTATTTTTACGGTTTCGATGGCGGTGCGTCGTGATAACTGAACGTCGGAACGTATTGCTACAAGGCGCTGGCTGGTTATTGTTGCTGGCCCCGTTTTTCTTCTTCACCTATGGATCTCTTAATCAGTTCACCGCGGTTCAGGACCTTAACAGCCATGATATCCCCAGTCAGGTATTCGGTTGGGTAACGGCGATCCCTTTTCTTCCCTGGACTATTGTTCCTTACTGGAGTCTGGATCTTTTATATGGATTTTCGCTGTTCGTTTGTAGCACGACATTCGAACAGCGCCGACTTGTCCACCGGCTTATTCTGGCAACGGTAATGGCCTGCTGCGGTTTTTTGCTCTATCCGCTGAAGTTTAGTTTTATCCGTCCTGAAGTGAGTGGGGTGACGGGATGGCTATTTTCGCAACTTGAACTGTTTGATCTGCCTTATAACCAGTCTCCTTCGCTGCATATTATTCTCTGCTGGCTACTTTGGCGTCACTTTCGTCAGCATCTGGCTGAGAGGTGGCGTAAAGTCTGCGGCGGATGGTTTTTACTCATCGCCATTTCGACGCTGACGACCTGGCAGCATCATTTTATTGATGTCATCACAGGGCTGGCGGTAGGTATGTTGATTGACTGGATGGTGCCCGTCGACCGTCGTTGGAATTATCAGAAACCTGATCAACGTCGAATCAAAATAGCACTGCCCTATGTCGTAGGCGCGGGCTCGTGCATTGTATTGATGGAGCTAATGATGATGATTCAGTTATGGTGGTCAGTCTGGTTATGTTGGCCAGTATTATCGCTACTCATAATTGGCCGTGGGTACGGTGGGCTTGGCGCGATAACAACAGGGAAAGATAGTCAGGGGAAACTACCGCCCGCCGTTTACTGGCTGACATTGCCCTGCCGCATCGGGATGTGGCTGTCTATGCGTTGGTTTTGTCGTCGCCTGGAGCCGGTGAGCAAAATGACTGCTGGTGTTTATTTAGGGGCGTTTCCACGACATATTCCGGCACAGAATGCGGTTCTGGACGTCACCTTTGAATTCCCTCGCGGACGAGCGACAAAAGATCGACTCTATTTCTGTGTACCGATGCTGGATCTGGTGGTTCCGGAAGAGGGGGAGCTACGACAGGCCGTGGCGATGCTGGAAACATTACGCGAAGAGCAAGGCAGCGTTCTGGTCCATTGCGCATTGGGATTATCGCGCAGTGCGCTGGTAGTGGCGGCATGGCTGTTATGTTACGGACACTGTAAAACCGTTGATGAAGCGATTAGCTTTATTCGAGCCAGACGCTCGCATATTGTGCTTAAGGAAGAGCACAAAGCGATGTTGAAATTATGGGAAAACAGGTAAGTGGATTGAGATGTGGACTGAACTACAGTCCACATCAAGATCGTGTCCGGTTATGCAGCAACAATGCTGTCGATGGCTGCTTTCGCGTCAGACTGCGCTTTCGCTGCCATTTCCGGACCGTATGCGATCCCTTCGGCGAAGACAAAATTCACATCGGTAATGCCGATAAAGCCGAGGAACGTGGACAGATACGGCGTCACCAGGTCCGTTGGTCCATCTTTGTGGATCCCGCCGCGGCTGGTAATAACGATGGCTTTTTTACCCGTTACCAGACCTTCCGGACCGTTCTCGGTATAGCGGAAAGTCACGCCTGCGCGTGCAACCAGGTCAAAATAGTTTTTCAACTGAGTCGAGATATTGAAGTTATACATCGGTGCCGCAATAACGATAACGTCGTGGGCTTTCAGCTCGGCAATCAACTCATCGGAAAGCGCCAGAGCTTCTTGCTGACGAGGAGTCAGCGGCGCATCGCTCGGACGCAGTGCACCAACCAGTTCGCCATCCAGTACCGGAATCGGATTTGCAGCCAGGTCGCGAACGGTGATTTCATCAGCGGAGTGCTTTTCGCGCCATTGTTCAACAAAATAATCGGACAACTGATTAGACTGAGAGTACCCTGCCAGGATGCTGGATTTAAGAACTAATACCTTGCTCATGGTGTTTCCTTATAGATGTTTGAATGGGCGATGCCCCGTTGCTTGTTGACACTTTATTCACAATCCTGCCACAGAGATAGCGCAATAAATCGAAGCCTATGTTCGAATTTATTGAACAACGCATAGAAAGCCGCGATGTGGTACTCTATATCTATCATTTAAAAGAAAATTAATCAGGCAGATTACTGCCCACTAACGTTATGACAGAACAACAAAAATTGACCTTTACGGCCTTGCAGCAGCGGCTGGATTCGCTGATGCTGCGCGACAGACTGCGTTTTTCTCGCCGTCTGCACGGTGTTAAGAAGGTTAAAAATCCTGATGCACAACAGGCCATTTTCCAGGAGATGGCGAAAGAGATTGACCAGGCGGCAGGGAAAGTCCTGCTGCGTGAAGCGGCACGACCGGAAATTACTTATCCTGACAATTTACCGGTTAGTCAGAAAAAACAGGACATTCTCGAAGCGATTCGTGATCACCAGGTGGTGATCGTCGCCGGGGAAACGGGTTCTGGTAAAACGACTCAGTTACCGAAAATCTGTATGGAGCTGGGGCGCGGGATTAAAGGGCTGATCGGCCATACCCAGCCGCGTCGCCTGGCGGCAAGAACGGTGGCGAACCGTATTGCGGAAGAGCTGAAAACGGAGCCGGGCGGTTGCATCGGTTACAAAGTGCGTTTCAGCGATCACGTAAGTGATAACACGATGGTCAAGCTGATGACCGACGGTATCCTGCTGGCGGAGATCCAGCAAGACCGCCTGCTGATGCAGTACGACACCATCATTATTGACGAAGCGCACGAACGCAGCCTGAATATCGATTTTCTGCTCGGCTATTTGAAAGAGTTGCTGCCGCGGCGTCCTGACCTAAAAATCATTATCACTTCCGCGACTATCGACCCGGAACGCTTTTCGCGCCACTTTAATAATGCGCCGATTATCGAAGTCTCCGGTCGGACCTATCCGGTGGAAGTGCGCTATCGACCGATTGTTGAAGAAGCCGATGACACCGAGCGCGATCAGTTGCAGGCGATTTTTGACGCCGTAGACGAACTGAGCCAGGAAAGCCCTGGCGACATTCTGATCTTTATGAGCGGTGAGCGGGAAATTCGCGATACCGCCGATGCGCTGAACAAGCTGAACTTACGCCATACCGAAATCTTGCCGCTTTATGCGCGGCTTTCGAACAGCGAACAGAACCGCGTGTTCCAGTCGCACAGCGGACGGCGCATTGTGCTGGCGACCAACGTCGCGGAAACCTCGCTGACCGTACCGGGGATTAAATACGTCATCGACCCCGGTACAGCGCGTATCAGCCGCTACAGCTATCGCACCAAAGTGCAGCGTTTGCCGATTGAACCCATTTCGCAGGCGTCTGCCAATCAGCGTAAAGGCCGCTGTGGTCGTGTGTCCGAAGGGATCTGTATTCGTCTCTATTCCGAAGACGATTTCCTCTCGCGCCCGGAGTTTACCGATCCGGAGATTCTGCGTACCAACCTGGCCTCGGTTATTTTGCAGATGACCGCGCTGGGGCTGGGCGATATCGCTGCGTTCCCGTTTGTCGAAGCACCGGATAAACGCAATATCCAGGATGGCGTGCGTCTGCTCGAAGAACTGGGCGCGATCACCACGGATGAACAGGCCAGCGCCTATAAACTGACGCCGCTCGGTCGCCAGCTCTCGCAGTTGCCTGTCGACCCACGTCTGGCGCGTATGGTGCTGGAAGCGCAAAAACATGGCTGCGTGCGTGAGGCGATGATTATCACGTCCGCGCTCTCCATTCAGGATCCGCGCGAACGTCCGATGGACAAACAGCAGGCATCGGACGAAAAACATCGTCGCTTCCACGACAAAGAATCCGACTTCCTCGCGTTTGTAAATCTGTGGAATTATCTTGGCGAGCAGCAAAAGGCGCTTTCTTCCAACGCCTTCCGTCGCCTGTGTCGTACCGATTACCTCAACTATCTGCGCGTGCGCGAATGGCAGGATATCTACACCCAGTTGCGTCAGGTGGTGAAAGAACTTGGCATTCCGGTTAACAGCGAACCGGCGGAGTATCGCGAAATTCACATTGCGTTGCTGACGGGTTTACTTTCCCATATCGGCATGAAAGATGCCGATAAACAAGAATATACCGGCGCACGTAACGCGCGTTTCTCCATCTTCCCCGGTTCTGGTTTATTCAAAAAACCGCCGAAATGGGTAATGGTGGCGGAACTGGTAGAAACCAGCCGCCTGTGGGGGCGCATTGCTGCGCGTATCGACCCGGAATGGGTGGAGCCTGTCGCTCAGCATTTGATTAAACGTACCTACAGCGAACCGCACTGGGAACGGGCGCAGGGCGCGGTGATGGCAACGGAAAAAGTCACTGTTTATGGTTTGCCGATTGTTGCCGCGCGCAAGGTCAACTACAGCCAGATCGATCCGGCGTTATGTCGTGAACTCTTTATTCGCCATGCGCTGGTGGAAGGTGACTGGCAGACGCGTCACGCATTCTTCCGTGAAAACCTGAAACTGCGGGCCGAAGTGGAAGAGCTGGAACACAAATCACGTCGCCGCGATATTCTGGTTGATGACGAAACGTTGTTTGAGTTCTACGACCAGCGCATCAGCCACGATGTGATCTCTGCGCGCCACTTCGATAGCTGGTGGAAAAAAGTCAGCCGCGAAACGCCTGATTTGCTCAACTTTGAAAAGAGCATGTTGATCAAAGAGGGCGCAGAAAAAATCAGCAAGCTGGATTACCCGAACTTCTGGCATCAGGGCAATCTCAAGCTGCGTTTGAGCTATCAGTTTGAGCCCGGCGCGGATGCTGACGGTGTGACCGTACATATTCCGCTGCCGTTACTTAACCAGGTTGAGGAAAGCGGGTTTGAATGGCAGATCCCCGGTCTGCGCCGCGAACTGGTGATTGCTCTGATTAAATCGTTGCCGAAACCGGTACGCCGTAATTTTGTACCCGCGCCAAACTATGCCGAAGCGTTTTTAGGCCGCGTCAAACCGCTGGAGTTACCGTTGCTCGACAGCCTTGAGCGCGAGTTACGGCGGATGACCGGCGTTACCGTTGACCGCGAAGACTGGCACTGGGATCAGGTGCCCGATCACCTGAAAATTACCTTCCGCGTGGTGGATGACAAAAACAAGAAGCTAAAAGAAGGGCGCTCGCTACAAGATCTGAAAGATGCGCTGAAAGGCAAAGTGCAGGAAACGCTATCTGCGGTGGCGGATGACGGTATCGAGCAGAGCGGCTTACATATCTGGAGTTTTGGTCAGCTGCCGGAAAGCTACGAACAGAAGCGTGGCAACTACAAAGTGAAGGCGTGGCCGGCGCTGGTGGATGAGCGCGACAGTGTGGCGATCAAACTGTTTGATAACCCGCTGGAGCAAAAGCAGGCAATGTGGAACGGTCTTCGCCGTCTACTGCTGCTGAATATTCCATCGCCAATCAAATATTTACATGAAAAGTTACCGAACAAAGCCAAGCTGGGACTGTACTTTAACCCGTATGGCAAAGTGCTGGAGCTGATCGACGACTGTATCTCCTGCGGTGTGGATAAATTGATCGACGCCAATGGTGGCCCGGTCTGGACGGAAGAAGGCTTTGCTGCGCTGCATGAAAAAGTGCGTGCCGAACTGAACGACACGGTGGTGGATATTGCGAAGCAGGTCGAGCAAATCCTTACGGCAGTGTTCAATATCAACAAACGTCTGAAAGGGCGGGTGGATATGACCATGGCGCTGGGGCTTTCTGACATTAAAGCGCAGATGGGCGGGTTGGTATATCGCGGTTTTGTCACTGGTAACGGCTTCAAACGGCTGGGCGACACGCTGCGATATTTGCAGGCGATTGAAAAACGGCTGGAAAAACTGGCGGTTGATCCACATCGCGACCGTGCGCAGATGCTGAAAGTCGAAAACGTCCAGCAGGCGTGGCAGCAATGGATCAACAAACTGCCGCCCGCACGTCGTGAGGATGAAGACGTGAAAGAGATCCGTTGGATGATAGAAGAGTTGCGCGTTAGTTACTTCGCTCAACAACTTGGTACGCCTTATCCGATTTCAGATAAGCGTATTTTGCAGGCGATGGAGCAGATTAGCGGTTAACCCTGCTATTTGCCTGATAAAGAAAAAACCCGGTAAGCATTTAGCGCCGGGTTTTTTATTAATTCTAAAACGGTAAGGGTAAAAATTCAGGAATTCAGAAAAATACAATTCTCTGCTGCAAGATGAATAATGTTTATCTACAGCATTTCCTTAAAAGATATGTCAGGCTTGCGGAGTGGCGGTTAAGGACATACGATTTCCTCCTTTCAGAGTGCTCCGCTTCTCACTATTATCTCACGCAGTATTCTTAAGGGAACGATAAGGAGGAACCATGAACATTACCCCGTTTCCGACGCTTTCGCCGGCAACTATAGATGCCATAAATGTTATCGGACAGTGGCTGGCGCAGGATGATTTCTCCGGTGAGGTGCCGTATCAGGCCGATTGCGTGATCCTTGCAGACAATGCGGTTATGCCGACTATCGATGCGGCATGTAAGATTGCCCGCGATCAGCAAATTCCTTTACTGATTAGTGGTGGTATCGGTCACTCGACAACTTTTTTGTATAGCGCCATCGCACAGCATCCGCACTACAACACTATCCGCACCACTGGCAGAGCAGAAGCGACCATCCTGGCGGATATCGCTCATCAGTTCTGGCACATTCCGCATGAAAAAATCTGGATTGAAGACCAGTCAACAAACTGCGGTGAAAACGCACGCTTTAGCATCGCGCTATTGAATCAGGCCGTAGAACGAGTTCATACGGCTATCGTTGTTCAGGACCCCACCATGCAGCGGCGCACGATGGCGACGTTCCGCCGTATGACTGGGGACAATCCCGATGCACCACGCTGGTTAAGTTATCCCGGATTCGTTCCTCAGTTAGGAAATAACGCAGACAGTGTAATCTTTATTAATCAGTTACAAGGATTATGGCCAGTTGAGCGTTATCTCTCACTACTCACTGGCGAGCTGCCGCGTTTACGCGATGATAGCGATGGCTACGGTCCCCGCGGGCGAGATTTTATCGTTCACGTTGATTTTCCGGCAGAAGTCATCCATGCATGGCAAACGCTGAAACATGATGCGGTGCTCATCGAGGCGATGGAAAGTCGCTCGTTACGTTAAAAATTGCCCGTTTGTGAACCACTTGTTTGCAAACGGGCATGACTCCTGACTTTTATTTCTGCCTTTTATTCCTTTTACACTTGTTTTTATGAAGCCCTTCACAGAATTGTCCTTTCACGATGCCGTCTCTCTGATGATTGATGTTAATTAACAATGCATTCACCGAAAACAAACATATAAATCACAGGAGTCGCCCATGTCAGTACCCGTTCAACATCCTATGTATATCGATGGACAGTTTGTTACCTGGCGTGGAGACGCATGGATTGATGTGGTAAACCCTGCTACAGAGGCTGTCATTTCCCGCATACCCGATGGTCAGGCCGAGGATGCCCGTAAGGCAATCGATGCAGCAGAACGTGCACAACCAGAATGGGAAGCGTTGCCTGCTATTGAACGCGCCAGTTGGTTGCGCAAAATCTCCGCCGGGATCCGCGAACGCGCCAGTGAAATCAGTGCGCTGATTGTTGAAGAAGGGGGCAAGATCCAGCAGCTGGCTGAAGTCGAAGTGGCTTTTACTGCCGACTATATCGATTACATGGCGGAGTGGGCACGGCGTTACGAGGGCGAGATTATTCAAAGCGATCGTCCAGGAGAAAATATTCTTTTGTTTAAACGTGCGCTTGGTGTGACTACCGGCATTCTGCCGTGGAACTTCCCGTTCTTCCTCATTGCCCGCAAAATGGCTCCCGCTCTTTTGACCGGTAATACCATCGTCATTAAACCTAGTGAATTTACGCCAAACAATGCGATTGCATTCGCCAAAATCGTCGATGAAATAGGCCTTCCGCGCGGCGTGTTTAACCTTGTACTGGGGCGTGGTGAAACCGTTGGGCAAGAACTGGCGGGTAACCCAAAGGTCGCAATGGTCAGTATGACAGGCAGCGTCTCTGCAGGTGAGAAGATCATGGCGACTGCGGCGAAAAACATCACCAAAGTGTGTCTGGAATTGGGGGGTAAAGCACCAGCTATCGTAATGGACGATGCCGATCTTGAACTGGCAGTCAAAGCCATCGTTGATTCACGCGTCATTAATAGTGGGCAAGTGTGTAACTGTGCAGAACGTATTTATGTACAGAAAGGCATTTATGATCAGTTCGTCAATCGGCTGGGTGAAGCGATGCAGGCGGTTCAATTTGGTAACCCCGCTGAACGCAACGACATTGCGATGGGGCCGTTGATTAACGCCGCGGCGCTGGAAAGGGTTGAGCAAAAAGTGGCGCGCGCAGTAGAAGAAGGGGCGAGAGTGGCGTTGGGTGGCAAAGCGGTAGAGGGGAAAGGATATTATTATCCGCCGACATTGCTGCTGGATGTTCGCCAGGAAATGTCGATTATGCATGAGGAAACCTTTGGCCCGGTTCTGCCGGTGGTCGCATTTGACACGCTGGAAGAGGCTATCTCAATGGCTAATGACAGTGATTACGGCCTGACCTCATCAATCTATACCCAAAATCTGAACGTCGCGATGAAAGCCATTAAAGGGCTGAAGTTTGGTGAAACTTACATCAACCGTGAAAACTTCGAAGCTATGCAAGGCTTCCACGCCGGATGGCGTAAATCCGGTATTGGCGGCGCAGATGGTAAACATGGCCTGCATGAATATCTGCAGACCCAGGTGGTTTATTTACAGTCGTAATGAGTAAAAGAGGCGGAGGTTTTTTCCTCCGCCTGTGCGCGTCAGAGTTTAGCGAATTTTTCGAGGGTGCGAATAAGCTGCGTGACGAAGCCATATTCGTTATCGTACCAGGCGACCGTTTTCACCAGTTGTAAATCGCCCACGGCGGTAATTTCCGTTTGCGTGGCATCAAACACCGAACCGAAATGGCTGCCAATGATATCGGAAGAGACTATTTCTTCATCGGTATAACCAAATGACTCGTTATTGGTGGTTGCTTGTTTAAGTACGTTATTCACCTCTTCGGCAGTCACTTTTTTTCCGAGAATGGACACCAGCTCAGTGACCGAACCTGTTTTCACCGGCACGCGTTGCGCATGACCTTTCAGTTTGCCGCTCAGTTCCGGGATCACCAGACCAATGGCTTTTGCCGCCCCCGTAGTGTGGGGAATGATATTTTCTGCCGCTGCGCGTGAAGCACGTAAATCTTTACCACGTGGGCCATCCACCAGTGACTGGGTGCCAGTATAGGCATGAATGGTCGTCATCGTGCCGACTTCTATCCCGAAACTGTCATGCAAGGCTTTGGCCATCGGCGCAAGACAGTTAGTGGTGCATGACGCCACGGAAACAATGGTGTCGTTGCCCTCCAGAGTGTCGTCATTGACGTTATAAACGATAGTTTTCATTTCACCGGCAGGGGCGGAAATCAACACCTTCTTCGCACCAGCATCAAGATGCGCCTGCGATTTCTCGGCGGAGGTATAAAAGCCAGTACATTCGACAATGATTTCTGTACCTTTCGCTTTCCACGGAATATTTTTAGCCTCTTTTTCGGCGTAAACCGCGATACTTTTCCCATCAACGATAAGTGAATCTTCCGTAAAATCAACACTCCAGGGGAATGGTCCGTAGTTTGAATCATGTTTCAGCAGGTAGGCGAGAATTTTTGGGGAAGTGAGATCATTAATAGCGACAACGTCTATGTTGCTTTTGACTTCAAGTAATCGACGCAACACCAGTCGACCGATACGACCAAAACCGTTAATACCAACTTTACTCATGGTTTTCTCCTGTCAGGAACATTCGGATGAAAATTGATCCTTTCCAGGCTTAGACCAGGATTGTGGGATGGGCAATCTCCATTCTTACAGTGAAACGTAACGTACTGAAAACGGGTGAACAATATTTAATGAAATTTTGAGAAAAGCCCGTTATGTTAACGGAAAATTATGTTAAAGCAGGAAATGTTATGGAAAATAAATATTCAAGGTTACAAATCAGCATTCACTGGCTGGTCTTTTTACTGGTTATCGCAGCGTATTGCGCAATGGAGTTTCGTGGTTTCTTCCCACGTAGCGATCGGCCACTCATCAACATGATTCATGTTTCCTGTGGCATCTCAATTCTCGTGCTGATGGTCGTTCGTCTTTTGTTAAGGCTGAAATACCCAACCCCGCCGATTATACCTAAGCCAAAACCGATGATGACGGGACTGGCGCATTTGGGACATTTGGTGATTTATCTCCTGTTTATTGCGCTGCCAGTGATTGGTTTGGTGATGATGTATAACCGGGGCAACCCGTGGTTTGCGTTTGGTTTGACGATGCCTTACGCTTCAGAGGCCAATTTCGAACGGGTAGATAGCTTAAAGTCGTGGCATGAAACGCTGGCGAATCTGGGATATTTTGTCATCGGGTTGCACGCTGCGGCTGCACTGGCACACCACTATTTCTGGAAGGACAACACACTTCTACGCATGATGCCGCGTAAACGTTCCTGAAGGATATTTAAAGAAAACGCCTGTACTAAAACCGACCCGTGGTACAGGCGAAGAATACGGGTCTACATCGGAAGCGCCTATTATATTTATTTGTATGACAAATAAAACCATAATCCTTGCCCATACGTCCATCTGGCTTATTTTTAATCAATTCACCCGATCTTTGATCTCATCAACGGTATCAAAATAAACCAGCGTATAACGTTCAAATCGAACATAAGATTCGATAAACCATGGAGGTTATATGAAAAAACTGGCACTTATTTTGTTTATGGGAACGCTTGTTTCCTTTTATGCCGATGCCGGGCGCAAACCCTGTTCTGGTTCGAAAGGGGGGATCTCACACTGTACGGCAGGCGGCAAATTTGTCTGTAATGATGGTTCTATTAGTGCATCGAAAAAAACATGCACTAACTGAAGTGTAAAAGGGGTGCCATGAGATAATGAATCTGCTAGTCAGATGCGCGGGGAAAATCCCCGCGCTTGCCCTTACCTGGACGTGCAGGCCATGAGCGCAGCAACCTCCTTATCACCGTCCCGGAACCGCAGTTCGTAGAGCGTTTGTCGGGTCAGGAGTGTGAATGTCAGAATCGTAATGCAGATAATGAGCAGACACACCACCAGAGGGTTGCGTTTCATAGCCTTTCTCCTTGCCGGATGGCGGGTAAGAGGCTAAGATCTGAATTGCTAGGTTCATTCGTTGGCCTCGGTTGATAGAAATATCGGTCGGGGCCTTCGTCTTTCTGATTCCCGGTTAGCCTGAA
>OARM01000172.1_pt1 | contig 13022 bp, 8 predicted proteins | sample 1475591 | NCBI WGS metagenome assembly OARM01 (sample SAMEA3360676, study PRJEB22359) | human gut metagenome | biome: ENVO:urban biome; feature: ENVO:human-associated habitat; material: ENVO:feces | place: Bangladesh | collected 2011
GGTGTTGGGAATATCTTTAATTTTTTGCACAAAATCCAAAATCACCCGCTCGGACCAAGTGAAGCTATGCCGCAATTTGCGTGGCAAATCGGGGCAAAATTCAGGGTCAACAAAACCAAAAGGCGGGTGCGTATCCATTGTGGAAATGTAGGCGGCAAAAGGTTTTTTGCTGTTTGCAAGTTGGCGGATTTCTTTTTCAGCCAAAGAAAAGGTTAAGTGGTCGTTTATTCCCCAATATTCCTTGCCAATGGCTTTGTTGGCTTTTTTGCCGGGCGTCCAAATCACATTTTGTGCGCCCGCTTCTTTGGCATTTAATTTTTTGGGCAAAACGCCTAATTGTTGAAAATACGGCAAATCGTGCACTTCAACCTTATGCTTTTGGTAAAAATTGCGCACACCGCCAAAAGCATCCGCAATGCCTGAAATTCTTATTTGATTAAAACCCGCCGCATTCAAAATGTCGGTTAAGCAAACGGCGTTGTCCAAAAAATAATGTTTGAGCACCAAATGCTTGCCATAAGGCAAATTGATGGGAATTGCGCACAAATAGCTTGCCATTCCAGCGGTAGTCCAGCCTGTGCCAAAAACTTGGGTAATGCCGCCAACAGCAGAAGTTGCGGAAAAATTCACATTTTCTTTTGCCAAGGTGCCCAAATGCGGCGTTAAATTGCCATAAGGCGCAAAGGTTTCAGGCGATTCGCCCGTTGGCACGGAATCGGTGGTGAAGGCACTCGTCATCGATTCAATGAAAATCACCACAAGATTTTTCAAATTTTGCGGGGGGGGGGGGGGGTTAGAGAAAAAGTGCGGTAGTGTTTTTCATACAAATCCGAGCGCTCGCTTTGCGCTTTGAAAAAGTCTGCAATTTGGAGTTGTTGGTTGATAAAAATAGCGCAAACAAAAACAACCGCAAGCGTTGCAACGCCTTGGATTTTTGCTTTTTTGCGGGTTAAAAAAACAAGCAACAACGCCGCCAACAAAGCAGGCGGCAGGCAAAATTTTGCAAAAGAAAGCGGCAATTCTTCACCGATATTCAACAACGGAAAACGCAAATGGTAAAGAATTTGCCCAAAATGCTGAATGAAAAAATGTTCCTTCACCCAAAGCGTTGCCAAAACGGCAACCAAGGCAAAAAAAATCACCACAAAAACAAAACCTTGGCGAAAAAAACTGAAAACTTTTTGATTTTCCACGGTGAACTCCAAAAAAGTTTGAAAATTATTTTCCGTTTACCGTGGATTGTTTAAAACTTTTTTTAAAAAATAACCGGTAAAACTTTTTTTGTTTTGCGCAACTTCTTCGGGCGTGCCGCAAGCAATCATCTGCCCGCCAAAGTCGCCGCCTTCTGGCCCCAAATCAATGATGTGGTCGGCGCATTTGATGACATCCAAATTGTGCTCAATCACAATCACCGTGTTGCCCGCATCGGTTAAGCGTTGCAAAACATTGAGCAGCATTGCAATGTCGGCAAAATGTAGCCCCGTTGTGGGTTCGTCCAAAATATACAAAGTTTTGCCGGTATCGCGTTTGGAGAGTTCCAAAGCCAACTTCACGCGTTGAGCTTCGCCGCCAGAAAAGGTGGTGGCGGATTGTCCCAAACAAATATACGAAAGCCCAACATCCATTAAACATTGCAATTTTCTATGCAAAACAGGAATATTGTTGAAAAATTCCAAGGCTTCTTCCACGCTCATTTGCAAAATATCGTGGATATTTTTGCCTTTGTAAAAAATCTCCAAAGTTTCGCGGTTGTAGCGTTTGCCCGAACAAAGTTCGCATTCTACAAAAATGTTAGGCAAAAAATGCATTTCCACTTCAATTAAACCCGCACCTTGACAAGCTTCGCACCTGCCGCCTTTCACATTAAACGAAAAACGCCCGGGCGCATATCCGCGCTCACGCGCTTGCGGCGTTTGCGCCAACAATTCGCGAATAGAGGCAAACAATCCCGTGTAAGTTGCTGGATTAGAACGCGGCGTTCTGCCAATTGGCGCTTGATTCACATTGATAACTTTGTCCAAAAAATCCAATCCGCTGATGTTTTCAAAAGGTGCTGGTGCTTCTTGGCTGTGGTAAAAATGCGCCATGGCGGCTTTCAAAAGCGTTTGGTTGATCAATGTAGATTTTCCAGAACCCGAAACACCCGTAATCACCGAAAACAAACCAATCGGAAACGACACATTGATATTTTTTAAATTATTGCCAGTTGCGCCTTTTAAAACAATTTGTTGTTCCAAATTGTTGGGGCGGCGCTTGTTGGGAATTTCAATTTTTCTTTTGCCGCTTAAAAAAAGTCCGGTAAGAGACTTTGAATTTTGCGCCACTTCTTTGGGCGTGCCGCACGATACAACGCGCCCGCCGTGTAAGCCTGCGCCTGGGCCCATATCAATTAAAAAATCCGCACTTAAAATGGTTTCTTCATCGTGTTCCACCACAATGACGGAATTGTCCATTTGTTGCAAATTGCGCAAACTCTTAATCAAACGCATATTGTCGCGCTGGTGCAAACCAATAGAAGGTTCATCCAACACATACAAAACGCCCGACAACCCTGAACCAATTTGAGAAGCCAAGCGGATGCGTTGCGCCTCCCCGCCGGATAAAGTCTCGGCACTGCGCGAAAGCGTTAAATAACCCAAACCCACTTCAATTAAAAAAGTCAAACGCGCCAGAATTTCTTTTTGGATTTTTTGCGCAATTTTTGCCAAATGCCCTTTTAATTGTAAGTTTTGAAAAAAATCCAAACAAAGCGTCAGCGGCAAACTATTGATTTCAAATAAATTTTTGCCGTTAATTTTCACATTGCGGGCATGTTGATTCAAACGCGCGCCCAAACAATCTGGACAAGTTTTTTGATTCAACCAACGCGCCAAATGGTCACGCGTTTTGCCTGCTTCGGTATTGCGATAACGTTTTTGCAAATAATTCAAAACACCTTCAAAAGTGTGTGTTTTGGTTTCATCTTTTTTATGATCAAAAAAACTATTTTTTGCCAAATAAACAAATGGAATTTTTTCATCATTGCCATTTAATAAAATATTTTGAATGCTGGCAGACAACTTCTCAAAAGGAACATCCAATGAAAAATGGTAAAAATTTGCCAAACTTTCTAACAATTGAAAATAATAAGGCGAATCTTTTCCCCAACCTTCAATGGCACCTTCGCGCAACGTTTTGTTTTTGTGCAGGATTTTTTCCGAATCAAAAAATTCCAACACCCCCAAACCCGAACAAGTAGAACATGCTCCAAATGGGTTATTAAAACTAAACAAGCGGGGTGATAATTCCGGCAAAGCCACATTGCAAAAAGGACAAGCAAAATGTCCGCAAAAAAGCAATTCCTCATGCGTTTCTAAATTAACAGCAATGGCGCGGTCATTGCCGTATTTCAACGCCATTTCAAAGGATTCTGCCAAACGCGTTTTGGAATCCAACTTGATTTTCAAGCGGTCAATCACCAAATCCACATCATGCTTTGTGGTTTTGGCAAGAACAGGCAAATTGTCCAATTCATACAAAGTGCCATCAATACGCACGCGCACAAAACCCGCGCAGCGCAAATTTTCAAACAAGGCTTGATGCGCTCCTTTTTTGCCTTTTAAAAGCGGTGCCAAAATCATCATTTTGGTGGATTCTGGAAATTGAAAAACAGAATCCACCATTTGTGAAATGCTTTGCATGGTCAGCGGCACTTGGTGTTCTGGGCAAAATGGCGTGCCGGCGCGTGCAAAAAGCAAACGCAAATAATCGTGAATTTCCGTTACTGTGCCCACAGTTGAGCGCGGGTTGTGATTGGTTGCCTTTTGCTCAATGGCAATGGCTGGCGACAAACCGTCAATATGTTCCACATCGGGTTTTTCCAAACGTGCCAAAAATTGCCGCGCGTAACTAGATAAAGATTCCACATAACGGCGCTGCCCTTCGGCATAAAGCGTATCAAAAGCAAGCGAAGATTTTCCCGAACCAGAAAGGCCAGTGATAATCACCAACTTGTTTTTGGGGATTTCCAAATCTATATTTTGTAAATTGTGCGTGCGCGCACCGCGAATAGAAATAAAATCCATTTTTGAAAAAAATTTTGCGTTGACCGTGGAATTTTGAAAATTTTAAAGTTTTTGGGCAAGCAAAAAATAATTCACCGATAAATCTTGGCTTAAAACAAAAGTTTGCGTGGCAATGGAATAAGACAAGCCTTGAAATTGCTTAACCGACAAACCCGCCGATTCGGCAAAGCGCGCCGACTCAGCAGGTTTGATGAATTTATCAATGGCGTGCGTGCCGCGCGGCAACCATTTTAAAACGTATTCCGCGCCTAAAATGGCAAACAAATAAGATTTGAAGGTGCGGTTAAGCGTGGCAAAAGCCACAAAACCGCCGCGTTTGGCCAATTTTGCACAATTTTGCACAATTAAAGCAGGTTGCGGCACGTGTTCCAACATTTCAAAACACGTGACCAAATCAAAAGATTCAGGCATTCTTTCGGCGAGTTCTTCGGCGCGAATATTTTGGTAATCCACCGTTAAACCCGATTCCAACAAATGCAAACGCGCCACTTCCAATAAATCAGAAGACAAATCAATGCCCAAAACCTTGCCGCCTTTTTGCGCCATTGCTTCGCTTAACAAACCGCCGCCGCAACCCACATCCACAATGTTTTTGTTTTGAAAATCACCAATGGAATTTGCCAACCAATTGACGCGCAAGGGATTAATTTGATGCAAAGCACGCATCGGCCCGTTTTCATCCCACCAATGATGCGCCAAATCAGAAAATTTTTTTAACTCTACAGAATCCGCATTGTGCATGGTTGTTTTCCAAAAAAGAAAGCCCTGCAAATCGGCAGGGCTTTTTATTTTATTTTTTGATTCAAAAATTAACGCGTGCCGATCAATTCAATATCCACACGGCGATCAGGTTGCAAGCATTCAATCAAGGCTTTGCGTGATTTTTGCGTGCAAGTGTTGCCCGTTACGCTTTGCATTGCGCCTTTGCCTTCGGTATAAACACGGTCAGCGGCAATGCCTTTGGAAACCAAATAATTGCGCACAGCAACAGCACGGCGTTCAGACAAACGTTGATTGTAAACAGCAGAACCCAAACGATCGGTATGCCCCACAGCCAAAATCACTTCCAAATTGATGGCTTGAGCTTGAGCCGCCAAATCATCCAATTTGGCTTTGCCTTCGGGACGCAAAGTGGCTTTGTCAAAATCAAACAAAGCATCTGCCGCAATAGAGATTTTGTCTGCGGTAGGACGCATAGCAGGAGAGGCACGACCACCTTCACAAGCTTCACGTGGCAACAAATCGCGGTCGCACTCACAACCAGCCGGGTCTGAAGCAGCAGCAGCAGGAGTCCAAAAACCTGTGCGCCAGCACAAATCATAACCACTGGTGGTTACTTCGTCACGCGTATCAGTAACATACACGCGCTCTTGCGCTTGAGCCACACCAAAACCAGCAATTAAAGCAGCTGCAAGCAAAGTTTTTTTAGCGATATTCATTAGTCAATTCCTCGAGGGTGAATGATGTTTAAATACTTTAACCCATTTCAAGCAAAATTGCCCAAACAAGTTTGCGCCTATTTTGCCACATCCAACACCTTGCCGCAAAATTTTTGCGTTGTTTTTTTGCAACTTTGTATTTTTTTTACAACAATGAAAGCGTGTTAAAATAGCGCGTTTTTTACACTTTACACTGAACGCATTATGAGCGACCAACTTCCTTTGTTTGCCAAAGAAACCATCAATATCAGCCTAGAAGATGAAATGCGCCGTTCCTATTTGGATTACGCAATGAGCGTGATTGTGGGGCGCGCACTCCCGGATGTTCGCGATGGCTTAAAACCGGTGCATCGCCGCGTGCTTTACGCCATGCATGAACTTGGCAACGATTGGAACAAAGCTTACAAAAAATCCGCCCGCATTGTAGGGGATGTTATTGGTAAATACCACCCACACGGCGATTTGGCAGTTTACAACACCATTGTGCGCTTGGCGCAGTATTTTTCCATGCGTTATATGTTGGTTGATGGGCAAGGCAACTTCGGCTCGGTGGATGGCGACCAACCTGCCGCCATGCGTTACACCGAAGTGCGTATGGCAAAAATCGGCCACACGTTATTAGAAGATTTAGAAAAGGAAACCGTTGATTTTTCCCCAAACTATGACGGCTCGGAAGTTGAACCGCAAGTTTTGCCCACGCGTTTGCCTAATCTTTTGGTCAATGGTGCTTCCGGCATTGCGGTTGGTTTGGCAACCAACATTCCGCCGCACAATTTAAAAGAAGTAGTCAATGCCTGTTTGGCGTTGATTAAAAACCCTGAAATTAGCATTGAAGAGCTCATGCAAATTATCCCCGCGCCAGATTTCCCAACGGGTGCCTTGATTTACGGCTTGGAAGGCGTGCGCGATGCTTACCGCACTGGGCGCGGCAAAATTATTCTGCGCGCCAAAACGCATTTAGAGACCATCGGCAAAAGTGAAAAACTCGCCATTGTTGTGGATGAATTGCCTTACCAAGTCAATAAAAGAGAATTGGATATCAAAATCAACGCGCTGGTTAATGAAAAACGCTTGGAAGGCATTGCACGCACCCAAGACGAATCGGATAAATCAGGCATGCGTTTGGTCATTGAATTAAAACGCGGGCAAAACGCCGAAGTGGTTTTAAACAATTTGTATAAACACACCAAATTGCAAGACAGCTTCGGGATGAATATGGTGGCGTTGGTCAACGGCAAGCCGGCGCTTTTGAATTTAAAAGAAATGATTTTTCATTTCGTCTCTCATCGGCGCGAAGTGGCAACCCGCCGCACGGTTTTTGAACTGCGCAAAGCCAAGGAACGCGGGCATATTTTGGAAGGTTTGGCGGTAGCGCTTTCTAATGTGGATGAAATTATCGCTTTAATTAAAGCCGCGCCCACACCTTCTGATGCGAAGAAAAATTTAATGGGTCGACCGTGGAAAAGTCCGCTGGTTGACCAAATGTTGACCCGCGCGGCGGCAGATTCTTTCCGTCCAGAAGATTTGTTGCCCGAATACGGCGCCAAACCCGATGGTTATTATTTGAGCGATGCCCAAGCGCAGGCTATTTTGGAATTGCGCTTGCAACGTTTAACCGGATTGGAGCAAGAAAAAATCTTAGCCGAATACCGCAGCGTGATGGACAACATTGCGGATTTGATAGACATTTTGGCCAAACCGGCACGCATTAACGCCATTATTTCCGAAGAATTAACCGCCATCAGCACCCAATTTGGCGATGAACGCCGCTCAGAAATTGTGTGCGCCACCAGCGATATTGAAACGGAAGATTTAATCACGCCACAAGATATGGTGGTCACTTTATCCAATGCCGGTTACATTAAAGCACAGCCTTTGTCTGATTATCGTGCGCAACGCCGCGGTGGGCGCGGCAGAAAAGCCACCGGCGTTAAAGATGAAGATTTTGTAGAACAACTTTTTGTTGCCAACACCCATGATTATTTGCTTTGTTTTTCTAATCGCGGGCGCTGCTTTTGGTTGCGCGTTTTTGATGCGCCACAAGGCGGCTACAATTCGCGCGGCAAACCCATTGTGAATCTTTTCCAATTGGAAGTAGGCGAACGAATCAACACGGTGTTGTCCGTTAAAAATTTTGATGCCGAACATTATATTTTCCTTGCCACACAAGCGGGCGTGGTGAAAAAAATGTCTTTGGCAGATTTTAACCGTCCGCGCAAAACAGGTTTAAATGCAGTCAGTTTAGACGAAGGAGATTATTTAATCGGCGCAGCCTTAACCAATGGTGAAAACGATATTGTTTTGGTATCGGATGCAGGCAAAGCCGTCTGGTTTAATGAATCGGAAGTGCGTTCTATGGGCAGAACAGCGCGCGGTGTGCGCGGAATGAAGTTAAAAGAAAAACAACAAGTCTTGTCCTTGCTTGTGGCGCAAAATGACCAAGAAAGCGTTTTGGTGGTCACCGAAAATGGTTATGGCAAACGCAGCAAATTGGCAGAGTTTCGCCATTCTTCACGCGGCACGCAAGGCGTCAATGCCATTCAATTATCCAAACGCAATGGCGCGGTCGTTGCCGCACGTTTGGTTCAAGATGATGACGAAATTATGCTCATCACTTCCGGTGGCGTTTTAATCCGCACCCGCGTAAACGAAATGCGCGAAATAGGACGCAATACCCAAGGCGTGACCTTAATCAATTTGGACGAAGGCGAAAAATTAGTCGGTTTGGCCAAAGTGGTGGAAACCGAAGAATCGGAAAATGAAGAACCATGAAAAAATCATTTCATGCGCCCATTGTGGGTTTGATGATTTTTTTAACCTTTATTAGCGCATTCCCGCCTTTATCCACCGACCTTTATTTGCCCGCTATGCCGCATATGGGCGAGCAGTTGAACGCCGATGCCGCCAAAGTGCAATGGACATTGTCGGGTTTTATGTTTTCCTTTGCGCTTTCTATGCTGCTTTGGGGTCCATTGAGCGACCGCTATGGCAGGCGTCCCATTTTGCTTTGTGGTTCGGCTTTGTTTGTTTTGGCAAGCGTGATGGCGGCCATCTCTTTTAACTTAGAAATGTTGATTGTATCGCGTTCTTTACAAGGCGCAGGCAGTGCGGCTTTAAGCACAACGGCAATGGCCATTGTGAAAGACCGCTTTGCCGCACATCGCATGGAAAAAATGTTGGCACTCATGCAAACCTTTATTGTTTTGGCGCCGATGTTGGCGCCCATTGTAGGCGCCGCCATGTTGTTGGTAACGTCTTGGCGCGGCATTTTTTGGGTTTTGGCGGCTTGCGGTGTTTTGGCATTTGTGGGTGGTTTGTTTTTTAAAGAAAGTTTGAAAAAACCTTTAAACGGCGCGTGGTATCACAGTTTGGGACGCATTGTTGTGGTATTTCAAAACAAAGGATTTGCCCGACTTTTATTGCTTTTCTCCGCAATGGCCATGCCGTTTATGGCTTATTTGGCGGTTTCTTCGTATATTTTCCAAGATATTTTTCATTTGAGTGCCCAAACTTTTGGATTTTTCTTTGCGGCAACCGCGGGCGTTTCTATGTTGGGCGCCATTGTTTACATCAAATTTTTGCGCCATTTTTCACGCTATTTTTTGCTTTTGGGCGTTTTTGTCAGCGTGGCTTTGGCCGGATTATGCTTAATCTTTTTTGGCAAATTAAATTTGTGGTTATTTACTTTTTTAACAATGACCATCAGCTTTGCGTGTTCGGCATCGCGTGCGCCAGCCACGGTTTTAATGCTTTCCCAGTTGGAAAACGACAGCGGCACCGTTTCGGCTTTAATTGGCAGTTTTGCGTTTTTATTTGGCGCATTGTCTATGTTTTTGTGTTCTTTGCCTTGGCCAAATTTAATTGTCGCTTACGGCAGCATCAGTTGCATTTTGGGCGTTTTTGCCAGCATTGTTTGGATTATTCTCAACCAATACCAACTTTTTAAACATTAAAAACAAATTAAAAATAAATTAAAAATTGAAAATCAAAAAAATCCACGGTCGACCGTGGATTTTTTTTAAAAATTTTAAAAATTTTAAATTTAAAATAATCGTTTTTTTCAAACAGGTTTTAATTGTCAAAATGGCGTTTTTTTTCCAAGATATTATTCTCACCTTGCAAAATTATTGGGCAAAGGAACAATGCGCCCTTTTGCAACCTTATGATATGGAAGTCGGTGCCGGCACCAGCCACACCGCAACGTTTTTAAAAGCCATTGGGCCAGAGTGTTGGCGCGCCGCTTATGTGCAACCTTCGCGCCGCCCAAAAGATGGGCGTTATGGCGAAAATCCCAATCGCTTGCAACATTATTATCAATTCCAAGTGGTTTTAAAACCCGCGCCAGAAAATATCATTGACCTTTATTTGGGCTCGCTTCAAGCACTTGGTTTTGATTTAAAAAACAACGATGTGCGTTTGGTGGAAGACAACTGGGAAAACCCCACGCTTGGCGCTTGGGGCTTGGGTTGGGAAATATGGATGAACGGAATGGAAGTGACCCAATTCACTTATTTTCAACAAGTGGGCGGCATAGATTGCAAACCGATTACCGGCGAAATTACTTATGGATTAGAGCGCTTGGCAATGTATTTGCAAGGCGTTGAAAATGTTTATGACTTAAAATGGACTGACCATTTAACCTATGGCGATGTTTATCACCAAAACGAAGTGGAACAATCCACTTACAATTTTAAAGAAGCCAACGTGCCTTTTTTGTTTGAAAGTTTCAACGCTTATGAACAAAACGCCCAACATTTGGTTGAACAAAACTTGGCGCTGCCGGCTTATGAACAAATTTTAAAAGCCGCCCACACCTTTAATTTATTGGATGCAAGGCAAGCCATTTCTGTGACCGAGCGCGCCACTTATATGATGCGCATTCGCAATTTATCCAAAATGGTTGCGCAAAGTTATTTGAAATCCCGCGCCCGTTTGGGTTTTCCGCTTGCCAAGCCCGCGCACGCTGCCGAAATTTTAGAAAGAATGCAATGAAAACGCTTTTAATTGAAATTTTTACCGAAGAATTGCCGCCCAAAGCATTAAAAACCTTAGGCGAACATTTTGCCGAACCGATTTTTAAGCATTTAAAAGCCAATGATTTTTTAGAAAATTCGGCAACTTTTCAAGGTTTTGCCACGCCGCGGCGTTTAGCGGTTTTAATCCACGGCGTTTTAAAAGCGTCTGCCCCCAAAACCATTCGCCAAAAATTGATGCCGGTAAAAATCGGTTTGGATGAAAACGGCAACAAAACCGCGGCACTTTTAAAAAAATTAAAAGCGTTGAGCGTGGATAATCCCGAATCTGCCGCGTTGGAAACCGAAAACAACACGCTTTTTATCACCCAAACACAAACAGGCACGGCGCTGGCGGATTTTTTAAACGCAGATTTGCCCAAAGTGTTGAATGCCTTGCCCATTCCCAAAATGATGAGTTACCAAGCCGCAGATGGTTGGACAACCACGCATTTTGTGCGGCCAGCGCATCGCTTGGTGGTGATGTTGGATGATGAAATTTTGCCCATTACTTTATTGGGTTTAAGCGCGGGGAACAAAACCCAAGGGCATCGCTTTGCGGCAAAAACGCCTGAAATTGTGTTTAAAAACGCCAAGGAATACGAAGAACGCTTGAAAACCGATGGCGCGGTGATTGCTAATTTTGAAAAACGCCGCGCGGTGATTGCCGAAGCGCTTATCCAAGTTGCCGATGAATGTTCCCAAAAAATCGGCAAAGTCTTAAAACCATTAGACGACTCCGAACTTTTGGATGAAACCACGGCTTTGGTTGAAAATCCTGCGATTTTTTTAGGCACATTTGATGAAAGTTTTTTAAAAGTGCCGCAAGAATGCTTGATTTTAACGATGAAAGCCAATCAAAAATACTTTCCTTTGTTGCAAGAAAACGGCGCGCTTTTTCATCAATTTTTGATGGTTGCCAATTTGTCGCCTGAAAACCCTGCCGCCATTATTCACGGCAATGAGCGCGTTTTGCGCGCGCGCTTGTCCGATGCGGCATTTTTCTTTGAAGAAGACAAAAAAACGCCTTTGGCGGCACGCCTGCCTATGCTGGAAAAAATCCGCTATCACCACGCGCTGGGTTCGCAGTCTGAACGTTGCAAAAGGGTTTTAAACATTGCCGAATTTGCCGCAGCCGCCATTTTGCCCGAAGAAAAAGAAAACCTTTGCCAAGCAGCGCGCTTATTTAAAGCCGATTTGGCAAGCGAAATGGTTGGCGAATTCCCCGAATTGCAAGGCATTATGGGGCGTTATTACGCTTTAAACGATGGCTTGGATAAAAACATTGCCTTTGCCATTGAAGACCATTATCGCCCGCGCTTTGCAGGAGATGATTTGCCGCGCAATGCAATTGGCAAAATTTTGGCGCTTGCCGACAAATTAGAAAGTTTGGTCGGTTTATTTGGCATTAACCAAATGCCCACGGGCGAAAAAGATCCTTTTGGTTTGCGCCGCACGGCAATTGGCGTGGTGCGGCTTTTAACCGAAGGCGGTTTAAAACTCTCGCTTGAAAGTTTGTTGGAAAACGCCGCGCAAAGTTTTGTAAACATTGCCAACTTCAAAAATCCACGGTCAACGCTGAAAAATTTTCTATTGGAACGTTATTCGCAAATCTTGCAAAAAGACGGCTGGCAATTGTGCGAAATTGAAGCGGTGTTGGCAGTGGAATCTGAAAATTTATGCGAAGTTCTGCCGCGTTTGGCAGCACTTCGCGCGTTTTTAACATTGCCTGAATCGCAAGATTTAATCCAAATCCACAAACGTGTTTACAACATTTTAAAAAAATCCAACTCTGAAAAAACACATTTTTCCATTGCCTTGTTAGAAAATGCGGCGGAAAAAAATTTGTTTAACGCACAAGAACAACTGCAACCCAAAATGCAAATGGCTTTTGAAGAAAAAAATTACGCCCAATGTTTGCATTTGTTGTTGGCATTAAAAAATCCGCTCAATGTTTTTTTTGAAGAAGTGTTGGTCAATGCCGAAGAAGAAAATGTGCGCCAAAACCGCCACGCTTTGCTTTTTGCCATTGCCAAAATGCTCAAACACGTGGCGGATTTGTCCAAACTTTGAAAATCCACGGTGAACTGCAAATTTTTTTCAAAATCAACCATGCGCCAACCGATTTTTTCACGCTCTAGCATTTTGTTCATTGCCTTGTTGTTGGATAGCCTTTTTTTAATTTGGCTTTATTTTCCGGGTTACAACTCTTACCCAGATTTTTTTGATAGCCTTGCCGTTTTAAAGCGTGACGGCTGGCACGCCGTTTTTCCCGCTTGGCTTTTGGGCATTTTTTATTCCCTTTTTGGCAAACACACTTTTTATTTGTATATCGGCAACATTGTGGTTTTTCACGCCGCATTGTTTTTGATTTTGCTTGCCGTTTTGCGCCATTCCAAAATGTTGGCGTGTTTCATTTTGTTGTGCGTGCCCACTGCCAATTTGTATTTGTTGAATGGGTTTTCATGGTCGACTCAAAACCTAGCCAATGGCTTGTTGGTGCTTTA
>OARM01000173.1_pt1 | contig 12924 bp, 9 predicted proteins | sample 1475591 | NCBI WGS metagenome assembly OARM01 (sample SAMEA3360676, study PRJEB22359) | human gut metagenome | biome: ENVO:urban biome; feature: ENVO:human-associated habitat; material: ENVO:feces | place: Bangladesh | collected 2011
CCAGCTTGTCATTGTGAGCTTTCGCAGAAAGCAAAGAATCTCTATTTAAATTTATGCTTTTTTGTTGAGATTCTTCGCAACGCTCAGAATGACAAAGGCTTTGTAAATTTTCGCTTGAATTTAGCCTTTCATCGCAAGCGTTTTGTGAATTTTCATTTGAATTTAGGCTTTCAAAGGCTGAATTTTCGTTGATTGTGGAGTAAAGATAAGGCGTAAGCGCTTTAAACTCGCCCGCACAAGTATCCACTTCGTTGTATTGTGGCTTTATATTAAGGCTCATTCTCGTGTAGTAAATGTCATTTTGAGTGAGTTCTAAATTGTCCTGCTTGTTGATTAAATTCGCTATCATTTTGTCAGAAAAGCCCATAGATTTAGCAAGGCGGAGCATTTTTTCATCGTTTAAAATGTCCATATCGATTTGCTTTTCAAATTCAACAAGCTCTTTGATTTGCGTTAAAAACCACTTGTCAATCCTGCAAAGCTCATAAAGCTCATCGACACCAAAGCCCTCTCTTATGGCTTGTGCGAGATACAAAAGCCTTTCTTCGTTAGGATTTCTCAGCTTAAAAATCAACTCATTTTTATCAGCCACCACCTCATCAAAGCCCGAGTATCCGCGCTCTAACGAGCATAAAGCCTTTTGAATGCTCTCTTTAAAGCTGCTGCCTATCGCCATCACTTCGCCAACGCTTTTCATCGCTGTGCCAAGCGTGGTGCTGGCTGATGGAAATTTCTCAAAGGCAAAACGCGGAATTTTCGTTACTATGTAGTCAATCACAGGCTCAAAGCTCGCTGGCGTAAGCGTAATGTCGTTTTTAATCTCGTCCAAAGAAAAGCCCACAGCCAAAAGCGTGGCAACTTTTGCGATAGGATAGCCCGTTGCCTTGCTCGCAAGTGCTGATGAGCGCGACACGCGTGGGTTCATTTCGATGACTATCATTCGCCCGTTTTGCGGGTTTATGGCAAATTGCACATTTGAGCCGCCCGTATCCACGCCGATTTCGCGCAGTATGGCAAAGCTTGCATCGCGCATAGCTTGATACTCTTTATCCGTAAGCGTTAAAGCAGGCGCAACCGTGATACTATCTCCCGTATGCACGCCCATAGGGTCGAAATTTTCTATGCTGCAAACGATGATACAGTTGTCATTTTTGTCGCGTATAACCTCCATTTCAAATTCTTTCCACCCAAGCAGGCTTTCTTCGATGAGAATTTCGTGTATAGGCGAAAGCGCTAAGGCTGAGCTAGCAAGCTCTTTAAACTCGTCCATATTATACACCACGCCACTTCCAGCACCTCCAAGCGTGTAAGACGCTCGTATCATCAACGGAAAGCCGATTTGCGTGGCTGCCTTTTCAGCCTCATCATAATCATAAGCATAAGCTGACTTTGGCAAATCCATACCGATTTTTTTCATACATTCTTTGAAAATTTGCCTGTCCTCGCCCTTTTTAATCGCCTCTGGCTTTGCCCCAAGGAATTTCACTTCGCTAAAATTCGCCTTAAATTCAGCACTCTCAAAAACCTCCATAGCTACATTTAAGGCAACCTGCCCGCCCATAGTCGGCAAAATCGCATCAACGCGCTCTTTTTTGATGATACTTAAAATGTTGTCCTTTGTAATCGGCTCTATGTAAGTAGCGTCCGCAAACTGCGGGTCTGTCATAATGGTAGCTGGGTTTGAGTTGATGAGTATCACCTTGTAACCTAGCTCTTTAAGCGTTTTAGCTGCTTGCGTGCCGCTGTAATCAAACTCGCAAGCCTGTCCGATGACGATGGGACCGCTACCGATGAGTAAAATAGTCGAAATATCTTGTCGTTTTGGCATAAAAATTCCTTGAATTTTAGCTAAAATTATAGCAAGTTAAAGTTTCTAGGATAGAATTTAATAAAAAATTTAAGAGCAACCTTGTCAAATCCACTAAAATTTAAGGCTACACCTTGAATTTTCTTTGTTAAATATCGCTTAAATTCTCGCAATCTTGCATTTTTTATAATAAAACGCACTTCGAGCGTGATAATTGCAAAAAAAGCAAAGCAATTTATAAATTTTGTAGCTTTAATTTGTAACTTTTCAAGATTGCTGATTTATTTTAAAATTTAGACATAATAAAATGACATTCTTTCGTCTTACTTGCAAAAAATTTAAAAAATTCACAAAAATTTACAAAATCATCTTAAATTTAAGCTGATTTTTATCTTTTTTCGCTACAATTTTGCTTTATTATCGCAATTAAGGACTTACCTTGAAAAAACTCTTGCTTTGCTTTTGTGTAGTGTTTGCGTATGCAGATTTTCAAGGTTACTACGAAAAGTTTAGCGCGGACACAAAAAGTATTTTAGCCTTTAAAAATCCTTTTTTTGTCGATGATATGAACGAGCAGCTTCACTTACAAGCCATTTTTGGAGACAAAGCCAAAATTAACGAAAGATGGTATCAAAAGGACGACAGCATAGAGGGCGCGAAAATCCTCAGTGTTTTGCCAAATTCTGTTTTGCTTGAAAAGGACGCTCATCAGTTTCAACTCAACATAAAAAGGGCAAATCATAAAATTCACATTCGTTAGCCTTTTTGCCGCATTTCTACTGAGCACTTCCTTAAACGCACAATGTCAAAAACGACTTTTTGATTTAAACATAGCCCAAGCAGTAAGCACGGAGGAGATTTTAGAGCAATTTGCTACAATGTGCGCTTTTAGTATAGTTATAAAGGACGATTTAGCCCGCACCAAAATCACAAACGCGACAAAAAATATCAACATAAGACAAATGAATTTAGCTGAAATTTTTAGACTTCTCATCACAGAAAACAACCTTCACTATGATTTTGACGGCAAGGTTTTAAAAATCGCAGCGTTTAAAACACAGACCTTTAAGCTCGGCTACATCACTTCTGTGCGCGAGGGGCAAAGCGTTACAAAGGCTTCTGTGGATTCACGCTCAAAGCAAAGCGATATGACAAACACCGATGAAAAGAGCGTTGAGGATAATATGATAAAAAGCATAGAACGCTTTGATTTTTGGCAAAACATAGAAAAAGAGCTTGTAACCTTGCTTAACACTCAAAACGAGCCTTTTGAAAGCAAAAACATAGTGGTTAATGCCAACACAGGACTCATCACCATAAACGGCACGCTAAATCAACTTTTGCGGGCGCAAAGTTATATTAACGATTTGCAAAAAAGCCTTAAAAAGCAAGTAATTATCAATGTCAGCATTATCGCTGTGAGCCTTGATACAAGCCATTCAAGCGGGATAAATTGGCAAAATTTTTCCATAGGATTTAACTCGCAAAACGCAAACGGCACAAATTCACTCATCAGTTTGCAAAACACAAACAACGGCAACGCTTTTGTGAAAAATTTAGGTTTTAATGCGGGCTTAAATTTAGATTCTGTGATGAATTTTTTGTCGCAAAATGGCAAAACAAAGGTGCTTTCAAGCCCTAAACTCGTGGCTTTAAATAACCAACAAGCCATCATTTCAGTGGGCGACACTATAAACTATCAAGTCAAAGAAAGCTCCAAAAGCACGGACAGCGGCACAACGGTGAGCGAAATTTATAACAATTACTCGATTTTTATCGGCATTTTGCTTAACATTTTGCCCGAAATTTCAGACGATGGCAAAATAATGCTCCGCATAAATCCCTCTCTAAGCAACTTTAAATACCCACAAGACAACCGCCGACAAGACGCTCCGCGCGTCATCGCGCCTGACACCGTCCAAAAAAAGCTCTCAACCGTAGTGCAAATGGAAAACAACCAAACGCTAGTGCTGGGTGGGCTGATTTCGCGGGCTGAAAGTATAGACGAAAATTCTGTCAATATGCTTTCTCAAATTCCCTTGCTGGGTAGGCTTTTTCAGGGCAGCAACCAAAACCAAAACGCCACAGAAATCGTTTTTATCATCACGCCTTTAATCATTGATAACACCAACCCGCCAACCTTACAGGACTTAGGTTTTACTTCGCTATGAATACCTTTGTGCCTTTGACTATGCAAATTTTAGCCCTTAAAGAGCTTCAAAAAAGCACGCTTTCACAAGGTAAATTCATCTTACTCATCGGTAAAAGCGGACTAGGAAAGAGTTTTTTACTCAACAAACTTTGCGAGGATAAATCCTTTGTGCTTTTTTCTCAACCTTTTTTTGATGAAAGTGCTTTTTATCAAGCTTTATATGGTGTTATAAGCGGGGATGGGGTAAATTTAAAGAGTTTAAATTTTGAAATTTTATACAAAACTTTGCAACAAAATACAAATAAACCTTACATTTTTGTGTGTGATGAGGTGGGAATGTATGATGAAAATTTGCTTGAAAAAATGCGAATGTTAAGCGATTTGCCACATATTTTTTTCATTTTAAGCACACACAAAAAGCACAAAATTTTTAACAAAGAACATTTTGCAAGCCGAATCGCTAAGGAAATTTGGCTCAAAAACTTAAATTTAGAGGATTTGTCCCTTTATGCAAGGCAAAAATTTGCACTTTTGCATTTAAGCAAAAGACAACTTAAATGGCTTTTAAACATCAGTGAGTCAAATTTGCGAAACATTGACAAAATTTTAGACACTTTTAAAGAGCTTTCACGCTTTTACAAAGAGCAAAAACAAGACAAATCCGCACAAACCCTACTCAAAATGAGTGCCTTTTATCACGGAATTTTAAGGTGATTACGCAAACTCTTTCAGCAAGATTTTATTTGTGTCCATTATGCCTATGCCCTTATCAAGCACGCTTTTGGCGATTGCTTTGGCTTCATCAAGCGAGTGCATAGCGTAAGTGCCGCATTGTAATTTGTTTGCCTCTGGGATTTGGCTAGCGTTTAAAATATCTTTCATACTCGCGCTCCACGCATTTTTCACGCTTTCATCATCAGGTTTGCCGATAAGGCTCATATAAAAGCCCGTGCGACAACCCATAGGCGATATATCGATGATTTCAACGGCATTTGAGTTAAGATGCTCGCGCATAAAGCCCGCAAACAAATGCTCCAAAGTGTGTATGCCCTTTTCAGGCAGTATCTCTTTGTTTGGCACGCAAAAGCGCAAGTCATAAACGCTTATGGTGTCGCCTTTTGGGGTTTGCATAGTCTTTGCAAGCCTCACGGCTGGGGCTGGCATTATGGTGTGATCCACCTTAAAGCTGTCAAGTAATGGCATTTTTTCTCCTTATCATAAGCAAAATTTACGCAAAAGAGCCTAAAAGCTCTTTCAAAGCGTAAATTCAGCTTGAATTTTAGTTTTAAAAAAAGCATTTTAGCACAAAAAACTTACAACGCAAAACAATAAGCCACAAGGATATTTACCACCATTCCCACGAGCAAAAGCGGAGTCGAACGCTTGACAAGGGCGATGGGGCTTATCTTTGTGTATCCAGCCAACACCAAAATGCCACCTGATATAGGCGAAGCCGCGCGCCCCAAGCAAGAAGCGATTTCTATGGGCAAAACCAGCACCATAGGGTGAATGCCAAGTTTTGTGGCTATGTCAGGGGCGAGTCTGCCAAAGGCGTTAAAAGCGGCGATTCCACTTCCCATAATCACTGTGGCAAAATACACGATAAAACTTAAAAGTGCTATCGTAAGGATAATAGCCGATGCGCCCATATTTGACACAGCATTTGCGATGATACCTATGCCTCCAAGTGCCTTTATGCCCTCCGCAAAAATGCCAGCTGCCACGATGATAGCCACAACGGTAACAAAAATTTCAGCCATTGCGCGCAAAATCACGACCATATCCTCGCCCAGCTTTTTAGCGTCTTTATGGCGGATAAATTCGATGATGAAAACAAGGGCTATGCTGATGAAATTTGCCGTGATGACATCAAGCTTTATGCCCATAAAATACGCGCTAAACAAAAAGACTATGGGCAGCCACGGCAAAAAGATATAAAAGGTAGGGCACTTTGGATTTACTATCTCAGGGATTTCCACTTCTTCGTTGTTTATGCCCTTTGCCTTGTCTCTTTTGTCCATATAAGCATAATAAAAAGGGATTAAAAGCGCGATAACCACCACATAAGCGATAACAACATAAAGCTGATAATCCAAAAAAAGCCCCACGACATTGTCCTTTTCGCCTACCATATCCGCCATATTTATGGAATTTCCATCCTTTGGTCCATAATCAAGAGCGATTAAAGAAAGCACGCTAGCAGCGGTGATAGGACGAATGCCAAGCGCAAGAAGCACAGGGTAAATGCACGCCAGCAAGAGTATAAGCAAGCCAGCATACGATGAAATCACTATTTTAAGTGCCATACCCACCACAAAAGTGCCGCTAAGCACGAGATATTTGTTTTTGATTTTACCCAAAGGCTTGTTTGCAAGGTAAGCGAGCTTTGCTGAGGCGTTGATATGTTTCATATAGGCTGCAAAACCCGCCACGCTCATTATGATAAGCCCAACGCCTGCTAAATTTTTCTTAAATGTAGCCGTGATAAAGGCAAAGCCGTCAAGTAAATTCGTAAGAAAAGTTATTTCTTCGGGCTTTCGTTGCGTGTTTGGCAAGGGCGTGCCTGTGAGATAAAAGGCGGCGATTAAGATAATCAGCCCAGAAAAGAAAAACACAAAAATGGGATTGTAGTTTTTCAGCACAAAATAAGCCACCACGCCCACAGCCACAAGCGTGCAAACAATCATCAAAAAGTCCATACTTTTCCTTTTAAGCAAAAAGCGTTTGCTGAATTTAAGATGAAAAATTATAGCTAAATTTTTCTCATTTTAGTCCATTTTATTCTGCTAAATTTGGCAAATTTACAAAAATTTGCTAGGATTTTGCCTAAAATTTACGCAAAAATGAATGCGAAAATGCGAGAGACAAGATATGACAGACAACAATATATCTGTCTCAACCGCTATATATAAAGATTTTCGATGCAAAATTTACAAAAATTGACAATTTTTATATTTATGGTGATTATAAAGTAAAATTTTGATAAAATAACCCTTACAAACACCAAGCAAAATTTGTTTCTAAAAGGAAATGTATGTCTTTTACACAGAGTAAGCACAAATTTGACAAAGACTATGAAAACAAAAGTGAAATTGTCGCATTTTTGCCCGAGCATTTGACTTTCGACAAGTGCGTGCCTTTGTTAAAAACTAATCGCAGCAAGAACGAGCAGTATTACAAATGGCAGTTTCTTTATGCGCTCATAAATTCTGGGCTTTATGCCAAAGATTATATAGGCACAGAGATTCATCTACCAAAAGGCAACAAAACAAGCGCACCACTTAAAATTGACGCAGTGATTTTTGATTCAAAAGAATGGTTTGAAAAATACCAAGATTATCACAAACATAACAACCTAGACTCTTTACAATGGCTCAAAAAGCACATTTTAGCGGTTGTTGAATTTAAAAAAGAGCATTCTAAAAATATACCCGAAGTTTATGACAAACAGCTTAAAGCCTATATGAAAGAAAGCGAAAAGGATTTTGTTTTAGGCATTCTTTACGACACAGAACGCTTGTATTTGTTTAAAAAGGTAGGCAGTAAATTTTTGCGCTATGTCGAAAGTTTTAATGCCAAAGGCGAAGAATCCAACTCAAAAGATTTAAATTTACATTTGCCAGATTCTTACTCATATATCCCTGATTTTCAGTCCTTGCAAAGTGCGTTAAGTTCAAAAGAGATTGATTATGCTAAACGCACCTTAAAGGATTTGGAGCTTATTTCGGGCGTGCATTCTACGCAAATAGGCACAGCGATGAGCGAAATTTTACGCACAATGGACAAAGTAAGCCTTGTCAATCAAAAAGGCTTTTTAATCCTTATCCAAATCCTATCCCTTAAAATTTATGATGAAAAAAGCAAAGAAAACAGCAACGAATTTTTACAATTTTACATTACAAAAGATGAGCAAAACTACAAGGAATTATCGGGCGAATCCTTGCAAAATTTTATCAAACGCATAAAAAGCATTATGGACAAAGCAAGTGGCAACTACCGCAGAATTCTAAAAGAAAAAGAGCTGGATTTTAAAAACGAAAACCACATAAAAGTTCTCATTTCTATCGTTAAACAATTCCAAGATTATTCTTTTGTCAAATCTTATAAAACAGACCTTTATCAGCTTATTTTTTATCGCTTTGCTTCGCAATTTGCCAAAGATTCTAACGCTCAGTTCATCACTCCGTTGCCTATTATTGATTTTTTGGTAAATATCATCAATCCACGAAACGGCGAAACCGTCATCGACCCAACCGTTGGCATTGCTGATTTTTTATCTATTTCTTATGTGAATTCAAACAGCAAGCTTGATGACAACAACATTTTTGGGCTTGACATAGACACTCAAATGGTAAATTTAGCTACGCTTAATATGCTTTTAAATGGCGATGGCAATGCCAAAATAGAGCAAAAAGCGGATTTAGGCAGCATACTTTATAAATTCGACAAAGAAAATGGGTTGTTAGAATTAGACCCAAATACCAACAAAAATGGTGCGTGGGATACTCGTGCTGACAGCAAAGAGCTTAAAAAATTTAATGTCGTGCTGACAAATCCGCCCTTTGGCGAGGACAGAGCCTTTGTGCCGACAACAGACAGAGAAAGAGCTATCATCAAGTGTTATGAATCGTGGGGATTTTATAATGAAAGTAAAAACAGCGGTAAGATTGATTTAGGCGTGGTATTTTTAGAAAATGCGTGTAGAATTTTAGACGAAAACGGCAGACTTGGCATCGTGCTGTCAAATTCTATCGCAAGCATTGATACGCATAAAAAAGCAAGAGAATGGCTTATAAAAAATATGCGCATTGTCGCTATATTTGATTTGCCAGCCAACAGCTTTGCAGAAACAGGCGTCAATATCTCTTTAATCGTTGCCTATAAGCCAAGCAAAGCTCAGTTAGAAAGACTCAACAATCAAGGCTATGAAATTTTTATAAAAAATATCCAAAATTTAGGCTACGAGGTTAAAACCAACAAAAGAGTGAAGTATTTTGCCCCTATTTATAAAATCAACCCACAAAATTTTGAGATAGAAATAGACAATGAAGGCAGGGCAAAACTTGATGAGGACTTTACTCAAACGGCATTAGATTTTAAAGAGTGGTGCAAATGTCAAGAAGAAATCTTGCAAAAGATTTTTATCGCTCCAAAATAGGCTAAAACGATGAAACATTATATTGACATTCCGCAAAGCATCAGCCTTGACGACATAAAGGCAAATAATTTTATCTTATCAAGCAACAGCTACAAACGGCTGATTATGAAAAACGAAAATTACAAACAATTAAGGCATTTGCTGGACAGAAACCTAACAAGACAAGATTTAGGACAAGAAGTAGGTTCTTTTAGTTATATTAAGGATTCTCCTTATCGTTTTATGCGAAGTAAAGCCTTGCAAAGTCATAGCTTTTTACCACAAATCAATCAAGAAACAAGTTTGCCTATCTTGCCACAAAGCTTTACTCATATCAATCTCAAAAAAGGTGATTTGATTATCTCCAAAGACAGCAACATAGGCGAGATTGTGATATTAGACGATGATTATCCAAATACTATGCTCTCAGGCGCACTTTATAAACTCCCCATTAGTCAAAATAAATTTTATATTTTTGCGCTCATCAAACACGATATGTTTAAACAACAGCTTGATTTTATCGTGCCAAAAGGGGCGACTATCCGCCACGCTAAAACACTCTTTTTGGATTGCAAAATTCCCTTTCCAAATCACAACAAAGAACAAACGATAAATTTTATCGAAACACTGACAAAGTCAATCATCGCCAAAGAAAAACTCATCAAAGAACGACACACTCAAATCTTAAACTATATAGAAAAAGAATTATTAGCAAATCAAAAACCAAATAAATTTATTTACACCCTACCAAATATACACGAGATAAAAGCTAGCACAAGGCTTGATACAGGGGTTTATTGTGAGGAATTCAAGCGACTTGATTTTTTGATAAAAAATTATACAAATGGCACTTTTTACATAGACAAAAACAACATAAAAAGTGGAAGCACACCGAAAACAAGATATGTAGCGGATTTAAACACCTTAAAATATACTTGGCTTACGCCGAGTCATTGTAGCGATTATGGAACTATACAAAACAATGAAAGATTAAATTTGCTTGGACAAAATAATATCAATGCAGATTGTATTTTATTAGTTAATCGTGGAGATGGAGAGGATTGTGGTAAGGCAGTATTTTATTGTTTTCAAGATTTTAAAGATGGGCATCATAATCAAGGTATGTATAGAGTTTCAAATTATGAGATAATTAAGCTTATTTTTATGCTTTGTTTTTTAAATACAAAAATGATGAGAAATTATTGTAGTTTTTTATCACTTGGTGCGAAAATGCAAGAATTAAAAATAGAACATTTTTTACAAATTCCATTTCCAAATTTCCCTTTAAATTTGCAAAAAGAAATTACCACACTTTATCACAATCCTAATGCAAAACTTTGCCACACAGAGTTAAACCTTGAAAATTTTTCACATAAAGACAAAGCATTTTGCACCCAAGCTGGCATTTATGAGTTAGATAAAAGCATAAAACATTTCAAAAAACTTCTCAATCACGCCATTGATAATATCATCAGCGATAAGCCTGTGAATGTGAAATTTGATGATTGTAACGAAAAATTCTACACCATCTCACCCCTTTATCAATCAACTTCGTAAATTTTTAAGCAATTTCACACACATTTTATGAAAGACAAGGAAATTTCGCTATAATGTCGTTTTATTTCGCAAAAAAGGGCAAATATGCAAGAGTCAAATTTCAGTTTTATGTTGTTGCAGTTTAAGGACAAAGTGCCTAATGACGCGCTTTTGCCGCTCAAAGAGAGTTTGGAGAAGGCAAATGAAGCCGCTATGGAAATGCTGGTGTTTGCAAATCTCAAAAACCCCTTGCTCGCGCTCGTGCTTTCGCTGCTTTTGCCCGGTGCTGACAGGATTTACAAGGGCGATATAGTTTTAGGGCTTGTGAAAATCGTCTTTCTCATCGCCATTTATGTGAGCGCTGGCGTGATAACAAGCGAGGGCATTGCCGAAAATTTGAGCTTTGCGGCGATTATGCTGTGGTTTGCGTGCTTTTTCTCGGCGTTTGCGTGGGTTGTGGCTGATATTTTTCTCGTGTATCGGGGCGTAAAACGCGACAATCTCGCAAAAATCTTTGAAATTTTACAAGAAACAAAGCAAAAGTAAATTCACACGCGCTTTTGGGTGAGTTTGCTTGTTTGTCGTTGCAAGCCGTTTTAAAAAACTAAAAAACGGCGCGATAGTCCTTATGGCTAAATTTGCGCTTAAATTTAGCTACACCACGCTCACAAGGCTTGCTCGCAATGATGATTTGATAAATTTATCTTTATAAATCAATACTCTTTGAGAAAAGAACTCAAAAATTTAAGCAAAATCCCTAAAATTCACATTTTGTCTCTGCTGAATTTCGTGGTGATTTGCACGCCGCCACTTGTTTCTTTTAGCTCAAAAAAATACTCCCCACCGCCCCAGCACTCGCGCTCGATGACAAGCCTTGTGTTGTCGCGCCATACATAGGTGTTTTTGTGATGATTGAAGTCCTTAAAGGGCGTTATGGTGGGCTTTAAGCCAAGACAAGCACAGCCATCAGCGTCATTTGGGCTGCTTAAATCACTCTTATCAACGATAGCGTGGATTTTAGCGAGCTTTTCGTAGCTTTGTAAGATATTTGCGCCCTTGTCAAACGCCACAAATACGCCATTATATTCATCATAAGCATTTTGCACAGCCTTAAATTCAAGCCTTTGCGTGTCGCCCACGCGCAAGGCATTGTCTCCAAACGCCACAGCACAGCAAAAGCAAGAGAGAGCAAAAAGAAGTTTTTTCATCGTTTGTGTCCTTGATTGAGCCAAATTTTACTCTCATTTTTCAGCAAATTCGCGCAAAATGCGCCCAAAGAAAAAGCCTGCACTCACTCATCTCCCAAACTTGGCGACATTTCTAAAATTTTCCACGGCAAGCCCTGTTTATTTAACTCGTCCATAAACGGCTTTGCGTCAAATTCTTCCATATTTTTCACACCCGCACCGCTCCAAACACCCTTTGCCACGAGCTTTGCGCCTATCATCGCTGGCACGCCTGTGGTGTAGCTCACCGCTTGCGCGCCCGTTTCAGCAAAGCACTCTTCGTGGTTGCAGACATTGTAAATATACACTTGCCTTTGCTTGCCGTCCTTTACGCCGCGAATCACGCAACCTATGTTTGTGTAGCCCTTTGTGCGCGCCCCAAGACTTGCAGGGTCTGGCAAAAGCGTCTTTAAAAACTCGATAGGCACTATCTCACGCCCTTGATGAAGCACGGGTTTGATGCCTAGCATTCCGACATTTTCAAGGCATTTCATATGAGTAAGATAGCTTTGCGAAAAGGTCATAAAAAAGCGAATTCGCCTAAGTCCTTTAATGTTTTTCACCAAACTTTCAAGCTCTTCGTGATAAAGCAAATAGCTATCCTTAACCCCAACTTCTGGGTAATCCCACTCCATTTTTACTGAAACAGGCGCGGTTTCAATCCACTCGCCATCTTGCCAAAAACGCCCCTTTGCGCTCACTTCACGCAAGTTTATCTCAGGGTTAAAATTTGTCGCAAAGGCGTAGCCGTGGTCGCCTGCGTTGCAATCAAGTATGTCGATAAAATGAATTTCATCAAAGAGATTTTGCTGAGCGTAAGCGCAAAAAACATTTGTAACTCCCGGGTCAAAACCGCTTCCCAAAAGCCCTAAAATTCCAGCTTTTTTGAATTTTTCATCTCTCGCCCATTGCTCTTTATACTCAAATTTAGCCACATCAGGATGCTCGTAATTTGCCGTGTCGATATAAGGAATTTTCGTCTCTGCGCAAGCGTCCATTAGGCTTAAATCTTGATAAGGCAAAGCGACATTTAATAGCAAATCCGCCTTTATGTCGCTTGCAAGCT
>OARM01000174.1_pt1 | contig 12465 bp, 11 predicted proteins | sample 1475591 | NCBI WGS metagenome assembly OARM01 (sample SAMEA3360676, study PRJEB22359) | human gut metagenome | biome: ENVO:urban biome; feature: ENVO:human-associated habitat; material: ENVO:feces | place: Bangladesh | collected 2011
AGAACAGCGGCATAATCCGTTTTTGCAGTAAATTTTTCAAAAAAAATGGGAGTTGACCGTGGAAAATTCTCCAAAAGCCTTGATTTTGCTCTCGGGCGGTTTGGATTCTTTAACTGTTTTGGCAATTGCCCAAAACAAAGGTTATTCTTGCCACGCTTTGTCTTTTGATTATGGCCAGCGCCATTTGGCTGAATTGAATGCGGCAAAAAAAATCGCCCAACATTACCAAATTTCGCAAGAAATTTTTGCGTTTCCTTTGAATCAATTTGGCGCTTCTTCCTTAACCGATTGCCATTTGAAGGTGCCAACTGATGGCGATTTTAATTTTGAAAAAAACGGCATTCCCAACACATATGTTCCCGCACGCAACACGGTTTTTTTGGCAGTTGCTTTGGCTTGTGCGGAAGCGCAGAAAATTCCAAACATTTTTATTGGCATCAATGCGGTGGATTTTTCCGGTTATCCCGATTGTCGGCCGGTTTTTTTAGAAGCGTTTCAAAACTTGGCCAATGTGGCAACAGATTTTCCAATTCAAATACACGCTCCGCTTTTGAACCTTTCCAAAGCCCAAATTATTCAAACAGGCACAAGGCTTGGCGTGGATTATGCGTTGAGCGTTTCTTGTTACCAAGCGGATAAAGACGGCTTTGCCTGCGGCGTTTGCGATTCTTGCCGCTTGCGCCGCCAAGGTTTTGTGGATGCCAACATTGCCGACCCCACGCCTTACCAAAATTAAAAAATAAAAAAATGCACACTTTGCGCTTACCAGAAACTTTTAAAGCAAGTCAATCCTTGCCAACCGAATGGTTGAAGGTGTTGCCGTTGCAACAACAAGCCGATGCCAAAGCGCTTTTTGCTTTGCAACAAAAAATCATCAATTTAGACCATGCCATCTTGCCCATTGAGCAAAAAATAGAACGTGCGGAAGTGTTGCGTTGCGCGGTTGTGCCGTTGTTGGAACGCGCCATGCCGCTTTTTTCGCACAAAGCCGTTCCCCAGACCGCAACTGAGCATGCGCTTTTTGTGTTAAACGCCAACACTTTAAAACATTTGATGTTGATTTATTTGCGTGCATTAGGGGCATTGTTGCGCAAAAACAACAGGGCTTTGTTGGAGTTGGCATTGCATCGCGCTGTTTTGTTAAACCGACAATGGCAATGGCAATTTTTTGTTTCACAACGCATGATTCACAAGGAAAGCGTGGCATACCTTTTGTATTGTTTGAATTTTGGCAAAGCGCACCAATTGTTGCATGCCGAATTAAACGATGCCGCTTTTGTTCAATTGGGCAAAAGTTCTGTTGGCGGACAAATTGCTTGGGCATTGTTGATGATTGCCGCGCGGCCATTGCGTTTGAATTTGAACGAATGCAAAGTCACGCAACGCATTGCTGCGCGTTGGCGTGAGATGATTACTTTTGATTTTCAAAAACAACACGATGGCGCCGTTTCGTTTAGCGAACTTTATGCGCAAACGCCAACTGAATCGCAATTGTGTTGGGTGGATTTTTCTTTTGTGTTAAAAAAAATCAACTCCCGCATGGCAGCGTTAAATCGTGGTTTAACGCCTGCGCAAATCAAATTTGGCAGTTATTTAAACGCATTCCAATGCAAAAATTTGTTGCAAGTTTTAAAACAACGTTTGACGCAAATGATGAGTTTTCCGCACATTCCGCCGCAAGATATCCGCGCCCAACAAACTGCGTTTTATATGCATGTTTTCAAAGATTATCCTCCTTGGAAAGCCAAACATCCATCATTTGAAACATGGTTGCAGTTGGACAATTTTTGTTGGCGCGATGCGCAACAAGAAGGTGCACGGCATTTTTCGCCGCATTTGGTGCTCACAGATTCGCCTTTGCGTTTGGGAATGCTCAGCGCTTTGTGTGAAGATGCTTTTGGCGGCTTGTTTGCTTATGTGGAATGGTTTTCCAAACACGTGGAATTTGGGCACTATGAAGACAACAACCAGCGCCATCCCATTTTTTTTGTGCCCGATATTCAAAATGAAGTGTTGGTTGCCTTTGAAAATCCTTTAACTTTACACCAAACTTATGTTTTATCCGGTTGCAGTCAACCAAGTTTTACGCCTTTGGAATGTTTGGAACACGGTGCGAATTTTTATCGTTATCGGGTGCAATAAAATGTTTTTTCCACGGTAAACTCTTATTTTTTTTCAAAAATTGTAATAATGCGAACCCCTTTTTCTTTGGTGCATATTGCAGAATGCGCATCCACCAATATCAGCGTGTTGGAATATCCCACGCAAACGGTGCTTTGGGCGGATTGTCAAACGCACGGCAAAGGCAGACGCGGGCATTCTTGGGAATCGCCCAAAGGCAGCGGGCTTTATTTTTCGCTTTATTTAAACCAAAAAGCTAACACCACTTTGCCGCTTTCAAGCGCTTTGGCGGTGTGGAATGCTTTAACAAAATTGGGCGCTGGCAATTTGTTTTTAAAATGGCCAAACGATATTTTTTTTAAAAATCAAAAAATTGGCGGCATTTTGGCGGAACAATACCAAGAAAATTGCGTGGTGGGAATCGGTCTGAATTTAAAAACGCCCAACATTGTGGGCGCGCCTTATCCGCTTTCTGATTTAACCCAAGCCTTTTTGCCCCAAACTTTGCCTAACCATCAACAAATGGTTGAAAGCATTGTGCAAGAATGCGCTTTGCAATTTCAACAAACTTTTTGCGCACAAAAATGGCAAAGCCACGCGTTGTGGCTTAATCAAATTGTGCAGTTGCGCACCGAAAACGGCAATTTTGAAGGCACTTTTTTGGGCATCAACGATGATGGCGCTTTGTTGTTAAGCGGTTTTTCCGAAGTTTTTTATTCTGGTAGTTTAAGATGCCCATCGTGTGTTTAGATTCTGGCAATTCGCGCTTGAAATGGGGAATTTGGCTGAAAGGTTGGCGCGAACAAGGCTCTTTGGCTTATACCGATTTGGAAACATTAGAAGAATTGGGGGCGCGCTGGAAAACGCCTTCGCGGATTTTGTTGGCACAAGTGGCAACGGAATCGCGCGTGGCAAAAATAGAACAAAGTATTCCGCATTGGAAAAATCGCATTGAAAAAATTCGCGCCACTTCTTTTTTGTGCGGTGTGAAAAATGCTTATCTCCAGCCAGAAACTTTGGGTGCCGACCGCTGGTGTGCTTTAATTGGCGCTTGGGGAAGAACGCATCGCGCAAGCATCGTGGTGATGAGCGGCACCGCCACAACCATTGATTCTTTAGATTCCAAAGGCCATTTTTTAGGCGGAATGATTTTGCCGGGTTTGGGCTTGATGCGGCGCGCTTTGGCGCGCGAAACCGCCAAACTTTCGTTTGGTAAAGGTGATTTTACGCCTTTTCCCATCAGCACTTTTGATGCTATTGCCACCGGTTCGATTGAAACGCATTTGGGCGCCATTGACCGCGCTTTTTTGCGTTTAAAAGAAAAAGAAGAAGATGTGCGCGTGATTTTATCCGGCGGCAATTCGCGTTTTTTGGCAAAATTCATCACTTTGCCGCACCAGCAAATTGACAATTTGCCTTTGGAAGGCTTGCGCCGCATTGCTTTTGAAAAAAACATTGAACATTAAACATTTTTGTTAAACTAATGCCATTTTTAAAAAAGGAGAAACACAATGGGTATTTTGGATTGGCTCTTGAAAAAAGATTCAAACGCTGACAGCAAAGACGACGTTGACTTTGACGAAGGCGAAGAAATGTTTGCCGGTTTGAATATGAAAGATGCCATTGACGCACACTTGGCGTGGTATAAAAAATTGGAGCGCGCCATTGCGGACAAATCCGCCGCTGGTTATGAAATCAGCAATGTGGCCGCAGACAACCAATGCAAATTGGGCATTTGGGTTTACAAAGACGCCAAAAAATTCAAAACATTGCCGGAATATGAAGCATTGCGCAAAAGCCATGCGGATTTTCATATGTTGGCCGGCGAGATTTTAATTTTGATTCGCGATGGCGAGTTTGAACAAGCTACGCAACGCGTGCGCCGCGACTTGCGCCGTGCTTCTGACCACGTGCAGTTGAATTTGATTCGTTTGTGTTCGCGCGCCAACGCTTCTTAAAAAAATCTGCGCCAATTTTTTGAAAAAAATTTTGGGTTGACCGTGGATTTTCGGTTTTTCGCTTTTTTTTAAAAAATTGGCGCGCGATTTTTTTAAACAAAACAATAAATATTAAGAAACAACAAACAAATAAAAAAAATAAAAAAATCAATTAAGGTTATTCTTTTTTTATTTTCAACCTTTCTTTAAACTTTGAAAAAAATGAACATACCCCACATTCAATCCATTTTGGAAAAACTCACCAATTTGGAAACAAACAAAGCATTTGATTTTCAAAACATCCACATCAACGGCGATGAAGTGGCTTTGGAAGTTGTTTTGGCTTATCCAGCAAAGTCGCAATTTGAAAGCATTCGCGAGCAAATTCAAGCGGCAATTGTGAAAAAATATCCCCAAGCGCAAGTGCACATTGGCATTGAAACCAAAATTATTGCGCACAAAGTGCAAAACAATTTAAAACCTTTGCCCGGCATTAAAAATATCATTGCCATTGCTTCTGGCAAAGGCGGCGTTGGCAAAAGCACAACAGCGGTCAACATTGCCTTGGCGCTGCATCAAGAAGGCGCATCGGTTGGCATTTTGGATGCCGATTTGTATGGTCCTTCACAACCATTGATGTTGGGGCTTTCCAACCAAATGCCCAATGTTTTGCCTAACCAAAAAATGCAAGCGCCTGAAAATTATGGAATCAAAGTGATGTCCATTGGCTTTTTGATTCAAACGGACGATACGCCGATGATTTGGCGCGGTCCGATGGTTTCTGCCACTTTGGAGCAAATTTTGAATCAAACCGAATGGGGCGAATTGGATTATTTGATTGTGGATTTGCCGCCCGGCACCGGTGATGCGCAATTAACACTTTCCCAAAAAGTGCCTTTAAGTGGCGCGGTGATTGTAACCACGCCGCAAGATATTGCTTTGATTGATGCCAAAAAAGGTTTGAAAATGTTTGAAAAAGTCAACATTCCCATTTTGGGCATTGTGGAAAATATGAGTTTGTTTGTTTGTCCAAAATGTCAAGCGGAATCGGCCATTTTTGGCAAAGGCGGTGCGGACAAAATGCAACAAGAATATGGCGTGACCATTTTGGGAAAATTGCCGCTGTCGCTGTCCATTCGTGAAAATGCCGATTCTGGCAAACCCAGCGTGATTGCTGATTCTGCTTCTTCTGAAAGCGCAATTTACAAAAAAATTGCGCGCCAAATTGCCATTCAAATTGCGTTGCGCCCCAAAGATTATTCCGCCAAATTGCCCAAAGTGGTGGTGGAAAATTAAAAAAATCCACGGTCAACCTTTCTTTTTTTTGAAAAAATTCAAAAAAATTGTGCGTTGACCGTGGAAAAAATGTTTTTTTAAATTATGTTTTCTTTTATTCAGTATTTTAAAAAATCAAAAAAATTAAAAATGAAAAAAGTTAAAATAAAATCAATAACTTACCTGATTTTCGGGGGGGGGGGGGCAACCCAACTTTTAAAACAATACCGTCAACAAATTTTAAAAAATGCTTTTGAAGTTGTAAAACGTTTTCGTCAATTTTATTTAAGTCGTCCTTATTTTAAATCCATTTTATTTAATTTAATTGGCAAAAAAGAAAGGGCATTGATTTTAAAAAATCAAGTTGTTTTAAATTGTGCGCCTGTTCTTCATTTAAAAATAAATCATTTAAAACATTCTTATGAGTTGTATTTGAATTTTAAACAATTTTATTCCAAAAGTTTGGAATGGTTAAATTCAAAAGAATTTAATGAAAATTATAAAAATCATCCTTTTGCGCCTTTATTAAATCCTGTGAATGTTCCATACCAAAAAATAATGCCTCAATTGGCTTGGGATTTAAATTTGCCTTTGCCTGAAAATTATGATTTTATATTTTTATCGTGCCATGGCGTGGGAAGAGCGGCAACGGGCAGTTATTTTTTATCATGCAATGTGCCTTATTTTAATGAATTTCAAACATTTTGGGACAGCAAATCGCGTTATTGTGCGTTTTATCAAATTTTATTATCAAAAGAATACCAAAAAGCGCACAATATGATTCATTTATCTGAATTAAGAATGGAACAAAATAAATTGGCACATTTGTTAAAAAAACGTCCTTTTTTGATGTTGGTGCGTGACCCAATTTCCAATTTAAAATCTTTAATTAATTATAATCATTTTTCTAATACTAAAATTTTTAGTTTAAACGATTTTGATTTTCAAATTTTGGGAAAATATGTTTCCAAAAGGGTTTTAAATAATGAAAGCGTTTTAACGTGGTTGCGTTGGGTTTTGGAACCTTTTGCAGAAAATGCTTTTTTTGATTTAATTGAAAATGAAGCCGTGATTATTCAAACAGAAGATGTTTTGCCCAAAAATGCTTTTGAAACATTTAAAAATTTGGCATTGGTTTTTAAATTTGATGCGCCAAAAGAAAATCAACGCGCTTTATTTGAAACCAATATGGTTCAAGGAATGTTGGATACATGCATGCCTTTGATTCTAAGAATTGATGCCGCTGATTTAACAAAAAACAATCAAAATAATAATTTTGATTATTGTGATATTTATATTACTTATTCTTTGGGTTGGAATTTAACAAAAGAAAGAAATAAAATATTCAAAGATATTTCTTTTGTTTTTAATATTAAACAAAATACAATCAGCGATTGTTGTATTCAAATAGAAGAAAAGGATGTTTTATTTTTAGAATATTTAAAAAATGATATTGTTTTAATTCAAAAAATTAAAAATTACATTGAAAGTTTATTAAAATCTTTAAAACAGCAAAATGAAATTTACAAAAGATTTTATTATACCGAAGAAGATATTTTGGAATTTTTAAGTTATTCTCAAGAATGCAGAAAAAAAGTGAAAGCACATTTGGATTTGCGCGTGGCTTATTTTAAAAAAAATCGGCCGGATATTATTCAATCGTGGCAGTATTATTTACAATTTGAAAAAATGCGTGAAGAATTAAATTAAAATAATTAAAATAAATAAAAATAACTCCAAATCACCAAACCGGCATAAACATTGGCTACTACATCATCCATTAAAACGCCAAAACTATTTTTGATTTTTTGGTCAAAAAAACAAGCCGGCCACGGTTTGGTGATATCAAAAAAACGGAATAACAAAAACGCAACACCATGCAGAAAAAAATCAAAAGGCAACAAATAAAGCAGCGCCCAAAACGGCACAATTTCATCCCAAACAATGGCGCCATGGTCGCAATTTCCCAAGTGTTTGCCGGTGATGTGCATACACCACAATCCCAAAACGGCAAAAAGCAAAAGCAAACTCCAAAAACAAATGGGCGGCAAAAGCGCCAAAAGATAAAAACTTGCCCAGCCAAAAAGTGTGCCAAAAGTGCCGGGTGCTTTTTTTGCCAAGCCGGAACCTGCGCCCAGCGCCACAAAATGCGCCGGATGTTGAAATAAAAATTGCCAAGTTGGTTGCATCATTGAAATGGTAAAAAATAAAAATTATTGCAGGTTGACCGTGGATTTTTTTAAATTTTTTAAACTTTTTCGCCTTGTTTTAAAATTTGGCGCACATGCTCGGCATCTTCCAAGGTATCCACGCCAACAAAATCGCCATTTTTTAAAATTGCCAAGGCAATTTTTTCGCCGTGCCAGAGCGTGCGCAACTGCTCCAACATTTCTATTTTTTCCAAAGGCGATGGCGGCAATTCCAAAAAGCGTTTGACGAAAGCGGCGCGGTAGGCGTATAAGCCGATATGCTTGAAAGCCGCGCAGGGCAGGGCGTTGGGATTATCGCGCGAAAAAGGAATTGCCGCGCGCGAAAAATAAAGCGCTTCATTTTTTTGATTGGCAACCACTTTGACGTTGTTGGGATTTTGAAAAGCCGCAAAATCCGCAAAAGGTGTGGCGAGCGTTGCCATTGCCGCGCCAGATTTTTCCAAGGTTGTTGCCACCAAATTGAGCGCTTCGGGGTTCATCAACGGTTCATCGCCTTGCAAATTCACAATGATTTCATCATTCAAAAAACCTTGCAATTTCAACGCTTGCGCCAAACGTTCCGTGCCGTTTTGGTGGTGTTTGTCGGTTAAAACGGCGGCGATGTTGTGTTGCTGGCAAGTGTGCAGAATTTTTTCATCATCGCAAGCCACCACCACGCTTTGGGCTTTGGATTGCAACGCAATTTGCGCCACGCGCACAATCATTGGAATGCCGTTTAAATCAATCAAAGGCTTTTGTGGCAAGCGTGTGGATTCTAATCGCGCGGGAATAAAAACGTGAAATGTTGGCATTTTTGAAAAAAATGAAACGTTGACCGTGGATTTTTTAATAAATGCGTTGTTGCAAAGATTGCTGTGCAAGTGTTGCCATTTTTAAGAAAATGGCTTCAATGCCAAATTGAAATTCGGATGCCAAATAATTGCGTTCATCCAAAGTGTAATCGGCAAAATTTTTGTTCAATTCCAAGTTGGCTTGCAAAATTTCCATCTCGTTTTTGAATTTTTTGTTAAAACCTTCTTCGCCCAATTTTTGGCGTGCGTCTGCCAAATCCCACAATTCGGTTGGTTTGAGCGCCAGCACATAACGTTGCCAAAATGCCGCGCGGCGTTCCATTTTTTCGGCGTATTCAATCAAATCTTGCGCGTGCATTTGCAAAATGCCCTCAGAACCTCGGCTTGTTACTTCGCCCAATTCTTTGTAAAAAGCTTGAAATTCGGTTGTAGATAAAGCCTGCGGCAAATCGCGCGCTGTTGATTTTGTTGCGGTGTAAGGAATTTTGGCAACCGTAAAGTTTTCCGGTTTTTCATAAGTGGGCGCGGATGCGCAAGCCACAAGAATGCTTGCCATTAAACCCAAAAAAATGTTTTTCATTCAAGATTCCTTTTTCAAAAAAATTTTCAGTTGACCGTGGAAAAAATTAAATTTTTTGGTAAATTTCCCCGCCTTTTTGTTGAAATTCTATGGCTTTTTCTTTCAAACCTTCTTGGCAAATTGCCGCACTTCTTCTGTGATTTTCATTGAACAAAAATGCGGGCCGCACATGGAACAAAAATGCGCCACTTTGGCGGATTCTTTGGGCAAGGTTTCATCGTGAAAACTTTGCGCTTTCAAAGGGTCAAGGCTTAATGCAAATTGGTCATTCCAGCGGAATTCATAACGTGCTTTGGAAAGCGCATTGTCGCGGATTTGCGCGCCTTTTAAACCTTTTGCCAAGTCTGCCGCGTGCGCGGCAAGTTTGTATGTGACAATGCCTTCGCGAACATCGTTTTTGTCTGGCAAACCCAAATGTTCTTTGGGGGTTACATAACAAAGCATTGCCGTGCCATACCAACCAATCATTGCCGCGCCAATGGCGCTGGTAATGTGGTCGTAACCGGGCGCAATATCGGTTACAAGCGGCCCCAAAGTATAAAAAGGCGCTTCAAAGCAATCTTTTAATTCCTTGGTGACGTTTTCTTTAATCATCTGCATAGGAATATGCCCGGGACCTTCAATCATCACTTGAATATCGTGTTGCCAAGCAATTTTGGTCAGTTCCCCCAAAGTTTTGAGTTCATCAAATTGTGCTTGGTCGTTGGCATCATAAATAGAACCCGGGCGCAAGCCATCGCCCAAGCTAAACGCCACGTTGTAGGTTTTCATAATGGCGCAAATTTCTTCAAAATGCGTGTATAAAAAACTCTCTTTGTGGTGCGCCAAACACCATTTCGCCATAATGGAGCCGCCGCGACTCACAATGCCCGTTAAGCGCTCAGCCGTTTCAGGCACATAACGCAACAACACGCCCGCGTGAATGGTAAAGTAATCCACACCTTGTTCGGCTTGTTCAATCAAAGTATCGCGAAAGAGTTCCCACGTTAATTCCTCGGCTTTGCCATCTACTTTTTCTAATGCTTGATACATCGGCACGGTGCCGATGGGCACAGGAGAATTGCGGATAATCCATTCGCGCGTTTCATGGATATTTTTGCCGGTGGATAAATCCATCACGGTATCCGCCCCCCAACGAATTGCCCAGAGCATTTTTTCAATTTCTTCTTCAATAGAAGAACCCAAAGCGGAATTGCCAATGTTGGCATTGATTTTGGTTAAAAAATTGCGCCCGATAATCATCGGTTCCACTTCGGGATGATTGATATTGCAAGGCAAAATGGCGCGACCTTGTGCAATTTCATTGCGAACAAATTCGGGCGTAATTTCTTTTAAATTTGCGCCAAAATCGTTTCCTGAATGTTGTTTTGTTAAAACTTGCAACAATTTGGGATTGTCTTTTAAAGAATCCAAATACGCCGCACGATTTTGGTTTTCGCGTATGGCCACAAACTCCATTTCTGGGGTAACAATGCCCTTTTTGGCATAATGCATTTGGCTAACATTATTGCCTTCTTGCGCTTTTAAAATTGTTTTGGGATTGGGAAAACGAAGCGCATCCAAACTTTTGTCCTTCAAACGTTTTTGAGCGTAAAGTGAGCTGGGTGCATTTTGACAAACCACTTCATTGCGTTGGTGAATCCACGGCGCACACGTTGGCGGCAAACCTTGTTGGATATTGACTTTGGTGTTTTGATCGCCAAATGCGCCCGATGTGTCATAAACAAAAATTGGCGGATTTTTTTCCACGCCTTGCAAGGTTGTGGTATCCGCTTGACTAATTTTGCGCATAGGAACGGCAATATCATCAGAGGAACCCAAAACATAAATACGTTCCGATTGCGGAAAATTTTCAAAATTAAAGTTTTTCATAGTGTTGGTTTTGCGTAAAATTTTTGCATTTTAAAAAAAATTTTGGGTTTACCGTGGAAAAAAATCAAAAATTTAAAAACAATTTCATTCACATTGATTTTGAACCTTTTTTGCATTTGCCTATTTTTGAAAAAGAAAATGAAATTTTTAACGCTTTAAAAAAACATTCTGTGGTGCTTGTTTCGGGCGCCACGGGTTCGGGAAAATCCACGCAATTGGGCAAATTGGCTTTAAAACATGGATTTTCAAAAATTGCCCACACGCAACCGCGCCGCTTGGCGGCACAAACTTTGGCTTATCGTGTGGCGCAAGAATTGAATGTGAATGTTGGTCAAGGCGTTGGACTTTCTTTGCGTTTTATCGACCAAACTTCACCCAATGATTTTGTAACTTTTTTAACCGATGGTTTGTTGTTGGCAAAATTAAATCATAATCCGCTTTTAAAAGAATACGATTTAATTATTTTAGATGAAGCCCATGAACGCAGTTTAAATATAGATTTTTTATTGGCTTATTTTAAAATTTTATTAAGAAAACGTCCCCATTTAAAAATCATCATTACCAGCGCCACAATTGATTTAGAAAATTTTTCCAAACATTTTAATAATGCTCCGATTATTGAAGTTTCTGGAAGATTGTATCCTGTTCGTATTCATTATTTAAAAGAAGAACCCCAAAAAGATATTTTGGAAGTTTTAATTGAAACATTGGAAAATATTATTTTAAAAGAAGGCGATATTTTGGTTTTTTTGCCTACTGAAAAATATATTTCCGATTCTTTAAAATCAATTAAAAAAAATAAAAATTTTTTGAATGTAGAATGTCTGCCACTTTATGCGCGATTGCCTTTGCAAAAACAAAAACGTATTTTTCAAAAAAGTTTAAAAAAACGCATTATTTTGGCAACCAATGTGGCAGAAACTTCCATCACCGTTCCCAACATTCGTTTTGTGGTGGATTTGGGTTTGGCAAGAATCAAACGTTTTCATTATCACCAAAGAATTGAGCGTTTGCCGATTGAAAAAATAAGTCGCAGTGCGGCAGCCCAACGTTTGGGGCGCGCCGGACGCGTGCAAAGTGGCGAATGTTTTCGGCTTTATACCGAAGAAGATTTTAATCAACGACCGGCTTACAACGATTCTGAGATTTTGCGCAGTAATTTGGCCAATGTGTTGTTGAAAATTAAATCTTTTCAATTCAATGATTTGGTGCATTTTCCCTTGTTGGATTCGCCTGAGCAACGCGCTTGGCAAAGTGCCGAAAAAACATTGATAGAATTGGATGCTTGCGATGAAAATGGCCATTTAACCGCGCTTGGCAAACGTTTTGCGCGCCTTCCCATTGATGTGCATTTGGCGCGCATTTTGCTGGATGCGCAAAATTTGGGCGTTTTAAAAGAAGCTTTGGTGCTGGTTGCGGCTTTATCGGTTGCGCATTTTTGGCAAGAAAATCAAGAAAAAAATAATTTTGAAAAAAAACCCACGTTGACCGTGGAAAATTTAAATAATAAAAACGATAAAAAACCTTTTTCGCAATTTATAGAATGTTTGAACATTTGGAAAAATTTAGAAGACAAAAAACACCATCATTTAACACCTCAAAAAATTGCAGAATGGCAGGATATTCATTCACAATTAACGCGTTTATTTGTGAAAGAAAGTGTAAATGATTGGCATCAT
>OARM01000177.1_pt1 | contig 12281 bp, 8 predicted proteins | sample 1475591 | NCBI WGS metagenome assembly OARM01 (sample SAMEA3360676, study PRJEB22359) | human gut metagenome | biome: ENVO:urban biome; feature: ENVO:human-associated habitat; material: ENVO:feces | place: Bangladesh | collected 2011
GCTAAGGATTATTTTTGCGCTGTTTTTTATAGAAGCGGCATTAAACTTAGCACCTGCGCCAAATTTTTTATCAAAAAACTCAGTTTTATCATCTGCGTAAATGCTAAGTGGTAAAAATCCCACGCTATTTGCTGCTCTTTTAGCAAAAATAGGCGCAAATTTTTTATCTGGCTTATCTAAGCCAAAAAACTCGCAAATCTCGCACATACAATCATAGCTTTTTTCTCCAATGAAATCAGTTGTTTGTTTTAGCTTGATTTTATTTAGCGAGCCACTTAGCAAGGTAAAAAGCGCGCCATCGTGAAAAGTTTGCGTGTTATCAAGCATCCAGTAATCAATGCTATCAATACAAGGGCGCACATTCATTTCTCCGCCTTCACCGATTTTTTGCATTTTTTTCTTTTCAAAAGCTCCGCCTTGTGGGTAGATTATCACCTTTGATAATATTTTTTTGGCGTTGGTATTAAAATTTAGAGCAAATTTTTTAAGATTTTCATCGTCTTCGTATTTTGTGTGAGTTATCATTTGCGGGTTATTTACCAAACTTTTTAGGTTTGAGATAGGATCGCGCACGATGTGAAGGGCTAGGCTAGCATCGATTAGGCTATAAAATTTCTTAGCATCGCTATCGTTTATAAAGTCATTTAGCTGTAAATAAACATACTTAAAACTCATAGCCTCAATTTCTTTATCTTCTAATCTTTTGGCCTGGGCTTTTCTAAACCCCTCAAAAAAAACAAGATGTTTTAGCATATTTACATAATTTGCCTTATTTGATGGGTTTTCTTTTTCGTCTTTTTCGTTTATTTTTGCGCCTCTGTTACAACCCACAGCCACAGCCTTACACATCCATAAAAACCTATTCATCGCAGTGCTTATGCCAACCCCGTGCGAGCCAAAAACCACAAAATCATAAAATTTTGGCAAAGGCAAATTAAGCGTCCAAGCATGCAAGGCATCAGAGCCGCCCCACTCCATTTTATCTGGATCAATTAGCGGTGGATAGGGTTTGTTTGCCCAGTGATCTTTAAATTTATCGCTATTTAGCCAAGGGATTATGTATTGTTGATAAGATTTTATGATTTTGGTATTTTCATCGTTTATTTCAACCTTGCCGATACTACAAATTTGCTCTAATGTCATAGCTAATCCTTAAACTTAATATTAGCTATATATTGTAGCCCCCCCCCCCTAAGGCTAGACTTAAATTTATAAAATTTTAATGTAAATTTTAAAATTTATACCAAAAAATGGCTAAATTTTAAAATTTGCGCTTTAAAATCAGGCTAAAAGAGCTTGTTTGATTTTATTTTCAAAATCTTTATTTACGCCAATTTGTGTGCGGTAAAGGCGCGTGGTGTTTTGCGGGCATTTTAAATGTAAATTTAAGCGTAAAGAGCCTTTTTCTTTTAGGGCTAATGAATGAATGTTGATTATTACATCGTGGTTTAGCTCGCATAAATCTAGCTTTATATCTAGCTCTCCATCGATTTTGCTTTTTTGATTTTCTAGTTTTGGGGGATTAAAATTTAATTCATTTTGAAATTTAGGGCTTCTTTTGCGCTCTTTTGCTGGGCTAAAAGTAGAAATTTGGCTTTTATCTATGATAGCAGCTATGGTTGGCTTGCTAGCACTATCTTTTGATGGATTTATTATAACGCCATAAATTTCATCTAGGTTTAGATTTTGTAAGCTTTCAATAATATCGCTAAATCCGGTTAATTGCGCGCTAGCACTTTCATCTATTAAATCCACTCTGGCATAAGCGTTGCCGTTTTTGCTAGTTTTTTGCTCAAAGGCGTTGATTTTTGCTATTAAAATGCTTTGGGTTTTTAGGCTAGCAAAATCGCTAATCTTAGCGTGCGCACTCTCAAAAAGCTGGGCATTTTGCTTTATTAGCTCATCGCTTATGCGCCCTGCTTTTAGCTTTACGCTTTTAGCCTCGCTTAATTCATAAGCCTCAACCAAACTTAATCTTAGCCTTTGATCGTTTTTGCTTACTTTAACCTTAAAAGCAAAAGGGCCTGCTGGTTTATTTGCTATTTTATTATAAGCATCAAAAGCCGTAACCTCAACACTGCCATCAATATCCATAATGCTTAAAATATGCATTTTTTGTCCGCTATCAAAAATTTTATTATCGTATTTTTCGATGGTGCCTATTAGCAATATTTCGCTAGCATCGCTTATGCTTTCTAGCTGGCTTGTTTTGGTGTAAGTAAGGGCGCTTATTTGCTCTTTGTATTCATCTAAGGGATGCCCGCTAGCATAAAAGCCAAGCACTTCTTTTTCATAAGTGAGCATATCTTTTTTGCTATATTCTTTAAATTCTCTTATAAAACTTAAATCAAAATTTGGATTTTGTAAGCTTTCATCATCAGCAAATAGCGAATCCGCAAGCGATTCTCTTGCTGTGCGCGCTAGCTTTGCTTGCTCTAAAATTTGCTCGATATTTTCCATAAAAGTGCGCCGATTTAAGCCAAAAATATCAACCGCACCAGCTTTTATTAAAGCTTCATAGCCTTTTTTATTAAAAATGTTGTATTGATTAAGCCTTTGTAAAAAATCACATAAATTTTCATAAGGTTTATCGCCACGCTCTTTAATAATAGCATCAACAACTGGCGTCCCAAGCATTTTAATGGATTCAAGCCCGTAAATTATCGCATCTTTGCCATCTTTACTAACAACAGAAAACTCCCGCATACTTTCATTTACATTTGGCGGTAGCATAATATAGCCTAGTCGGTTTATTTCGTCTTTGTATTTTGCGATTTTTTCTACATTTCCGCCCTCGCTAGGTAGCAAAGCAGCCATAAACTCAGCCGGATAATAAGTTTTTAAATAAGCCGTTTGAAAGCAAACCATACCATAAGCAGCAGAATGGGATTTATTAAAGCCATAAGCCGCAAATTTCATAATAAGCTCAAAAAGTTCATCGGCTTTTTTTTCATCATAGCCTTTATTTTTGGCACCTTGTAGATACTCGCTGCGGATTTTTATCATCTCATCTTCTTTTTTCTTGCTCATCGCACGGCGCACTAAATCCGCCCCGCCAAGAGAAAATCCGCCTATTTCTTGGACTACTTGCATTACTTGTTCTTGATAAACAATCACCCCATAAGTTGGGCTAAGTATTGGCTTTAAGCTTTCAAAGGCGTATTCAGCCTTTTTATCTCCATGCTTAATGGCGATAAAATCATCAACCATACCAGAATCAAGCGGTCCAGGACGATAAAGCGCAATCATCGCAATAATATCTTCAAAACAATCAGGCTTTAATCTAGCTGCTAAATCTTGCATGCCAGCTGATTCTATTTGAAAAATCCCTAATGTATCGCCACTTTGGATTGTTTTATAGGTTTTTGGGTCGTTAAAATCGATTTCTTCCCAGATTATTTCTTTATTAAAGCGTTGTTTTATTAGCTTTTTTGCGTGTTCTATTACGCTTAGAGTTTTAAGCCCTAAAAAGTCAAATTTTATTAGATCCACATCTTCGAGGTAATCTTTATAATATTGCGTTACATGCTGATTAGCTCTATTTGATGTTGGATGCCAAAGCGGGGTTTTATTCCATAATGGCTCGTTGCTTATTACAATGCCAGCTGCGTGCATGCCGGTATTTCGCACATAGCCCTCCAAGCCACAAGCATATTCCCAAGTGCGTTCTAAAAGCACATTTTTAGCCATTTCTTCGGCTATTTTTGGCTCTTTTTCGTAAGCGCCATCTTCGTATTCGCCTTTTTTGTTTTTGCGTTTTTTTAGCGTTATGCCTAGCTCATCTGGTATTAGCTTAGCAAATTTATCTGCCTCGTCATAAGGCACCTCCATCACGCGCGCTACATCGCGCACCGCGCCTTTTGCTAGCATTTTGCCAAAGGTAACAACTTGTGCTACATTATATTCGCCGTATTTTTGTATAACATAATCAATAACCTCGCCTCTTTTATCTTGGCAAAAATCCACATCAATATCTGGCATACTAACGCGCTCAGGGTTTAAAAAACGCTCAAAAAGCAAATTATACGGCAAAGGGTCAATATCGGTGATTTTTAACGCAAATGCCACCAAAGAACCAGCCGCAGAGCCACGCCCAGGACCTACTGGTATGCCTTGATTTTTAGCATAACCGATAAAATCGGCAACTATTAGCATATAGCCCGCAAATTTCATATTTTCAATAATCTTAATCTCAGTATTTAAACGCTCCCAATACGCTTCGTGCTTGCTTTGATCTATAAATTTTAAACGATCTTTTAATCCCTTTTCGCACATAAACTCAAAAAGTTTTGCATCGTTTTCTAGGCTATACTCAGCGTCTGGCTCGCTTAGAGTGAGATTGAAATTTTGTGCGTATTCGCGGGTGAATTTAAAATTTGGAGGCGTGGCATCGCCTAGTTTTATTTCTAAATTACATTTATTTGCAATTTCATTTGTATTTGCCACAGCCTCAGGAATATCAGCAAAAATTTCAAGCATTTCATCAGCGCTTTTTACATAAAACTCACTCAAAAGCGTTCGCTTTAATCTATCATCAAGCGGTAAATGCGCGTATTTGGATTCGTCATCATCAAATTCATCATCGCTATTTTTTGCTTTTACGGATTGGGTGTTGATTTTAAAAGAAATTTTTTGTAAGAGCGCTTGATCTTTAAAGGTGTAATGAGCGTCATTTGTAGCAATTAGCTTTGTATTTGTTTCAAGGCTTAAAGAAATTAAATCATTGTCTATGTTTAATTCATCATAAAGTCCGTGGCGCATAATCTCTAAATAAAAATCATCGCCAAACATTTCTTTAAATTCCATTATCACCGATTTTGCGTATTCGTAGCCTTGTGGATTGTTTTTCTTTAAATATTTTTCATTAAAATTTAGATTTCTTGCTATCTCGCCAGCCAAGCAAGCAGAGCTACAAATCAACCCAGATGAATGCTCGCGTAAAATTTTTTTATTTATTCTTGGCTTATAATAATAACCCTTAATATAACTCATCGAGCTTAAATACATTAAATTTTTATAGCCCTCTTCATCTTTGGCATAAAGGCAAATATGATAAATTGGATCTTTTCGCCCGATCTTCTCACCTGGGCGCGGCTCATAAAGCTTAAAGCTTAAATCCTCGTTATTATGAATATAAGCTTCAAGCCCGATTATAGGCTTAATGCCAAATTTTTTCATAGTCTTATAAAACTCAATCGCCCCAAACATATTGCCATGATCTGTAATCGAGCAGGCCTTAACGCCAATTTCATTTAAATGTTTTGCTAAACTCTCAGTTTGGTTAAATCCATCAAGTAGTGAATATTCTGTGTGTAAATGTAAAACCGTATAATCCATAACTAGTCCTTAAAAAGCGAAATTGTAGCAAAAGAGCTTGAAATTTTAATTAACGCATTTAATAAGATTTGGCTTAAAATCCAGCGACAAAACGCCAAAATGGCAAAATGCTAATTTTAATGCCGTTTAAAATTTGGGATAAATTCGCGCTATTTGAGATAACGATTATTTCATTAAGATTTAGTTTTTGATAATCTTTTAAATGCTTTTTAATTTTCATCAAACATAAATCAGGGCTTAAAAACGGAGCAACGATTATGCCTAGCTTTTCATAATGTAAATAAAAATCCAAATTCGGTGCAAAATACACGGCTTTACTAGCTAATTGGCAATAAAGCATATTTAAAATTAAAGCGCGCGGATTTTTGCTAAAACTAAAAACAGCGCGCAGGGCAAAATCGCTAAAATATACGCGTTTTAGGCGTTTATTTTCTTGCTGGCTAAAAATTTCTAAAAACTCTATCAAACCTAAATTTTTAAGCTCTAAAAGTTCATTATAAAAGCTATCTTTGCTAATTTTTAATTCATTTTTTAATTCATTAAATGAAGAAAGCGCGCTAAAATTCTCAGCGCATTTATTTGCGATATTTGCCATTATTTGGCGTTTTTGTGGGCTAATTTTTGAAAAAATGGCTTGTTTTAAATAATTTTTGTGAGCATTTAGCGCATTAAATGGCGAATTACCCAAATCCATAAAATGCGCAAAAATCGTGCTTTCATCAAAATTTCTTTTAAAAAAAGCTATAAACTCTTCATAATCTAACCCGCGCAAATAAAAGTTTTTAAAACCATCAATTTTTAGGCTTAAATCCTTGCTGATGATTAAAATTTCAGCCTCTTTGCATTGTTGTTTTATACGCTCTAAATCCTTTAAATGCTTGCTTGTGGCATTGTCAATACAAAGTGCTTTTATTTGAAATTTTAAAACAAACTCATTTATAATTTTTAAATCAACCCTTGCTCTAATATCGTCTAAATCCACATATAAGAATTTATCAAAGCGCGATAAATGCGCGATAGCAAGCGTGCTTTTACCACAAAGTGGCGCACCAAAAAGCAGGGCAAATTTTGCATCTATTTGTAATTTTCTAGGCAAAAAATTGTTTATTTTTGGCGGATTTTCGTATAAATATTTTAAAATCTCCAAAATTTTAATCCTTAAATTTTTGCTTGATAAATTTTAAAACTCTTGCGAAGTAATATAACTAGCTATTTCTTGGGCGCTAATTTTTAAGGCCTTTTCTACCTCGCTCAAAGAGCCGTGAGCTATGAAATAATCATCATACTCAAAGCTTTTAATTTTTACATCAAACATATTTTCATCTTGTAAAAACGAACTTAAAATTTCGCCAACGCCACCTTTTTTAGCCGAATCGCTAAAAATATACCAAAGCTTAGTTTTGCTAGCAAGTTCTTTTAAAAAGGCTTTATCAAGCGGTTTTACAAAAACCAAATCTATTATATTTGGGCTAATTTTACCCTCTAAAATACTAGCTACCAAACAAGCCTTGCCAACGCCATTGCCATAGCCAATAAAGGCTATGTTAGAGTTTGCTTCTTTAAGCAGCTGCGAGCTTGGCCTAGAAAAAGAATTATTTTGATTAGCCAGAGCAGCGGGCAAGTGTTTATAATCTTTATTTTCGCTTATAATCTTGGCACTAAAATCATACAAAAAGCCCATTTTATCGCAAATAAAACTCCCGCGCGGATAGCGCACGCCAAGCAAATGCGAACAAGTATAAGCATAAGATAAAAGCTCTTTAAAGCTGTTTTCATCGCGCGGAGCGCAAAGCATAATATTTGGCAAAGCATTTAAAAAGCTAATATCAAAAGCACCTTGATGCGTTGGGCCATCTTCGCCTACAATGCCCGCTCTATCAATACAAAGCACCACAGGCAAATCCAAAATAGCACAATCATGGATTATTTGATCATAAGCGCGCTGTAAAAAAGTAGAATAAATAGCCACAAAAGGCTTAAAGCCCTCTTTTGCCATAGCTGCCATTGAGGTAATGGCGTGCTGCTCGGCAATTGCTACATCCCAAAAGCGTTGTGGGTATTTAGCAATTAGCGCGTCCATTCCGGTGCCACTTGGCATAGCTGCTGTTACGCCCACGATATTTTCGTACTTAGTGGCTAGCTCTAATAACTTTTGAGAAAAAATTTTAGTGGCGTTTTGCGGGGTTTTTGCTAGATTTTCTTTATTAAAATTTGTAGGGCAAACCTCATTTTGGGCGGATTTTTCATAATCTTTTATATCAAAAGGTGCTACTCCGTGCCATTTTTCTAGCTTGCCCTCAGCTGGGGCATAACCTTTGCCTTTGATAGTTTGGGCATGGACAATTACAGGTTTTTGCATTTGTTTTGCGGTGTTTAGCGTGGTAATGATTTCTTTTATATCATGGCCATTTATAGGACCTATATATTCAAGCCCAAGCTCTTCAAACAACAACCCAGGCGTAATTAAACGCATTCCTTCTTCAAGGCGTTTTGCCATATAAGCAGCTGATTGTGGGGCGTATTCTAATAGAGCATTTATTTTGGCCTTAAATCCTTGATAAAATTTCCCAGCCATCATATGCGAAATAAACTTACTTATAGCGCCAACAGGCTTTGAAATGCTCATTTCATTATCATTTAAGATTATTACGCAAGGATATTCTCTATCGCCAAGCTCATTTAAAGCCTCATAAGCTTGCCCAGCACTTAATGCGCCATCGCCTATTAGCACGACAGGCACGCGGTTTTGGGCTTTTAGCGCTATTGATTTACAAAGCCCAAGCCCAAGAGAGATTGAAGTAGAGCTATGCCCTGCTACAAAAAAATCACATTCGCTTTCATTTGGATTGGTATAGCCGCTAATCCCGCCAAATTTTCGCAAGCTTTTAAAGCGTTCGCCGCCACGGTTTGTTAAAATTTTATGTGTGTAGCATTGATGGCTAACATCGAAAATAAAAGGATCGCTAGGATTATTGAAAACATAATGCATACCTATGCTAAGCTCAACCACGCCAAGATTAGAGCTTAAATGCCCGCCATTTTGGCTAACGGTTTGTAGAATTTGTGCGCGAATATCACAGGCTAAATCGTTAAGTTCTTCGATGCTTAAATTTTTAATATCCATTTGCTATCTTTATAAATTTTATTAAAAGCTGTAAATTTAGCCTAATTTATTTTAAAATTAGATTTATTTGTAACTCTAAGCATATTTTAATATTTTTTTTACTCAATTTTTACGCATTTTTGGCTACAATCTCAAAATTTTGCTTAAAGGATAAGTATGGACGAAAACAAACAAAAATCCCTAGATTTAGCCATAAAACAAATCGATAAACAATTTGGCAAGGGGACGATTTTGCGCTTTGGCGATAAAGAAATCGAACCTATCGAAAGCATTAGCACAGGCTCAATAGGCCTTGATATAGCACTTGGTATAGGTGGCGTGCCAAAGGGGCGTATTATTGAAATTTACGGCCCTGAAAGCTCAGGCAAAACCACACTAACCCTTCACATAATCGCACAATGCCAAAAAAATGGCGGAATTTGCGCTTTTGTAGATGCTGAGCATGCCCTAGATCCAGGCTATGCTAAAAATTTAGGCGTGGATATAGATAATCTTTATATCTCACAGCCTGATTTTGGCGAGCAAGCATTAGATGTGGTTGAAACTCTTGCTAGAAGCGGTGCGGTGGATTTAATAGTAGTTGATAGCGTAGCAGCACTAACTCCAAAAAACGAAATAGACGGCGAAATGGGCGATCAGCATGTAGGTTTGCAAGCAAGATTGATGAGCCAAGCTTTACGCAAATTAACCGGCGTGGTGCATAAAATGGGCGCAACTGTAATTTTTATAAATCAAATCCGTATGAAAATCGGCGCAATGGGTTATGGCACGCCAGAAACCACAACAGGCGGAAATGCTTTAAAATTTTATGCTTCTGTGCGCCTTGATGTGCGAAAAGTAGCCACTTTAAAGCAAAGCGAACAGCCAATAGGCAACCGCACGCGCGTAAAAGTAGTAAAAAATAAAGTAGCTCCGCCATTTAAACAAGCTGAGTTTGATGTAATGTATGGCGAGGGCATAAGCCGTGAGGGCGAAATAATCGATTATGGCATTAAGCTTGACATAATAGAAAAAAGCGGAGCGTGGCTAAGCTATAACAACGCAAAATTAGCCCAAGGGCGCGAAAACGCAAAAGCTAAATTAAAAGAAGACAGCGCCCTAAGTGATGAAATAAGCGCAAAAATCAAAGAGCAAATGGGCGATATTTTAAACATTGATGAATCAAGCGCAGGAGAAAATGATGAGTAAAATAGAAAAAATTCACGCTTATGAAGTATTTGATAGTCGCGGCAACCCCACAATAAAAGCAAGCGTGCTTTTACAAAGTGGAGCAATAGGCCAAGCCATAGTTCCAAGTGGCGCAAGCACGGGCAAAAAAGAAGCCTTAGAGCTTAGAGATAATGATGCCAAACGCTTTAATAAAAAAGGCGTGCTAAAAGCTGTAAATAATGTAAATACCGCAATAGCAGAAGAGCTTTGTGGAGAGTGTGCGTTTGATCAAGCAAATATTGATAATTTAATGCTAAAACTTGATGGGACAAAAAATTACTCAAAGCTAGGCGCAAATGCTGTGCTTGGCGTGTCAATGGCAGTAGCAAGGGCAGCTGCAAATGAATTGCAAATCCCACTTTATAAATATTTAGGTGGCGCAAACGCTAGGATTTTGCCAGTGCCTATGCTAAATATCATAAACGGCGGGGCGCACGCAAATAATAATTTAGATTTTCAAGAATTTATGATTATGCCTTTTGGTTTTACAAAATTTAGCGATGCGCTAAGAGCTGCTGCTGAAATTTACGCAAAACTTAAAGAAATTTTAAGTGCTAGCGGACATAGCACAGCCGTAGGCGATGAGGGCGGATTTGCGCCAAATTTTAATGATAACGAAGAAACCCTACAAACCATAATGCGCGCCATAAAAGATGCAGGCTATAAAGCAGGCAAAGAAATAAAAATTGCCCTTGATGTAGCAGCTAGCGAGCTAGTAAGCAATAAAGGCTACAAAATCGCAAACAAAGAGTATTCAAGCAAGCAAATGGTAGCGATGTATAAAAGTTTATGCGAAAAATACCCGATTTTTTCTATCGAAGATGGATTAAGCGAAGATGACTGGGAAGGCTGGGCTTTATTAAGCAAAGAATTAGGCGCAAAAATCCAGCTTGTGGGCGATGATTTATTTGTAACAAATGAGCAAATTTTAAAAAAGGGCATAGATAAAAATATCGCAAATGCCATCTTAATCAAGCCAAATCAAATCGGCACGCTTAGCCAAACCATGCAAACAGTGCGCCTTGCTCAGCGCAACAATTACTCTTGCATAATGAGCCATAGAAGTGGTGAGAGTGAGGATGCTTTTATTGCCGATTTTGCTGTGGCATTAAATACAGGCCAAATCAAAACCGGCTCAACTGCTAGAAGCGACAGAATGGTAAAATATAATCGTTTATTAGAGATTGAAATGCTTGAAAATGCTGAGTATTTGGGCTTGGAATTTTAAAATTTTAATTTAGGTTTGATAGTTGAGGTTGAATGGTTTGAGAGAGCTATTAAAAAAACAAGGTTTGCTAGTTTTTGGAGATAAATGCTATTTAAATAATTTTATTTTTGAGCGTCCTTTTTGCATTTATGCAAGCGGGAAATGCCAAAATGGAAGGGGGGGGGGGTTCTCGTATATAAATTCTAACACAGAGCTAAATAATGTAAGTCTTGGGCGGTATTGCGCTATCGCACAAAATGTAAAAATAGGCGCGCTCCGCCACGATACAAGTTTTGTTATGCTATCAAACCTGAATAATTTTTTAGGGCAAACTTCAAGTGGGAGCGATGAGAATTTTTGCCAAAGTTTATATGAGGCGCAGGTTTTACCAGAACTTACTACTATAAATAATGGCGTGTGGATCGGCCATGGCGTTTTTATCCCGGGCGCGCATCAAATAAATATCGGCAACGGCGCAATAATCGCAGGAAATGCCGTGGTAACAAAAGATGTGCCGCCTTATGCCGTGTTTGCTGGTAATCCAGGAAAAATTATAAAAATGCGATTTAGCGATGAAATTTGTGCCGATTTAGAGCAAAGCAAATGGTGGGAGTATGACTGGGGCGCATTCGTAAGCGCAAATTTTAAAAATTTTAATCAAGCAAAAAGAAATTTTTTGCCAGAGCAAAATCCGGTTGAGTTTATTTCGTGGTATAAAAATGGCGGTGCGGATTTACTCGCGCCTTTTAAAATGCAAAAAGAGCTAAAAAGAATTTTTATTGAAAATAAAGAGTTTAAATTACAAAACTTGGATTAAAATTTCACTATCAAATGCGGGTTTAATAATGAAATTTTAATTAAAATTTAAAGGAATTTTATGATACTTACAACAACTCCAAACATCGAGGGCAAAAGGATTTTAGAATATAAAGGCGTGGTTTTTGGTGAAGTGGTTTCGGGCGTGGTTTTTTATAAGGATTTTTTTGCTGGATTTAGGGATTTTTTTGGCGGACGAACGAAATCTTATGAGGGCGAATTGATAAAAGCTAGAAATGACGCCATCACCGAAATGACGCGCCGAGCTATGCAAATGGGCGCAAATGCCGTAATTGGCATGCATATGGATTGTGAAACAATCGCACGCGGGCCAAATATTATGCTTGTGGTAGTAGTTAGCGGAACAGCCGTAAATGCGCAATAATTTAAAATTTCAAGGTAAAAAATGCAAGATGATGTAAGATTAGAAGCATTAAAACAGCTTGGTTTCGTGCTTTTAAATGATTTTATTTATGAGCGTCCTTTACAAAGGGCGCGGATTTTGCCGTAAAAAAATTAGATTAAAGTTTATAAATGAATGAAATAAAAAGCTCTTTACCAAAAAAAGGCAAACAAAAGCTAAAAAGT
>OARM01000178.1_pt1 | contig 11831 bp, 12 predicted proteins | sample 1475591 | NCBI WGS metagenome assembly OARM01 (sample SAMEA3360676, study PRJEB22359) | human gut metagenome | biome: ENVO:urban biome; feature: ENVO:human-associated habitat; material: ENVO:feces | place: Bangladesh | collected 2011
ATGGCTGTGCGCGACAAGGGGCTATGAAGATGAGCCTGAAAAGGGCAAGCGTTGTGAAATTTGCTTTGATGAAAGGCTTGGAAAAAGCGTTGAATTCGCCCACAAAATCGGCGAAAAAAGCCTTACGACCACGCTTTTAACGAGTCCAAAAAAGGATTTAAAACAACTTGAACGCGCCTTGCAAAAAGAGTGCGCGAAATTTGACATTACCTTTGTCGCGCCTGATTTTCGCAAAAACGGCGGCACGCAAAGGCAGTTTGTGCTTGCAAAAGAGGCTATGCTTTATCATCAAAATTATTGCGGTTGCCTTTATGCTCTCATCAAACAAAGGCAAAATCGCCCCTTTGTCGATGAACTGATGAGTCCTATCACGCGCCAAGTGCTGCCAGCTAGCATTGAGGCAAGAACGAGGCTTTACAAAAAGCTTGCTAGGCTTGAAAAAAAGGGCGTAAAATTTCAGCTTGAAAGGGAAAAATTTTTAAATTATCGTTTGTTGAGCGCGAAAATTTGCGTGGATAAAAAGCCCATAAAAGCACACATTTTGTTTTACTCGCACTTTAAAAATGCAAAAATTTGCTTTTCGCAAAATGAGAATTTAAAGGGCGTTTTGCGGGTTTTTAAAGATGAGCTTGTGTTTTGGGATTTTGAGTATTTTAACTCCCTTTGCAAGGGCAAATTTCCAAGCTTTGAGGCGTTTTTGAAAAAGCCTTTGAGCGTAGAAAAGGAAATCGCACTCCGCCAAAAGCTCTTTAAAGCGTATAATCTAAGCCCGATTATCATAAGTGAGCATTTGCCACAAGGCAGGGTTGAGATTGTGGCAAAAAGTGAAATTTACTTTGACACAAGGGAAACCTTGCGAATTTAGGGCGTAAATTTATCGCAAAGGCTTAATTTTGCAATTTAAACTAAATTTTGCTCTGTTGCTTGCATAAAAATTATAGTGTTAAGTAAAGTAGCCGAATTTTTAGCCTTTTTTTACTTTAAAATTAAAATGCTAAAAAATGAGTTAAATTTTATTCGTTAAAATTTGGCATTTTTGCAAAATTGATAACATTTTTATGCTACAATGGCTTTTTTATTTTAAGAATTTAGCTTTTGGCCCATTCGTCTAGTGGTTAGGACACCAGCCTCTCACGTTGGCAACACGAGTTCGAGTCTCGTATGGGTCACCAAAATTTACTTGTTTATCGGCATTTTATGCGTAGATAAAATGCAAAGCTATCAAGGCTTAATCTCAGTGCCAAAACGAAAATCAAGAGCTAAATTTCACGCTAAAATTCAAATAAAATTAAGCGTAAATTTTAGTTTTCAGTAAAATTCGAGCCTAAATGAAAGTAAAAAGTAATTTGTGAGCTAAATTTCAAAATCAGCTTTTAAAAAAGTGTTGATTTTACGCTTTGTCTGTCATTGCGAACAAACTACAAGGATAGTGTGGTGCTTAACTCGTCATTGCGAACAAATTTAAAACATTTACGCAGCAATCCACAAAACAAAGAACGCCCCAATTTATGGATTGCCACGCTTGTCGTAAGGACGGTTCGTTTTACCCTTTTAAGCGTGGCAAATTTCAATCAAATTTGCACCTGCATTCAGCGTTCATCATCGTGCCTTTGCAAGCGCAAATTCGCTACAATCAGCCTAAATTCAGTGAAAATTTAAGCGCAAATCACGCTTTGGCATAGACAGAAACCTTTTTTCTGTCCTTGTCCTTGCGCTCGAATTTCACAAAGCCGTCAATCAGCGCAAATATCGTGTGGTCCTTGCCTATACCGACATTGTTGCCCGCGTGCGTGGTTGTGCCGCGCTGGCGAATGATGATATTGCCCGCACGCACGAATTCACCGCCGAATTTTTTCACGCCTAAACGGCGACCTATGGAATCTCTGTTGTTTTGGGTTGAACCTTGACCTTTTTTGTGTGCCATTTTTGCCCCTTATGCCTTGATGCTGGCGACTTTTACGCGCGTGAAAGACCTGCGAAAGCCCCTTTTGAGCTTGCTGTCTTTGCGGCGGCGTTTCTTGTAAATCACCACTTTCTTATCTCGCCCGTGATTTATCACTTGCAAGACCACCTTTGCGCCCTCCACAAAAGGCGCACCTACTTTCAACTGCGTATCATTCACGGCTAGCACTTCTTTGACTTCGACATTTGCGCCTGTGTCGGCGTTGAAACAATCAAGCTTCAACTCAGCGCCCACGCTTACGCGATATTGCTTGCCGCTATGTTTGATAATGGCGTATTTCTCGCTCATCTGCTGTCCTTTCTTTAAAGTAAGCTACCATTAAGCACCGCTTGGACGGATTTAAAAAGCTTGTAATGGCTTGAAAAAATTTGTATTATACAATAAAAAGTTTAATTTTAGCTAAATTTTTTGCCATTTAAGCTAAAATTTGTTGATTGTGCTACGAAATTTAAGCGTTTTATAAGTGCAAATTTTTATAAAATCACGCAAATGCGAGCTGATAAAGATAAGCCGTCATTTTTTCCCCATTAAATTTGCTTTGAGCTTATCTAAACTCTCTTCAAATTTGGCTTCATTTTTCACAAAGGCGGTAAAGCTTACAAGTCTTAATTCTTTATCTTTAAGCCAAGAATTTGTGCTGTCAAAGCCTTGTTTTATAGTGCTTAAAAAGGCTTTGACTGCATTTTCGCTCTCATTTTTAAAGACAAAAACAAAATCCTCATCAACACGAAAAACGCGGACATTTTTGTCTTGTTTTTTGAGAATTTTAGCGATTTTTTTAAGCAAAATGCGCTCTTGTTTTGGTTTTAAGCCACCTAATCCTTGCAAACGAAGTGCTGCTAAAATGTAGCTGTCAAGCCCTAAAAGCGTCCGTTTAAGGGCTTTTTGATTTGGCAACTTTGTAAAAGTATCAAAATATAGGCTTTTGTAAGTGTGCCACACCAAATAACACACGAAAAACAAGCTCGAAAATTCAAAAAACCCACTCTGAATACTCGCGCTAAACAAAAACTGCACGAAAATCAACGCAAAGGCGATGGTAAAGTGAATTTCGCTCTTTAAAATCCCCCACAAAAGCAAAAATATAAATTCAACCACAAAGAAAATAAAACTCACGCTACTTATCGGGCTGAAAAAAGGCACAGCAAAAAGGCTTTCGTCCATAGTTGCATTGAAATTTGTGCTTTTGCTTAAAAAAAGTGCCAAAATACCTACAAAACCAAGCACAGCAAGCTTGACAAAGCTTTTTTTCTCAAACACCAAAACGCTTTTTTTTAGCACCACAAAAAGCATAAACACGAAAGGCAAAAATAGGCTTACAAACAAATGCGCTTGATAAAGGCTTGCGTAAAGATAAGTTGTGCGCGCACACAACAAGGCTAAGGCGATGAAAAAGATACGACTATCCTTTAAATAATAACCCAAAGCCAAAGCCAAAAGCTCAAACACAAGGCAAATAGGCGCAAGCGAGTTCAAAAAAGTAGTAAGCATAAAACACCTTTATAATGCAAATTTGATAAATTTTTGTGTAATTATAGCCAAAATAATGAATTTTTGCGTAAATTTGAAACGCATCAGTGATAAATTTAAGGATTTTGCGCAAATTCATCTCAGTTTTTTGGTAAAATGTGCAAAACGCAAGGAGATGAAATGAATGTTTATAAAGTAAAATACGCTGCGGGTTTTGGGCATAACACGCAAAACCACAAGGGCTTTGGACCCACGATTTACATAGAAGAAAGCGTGGAGTATAAGAGCGACAAGGACTATTTTGACTATGTGGATTTTTACAAAGCCCACTCAAAGCCCGATGACACCTACTTTCACATATCGTGGCTTGAAGACAGACCCCTAAGCGAGTGCGAAATCGCCAGCCGCAACGCTTACAGAGTGCTGCGAGACGAGTGCTGCGAAAAGGCGAAAAAAGAATTCATCAAAAACAAAGAGCCAGAAGCCGAGCATCACCCAACGCACGGGGATTGAGCGCGAATTTGACTTTGTGGAGCAAGGGCGCGGGTTTTTGCGCTTGGCTTTGTGAGCTGTTTTTAAAAACGGCGTGATTTTTGCCCATCATTGTGAGCTTTGCGAAAACAAGCACAAAAAATACAAGCGTGTAAATTTGTAGCGAGCATTTAAGTGGCAAAATCGCCCCTAAATTTATCTTAAATTCGCTCAATTTTAAGGCGCAAGATTTCAAGCTAACTCCCACAAATGCGGACACTACAAGAAACGCATTGCGATTTTTCGATGATGAGAGAAGCAAGTATCCATCAGCGTGACGACAAAACGCTGAATTTTTTGCAAAAGCACTTTTACAGCGGCAATTTCATCGCACTTAAAGACGGCTCTACTGCGTTAAGAGGCAATGCAGCGGTGTTTGTCGAGGGCTGGTATAAGGACATAATGTATAACAGGGGCTTTTTAGCAAGCAACCTTAACGCAAACGCTAGCATTGAGGGCGTAACCGAACACATAGGCTTTAAAAGCTCAATGCTGCGATGAGAGAGCATTTTAAAAACGAAAATATCAGCATAAATACCTATGGTATCATCGCTCAGCGTTTTGCTAATGAAAGTGCGCAGGCGGTGGGGCTTTATGATGATGCTATTTTTGAAAGCTCATTATATGGTGGTTTGAGTGCTTTAAATGCGAGCAAACTTAAAAAATTAGGAAACGAGCTTAATCCAACACAAGAACAAAGCCCTACAAATGAGACTACTCAAATAAAAAAATCCCCAAAATATGACAAAAAGGACGATGAAGAAGAGCTTTTAGCTCTTAAATACCCTGAATTTCGCTCTTTAATCAAATCAAAAGGTGCTGAAAATATCAGTGAATCGGAGCTAGAAGCACTAAGGCAAAAAAAGCAAATCATCACTTCATACCAAGCAAATACCGATAAATCAAGCCTTAAACAAGAATTTACCCAAGCTGTGTTTGAGACAAATTTTAGCGTTTGAGCTGAATTTTTTAGCTAATTTAGTGCAAAATTTAGTATTTGAATGGAATTCATTTACGAATTTAGTGTAAAATTTGGCTTTCGCATAAAAGAATTTTGTTTTACAAGCGAAATTTGCTTATGTCAAAACACAAATTTACAAAAGGAGAGTGGAATGCAGGTTTCTTACAAGACGGTAAGTTCGTTAGAGTTTGATGTCCTCACGGGTTCTTACAAACAAGTCGATAAGCAAGTCGAGGACACCAGCGGTGGCTTTGCTGACAATGCCTTTTATGAGCTTTTGATGGGCTTAAACGAGAGCGATGGCAGCAAGGGTGCTTATGAAATGGGCGATGACTCAGCTTTTAAGATGAGCGAACCATTAGAAGCAAAGAGTTTGAGCGTGTCAAATGACGAGCAGTTGTCAAGCAGGCTGTCATTAGCGGATTTAAACTCCAACCTTTACTCGCTTCGTTTCGGGCAAAATGAGAGTTTAAAGGCTATGGAAGCTGGCAAAAACAACGCAGAGCAGATTAAAAACAATCTTTTTAGCGATTTGCTCGCCGCGTTATAAGCCTTTTTAAGGGCTTATGCCGAGTTTTTGAGCAAAGTCGAGCAGGGCTTTTTGCTCATTTTGGCTCACCTTTATGATGAGTTGAGCGTTGTTTGCGCTGAATTTTTGGCTAAATTCAAGCTTATTTTGGCACAAATAATGCTCCATTCTCGCAAAAACACTTAAATTCACGCTTAAATTTAGGCTTTGTTTGCATTCAAATTCAAGCAGATTTGCCTTGTCAAGTGCCGCATTTACCGCCGCGCTGTAAGCTCGCACCAGCCCGCCCGTGCCAAGCTGTATGCCCCCAAAATACCGCACCACGATGATGGCGACATTGATGAGCTGCGCCCCGCGCAAGACATTAAGGCAGGGCAAGCCCGAAGTGCCTTTTGGCTCGCCATCATCACTCTTGTCCTCCACGATTTGCCCAAGCTCGTTTAAATGCCGAAACGCCCACACAAAGTGCCTTGCCTTGCTATGCTCTTTTTTTAAGGCGACAAGCAGGGCTTTAAAATGCGAAAATTCACATAAATGCGCGATAAAAACGGACTTTTTGACTTCAAATTCAGCCTCAAAGTTTTGATTTATGGTTTTCATAAGATTATTATACATAAAAAATGAAATTTTAAATTCGCTTTACTTTCAAAAGTGCTGATTTTGCGCTTTATCCGTCATCGCAAGCTGTTTGTAAAAGTTGTGTAGCATAAATTTAAACGAAAATTAACTCTATAAACAAGCACGCTTGCAATGACGAAATTTATACTCATAAATCAACTTTTTAGCAAAAGAGTCTTTGAATTTAAACTAAAATTCACTACAATTTCACCAAAGGAAAAAAATGAAAAAAGCCCTTTTTGCCGTTATCATCTTGGATTTGCTAGCTTTGAGCTATGGTATCAGCACTTTAAGCATAAGCGCGTATGAAGCGCAAATTTACTTTGACGAGCGCAGTTTGACGGCGCATTTGGCGCATTTTGGCACGCAAATTTTAGGGCAAAACGACTTTGGCTTGCGCGCTCCCTTCGTGCTTTTGCACTTTGTAAGCTCTATTTTGCTTTATCTTTACGCGCTTAAAATCACCAAAACCCCCAAAGACGCGCTTTTTTCGCTCATCTTGTTTTTGCTCTTGCCCGGCACTGTGGCAAGTGCGCTCTGTGTCAATGTCGCTTCCATCGTCATTTGCCTGAGCCTTTTGATTTTGTGTGCCTACGAATACGGCTTTACAAAGAGTTTTTACGCCTTGCTTATCGCCGCTTTGTTTGTGGATAAATCCTTTGGGATTTTGTTTTTATCGCTCTTTTTTTTCGCCCTTTACCGCAAAAACACGCCCTTACTTTTTTTCGCCCTTGCGCTTTTTGCGGGCTGTGTGGGGCTTTATGAATTTGACTTTTCGGGCAAGCCAAAGGGGTATTTTTTAGACACTTTGGGCGTGTTTGTGGCGGCGTTTTCGCCCTTTGTTTTTGTGTATTATTTTTATGTGATTTACCGCCTTGCCTTTAAGCCGCAAAAGCCTATGCTGTGGTTTATTATGAGCACTAGCTTTTTGTTTTGCCTTATCTTTTCTTTGCGGCAAAGGCTTTATTTGGAGGAATTTTTGCCCTTTTGTGTCATCAGCACGCCCCTACTCATCAGCACTTTGATGAGTTCGTATCGAATCCGCCTGCCAAATTTACGCCTAAAATACAACATTTTCATCGAATGCTCACTGATTTTTCTAGCACTTTGCTATGTCGCTATCATTTTCAACAGCTTTTTATACGCCTTTACAAGCAAGCCGCAACAACACTTTGCTTACAATTACCACATCGCCAAAGAACTCGCCACAAAGCTCAAAAAACGCGGCATAAACAAAGTAAAAACCGACAAAGAAATGCAGCTACGCCTTAAATTTTACGGCATTGACGAGGGCAAAAGCCTTTTCCTTGAAAGGGTGAGCAAGCGAAAATGGGCGGATTTTACCATAAATTTAGGCAAAAATGATGAATTTTACGGGCTTAAAAGGTTGCAATGAAAAGCGCTTTTTCTTTGCTTGAACTTGCCTTTGTTATCGTTATTTTGGGCGTTGTTTTGGGTGTGGCGAAATTTTATTTTGTGGCGGACAAAAATCTAGCCCTTGCCGCAAAGCAAATCCAAAACGACTTAGCCTACACGCGAAATTTAGCCCTAATGCAAGCTGCGTTTCGCGCCTTTGATACGAGCGTAGCCAAAGATGAGTGGTTTAAGGCGCGCTGGCAGGTGTATTTTATCCGCTCTAAAAGCGCGACAAATGACGAGCAAACTTATACGATTTTTTTGGATAAAAACGGCGATGGCAACGCAAATTTAGGCAAAAATGAGCTGAATTTAGACAGAGAAATCGCTGTGGATATTTTAAACGCTAAAAAGCTGATGAATTCAGGGCAAAGCGGGGTTATCAGCAAGGACGATGAGCGGGCAAACGCGCGTTTTAACATAGAGAAAAAATTTGGCGTTAAAGTAGTGGAATTTAAGGGTGCGTGCGCTGGTGCTACGCGCGTTATTTTTGATGAGTTTGGCAGGCTTTACTCGCCACTAAAAAACGCAAATGCGCCTTATGAAAAGCTGCTTTTTCACAAAAACGCCCCTTGTATCATAAGGCTCAAAAACGCCCAAGAACAAAGCATTTGCATAGTGCTTGATACTTTAAGTGGCTATGCTTTTGTGCCAAAAACCCAAAACGCAAACTCGCAAAAGCTTGAATTTAACGGGCAAAGCGTGGAATGCGGAGAGATTTAGCTTGTGTAAAAAGCGAATTTTGCCCTTTTTGCTAGCAAAGCAAATTTCTAGTTAAAAAGCTGTTTTATGATGGAATTTTTTTAGAAATTTCAAGACACAAAGCCTTGAAATTTAAGTGAGATTTTATCTTTTGCATTAAAGCTTTTTTTAAATTTTTCAAAAATTCAACCCAGCTTTTAAATTCGCTCCAAAGCTTTTATATTCATCATCATTTAAGCCAAATTCGCCCTCCAAACCAAAAGCTATAAAGTATTTTTGTGATTTTTGTATGGTTTTGCGAATTCTCTTGCCCTTTTTGACACGCACAAATTGGCGTTTGTTTATGCTTGGCTCATAGATTAAACTCACTCCAAATCGTGCCAAATCAGTATTTAAGTCCCTTTTTTGTGTAAATTTGCCCGAAAAATCATTAAATTCAGCCTCGCTTGTGAGTTCGCTTCCTAAAATTCGCCGCTCATAAAAGCCGTAAGCATTTGCGTTTAAAGCCTTATTTACATTCCGCTTTAAATTTACCCCCAAATCCACAGACAAAAAATGTGAATTTGTAGGCTCGACGCTCTTTGCAAAGATATTTGAGCCATCAAATTCAATGCCCTTGTCTTTTATCTTGCTATTCAACATTAAATTATAGCTTAAAATGGCTATGGGAGTGATATCTACGCCATTGATACGATAATGCTTGTCAAGTCCTGCGTGAGCAGATAGGATAAAAGTGGTAAAATCAAAGGTTTGCTGAGCTTTTTGCACCCAGCTTGTCGCTGCACTCACACTCAATCCGCCAAAAAGCTCCACTCCCTTTTTCCTACGAGTGCCGAGTGGATTTTTTGCGCTTAAACCAAGTGAAAACAAATGCGAACCCACATCATCATCGCTTGAAAAATTATCATAGCTTAAAAAGCCAGAAATTCCGCCAAAATAAGTCGCTTTGTTTGCGTAAAACTGCACTCCAAAGTGATTTGCGTTTAAATTTTTCCCGCTTACACGCATATAGCTTGGCTTGACAAAATAATCCGTACTCTCATTTTGCCTTGCTTTTGTTAGCTTTTTGTTTTTTCGCTTTTTTGTTTTTTTAGTCGTGCCGATAGTTTTATCAATGCTTTGTAAATTCAGCACAGATTCAATTATGTTTTTGTTTTGATGAAGAAGTAACAACTCTTGCTGTCTCAAATGTCTTGTATCATCAAGATTTTGTAAGCTTTGGCGGTAGTTTTCAAAGTCCATTGAATTTAATCTTGCAAAAAAGTTAATATAATCATCATTGATATTTGCCACACTCATTGCACGAAGCACGACTGCAAGGCTCTTATTTGCTCCGTCAAAGTTTGCATAAATGTCATCAACCGCACTGATGATAACGCTCTTTTTGTCGTCTAAAAGTGTGTATTTTAGGGCATATCCGCTGTTATCAAGTGTGATTGTTGTGAAATTTGCTAGTTGCTTTTCAAGCCCTTGCAAATCCAGCACAAGGGTGCGCTCGGCTATGCTCGCGCTCAGTGGCTTGTAGATGAGCTCGCCGCCTTTTATGTCGTAAGTCGTGGCTTTTAGGGCTGAATTTACGCCCGTGTCGGCGAAAAAGCTGAGTTTGAGTGTGCTGTCTTGCTTTTGGCTGTATTTGCCGCCCACGCTTAAAAGGCTTGGCGCGTTTAAGCCGACATTTACAACGCCTTCATTGTATAAATCTTTGGCTATATTGACATTTGCGCTCGTGCTTAAAGTGCCTTGTTTTTGCACTAGCACGCTACCTGCCACGCTTAAAGCGTTTGAATTTTGGTTTAAAAGTTTGGGTGAATTTTCTTTTGATAAAGTCAAATTATCTGGGGGGGGGGGATTTACATTTTGAGTTAAATTTTCACTCATCATTCTTGCATTTATCACGCCACTCTTGCCAAGTAGCCTTAACTCGCCATTTTCCACAATGGTATCGCCCAAATAATTTAAATTTCCGCTTATACTCAAAGTGCCAGCACCTGTTTTTATCAAGCCAGCGTTTAAATTTTTCATCTTTGCGCCAAGTTGTGCTTGAACGCTTGAATTTTGGTATTTTGCGTCCCAAGTTCTTTGCGAAATGTCGTTTTCAAAAAGCGCGTTGTGTCCTTTGGTGTCAAGCGTGTAAAAAGCTGCTTGCGTGCCGTTAAAAGTCTTTATGTCGCTTTCGCCCAAGCGATTTATATCTATCACAGCAAGCCCACGCAAAGCAGCCAGCGCATCGACAATTCCTTGCCCGAAAACTTCATCTTTGCTCATTTTGATGACATTTGCGTTTTTGTAATTATCTTCGGTAAAAATTACATAAGCGGCTCGCAAATCCTTTAAAATTTGCGCCTTATCGTTTGTGCCGCCGATTTTTGGAATTTCGCTGTCAATGTAAATAATGTCATATAAACCCGTTTGGTCGTTAAATTTATATATCACTTTGGGTGCGGTAAAGTCTTTGTTTGCAGTGGTTAAGATGAAATCAGCAAGCTGTTTGCCGTTTAAAAAGGGAAATTTTTCAGCCAAAAGTGCGGCTACTCCACTTACGGCTGGTGCGGCTTGTGAAGTGCCTGTGCCTTTATAAAGCGAGCCGTTTGCATAGCCAGCTGAGAGTATGTCCGTGCCAGCTGCCATTACGCAGTAAGCCCTTGCGCCTTGACATAGGTTTGTAGAAGCGGATTTGCCACCAACTGCCCTTGCAAGAACTTCAAGCGAGCCGTCATCTTTGCGTTTGACAGAATTTGAATCGATATTGCCAACCGTAAGCCAAGCGCCAAGATTGTAGTAAGTGTCGGGAAAACTCGCATCACTGCCGCCGCTTTTTGCGCTGCCTGTGCCGTGTTTAGCAGCGAGCGTGGGCGTGAGTGCGCCGTCATTGCCGCTTGCATAGACGATTAAAATGCTGTTGTTTTGACGGGCAAATTCGACAAACTGCGGATAAAAGGCGGTGTGAGAGTTGTTGATGACTCTGACATTGTGGGTAAGCATTGCGCCAAAGCCTGTGTAGTAGTTGCTCATTCCTAAATTTCCATAAGCCACGATTTTGGAGTTATAAGCCACGCCGTAATTTGCGCCGTCCGTCCTTGCCGCAGCTGCTATGCCAGCGATATGGTTGCCGTGATTATTTGTGGGTTCTGAGTAGGTGTTGTTTATCGGCGGTTCAAGGAATTTACCAAAAAGTAGCTCGTGGTTTGGGTTGAAAATGCTATCTACAATGCCTATATTCACGCCCTTGCCCGTGTAGCCTTGCGTGTGCGCCTTGTCAATGTTGTGTAGCTCAAAGCTCGTCAAAGCCTTTAAATTTGACACAAAAAGGGCTAAAAACACCAAGATGATGAAATGATAAGGTTTTAACGGCGTTAGTTTTTGAATTCTCAAAGCTTTCCTTAAAACATTTTCAAAACATTATAGCCAAATTTAAGGCGAATTTGACAAGTGCGAATTTAACCTAAAATCTTTCGATGAGATACATATAGCTTGGAATGTTGATTTTAGCGAAGGTTTCAAGCTCGGCACTTTGATACATATCCTCGCTCAAAACGCTCACCACGCGCCCCACAGGCACGCCGCTGAAAAAAATCTCATCAAGCCCACTTGTCAGCACCTCATCGCCGACATTTATCTTTTCCCATTTGGGTATGAATTTC
>OARM01000179.1_pt1 | contig 11723 bp, 16 predicted proteins | sample 1475591 | NCBI WGS metagenome assembly OARM01 (sample SAMEA3360676, study PRJEB22359) | human gut metagenome | biome: ENVO:urban biome; feature: ENVO:human-associated habitat; material: ENVO:feces | place: Bangladesh | collected 2011
CTCCCCGCATAGAGCAACAGCTTCTATGCAGTTTCTTGTTAGCCCCGGTAATCTTCTCAGTCGCCAAACTTACTGAAGATTATCGGGGTTTTCACTTTTCTGGCTCCTGTAAATCCACATCAGAACCAGTTCCCTGCCACCTTATGGCGTGGCCAGCCACAAAATTCCTTAAACGATCAGCAATCTATCACTCACGCCTGAGATAAGCAAGAATGTGAATATTCACAAAGTCGCTCTGCGTTTCAGCTCTGATTCAATCAGTTTTTCAAGCATCTGCGCCTGGGTAATACCTTCCTCATCTGCCAGTTCACTCAGCCTGTCTTTTAAACGGGCCTGGATAACCGCATGAAAAGCCTTATGAGTGTTGCTTCTGCGAGCCAGAGAAGCCCTTTGCCTCTCTCTGGCCGGAACAGGGTTACCTTTCCGGTATGCACGCTTGTTACCTGATGAGGAAGTCACTGCATTTTCTGTCTGCGACATCTCGCCTCCTCAATACTTAAACAGGGATCGTTTCGCAGAGGATACTACAGTTTTTTGAAATCAGCGACTTGAAAGTTGTGACGATGATCTGTGTTGGCGCACAAATCATGTCTGATTACGACCGTTTAATGTGATTTTGATAATGAAATGACTGAAAAGCAGGAAATGCCTTAACCCGGGTGCCGGCCCCGGGCGGGACCGGCTGTTTCTGGCATGTCGGGTGTCTGCCCCTGAAATACCTCACACTTCCGGAAAGCGGGGACTTCCGTCCCCGCCCGGCAGCTTACTTCCGTGCTTCGTAGGCCAGAGTTATCTGCACCACTGTATTTCCCCTGTGAATATTCAGTTCACATAACCGTTCCCTGAATATCAGTGAAAAACACAACACCGTGGCACACACGGCGAGCAACCCAATAAGGGTATATTTCGTCATAAACTTTGACCTCTCTGCAAGGAAGAGGCTACAATCAGTAGTGTTGAGATACTTCATGCAGGCCTCACGAGTTAATGGATTAACAAGTGGGGTCTTCGCATTTCTGGTACCTGCGTCTTGCCTGAACCAGAAAGGCTCAGACACCCGCAGCGATAATACCATATTCCTGTCTGGTTACGACGACCTCCATGCCCCCGGTTTTTATTGCAGAAACCCCGGAAGCGGGGAAAACTTGCTTTTCCCCGCTTCCGGGGTTGGACAACTGAGCAACGCGAAGGCGTCAGTATTACATTTGCACGGGGTTTTGCCCCGTATCAGTAGCTCCCATACCACCAGTCATCGCCGCTTTTTTCCAGAAGAATGGTAATACTCCGGACGTCATCCGGCAGTATTTCCCTGCAGAATCTTGCCGGAAGCGTAAACGTACCTGAAGACAACTTTACCCCTTCTTCATACGAGTCCGTCAGTTTCAGTCTGATTTTCCGGATTTCTGAATCAAGTTCCGCAATAATAAATTCCTGATTCCCCCGAACGGCAACTGTCACATAACACCCGGCAGAGCCTGAGTCTGTTCGCCTTATCGATAACCGGGTCTTGCTTGCGTATCTGTACGGCGCTTTCTGTCTTATCATGGAAATAAATGCCATTATTGATTTTCGACCTTTCTGTTTTTATAAAAAATATCATTCTATTTTCTGCTGCCTGTATTACCAGATGATTTTATTCCCCTGAATTTTCATTATCCCGCGATGAACCAGTTCATCCCGGATATCATTGGTCAGGACATCACGCCATTCACCACGCATCTGTGATTTTAAATAATTATTAAATGCCCCTTCTGTTACCGGCATATTACGAACCTTCCGCGCTGCCTGTTGAATTTTGTTTGCCCACCGGATAACGATATCCATGTCGGGTACAGCCATCTTTACTGATGACACCTTATCCGGGGAGACACGACGGCAGCAAATCCCGCGCGCCTGCAGTGTCCGGACAATACCGTCATATCCCTTGTCGGCAGAAACAATATGGTATTCCTTCTCCGGCCCGTAGTGGCATACACACTGCCCCAGCTCCAGTACAAGATGAAAATCAACATTGTTCCGGGAGACTTCTCTGACATGCCGGAGTGTGACTCTTACTGCTTCATGGAAAGCGTTTACTGGCAGTGCCACATTATTCTGTTTCGCGCCGGCAAATATAATTAACTCCGTATATATATTTAAGGCAACTTCTGTCAGATTACTGCAGTTCTCGTAATCGATAAATGCAATCACCTGTTGCTTCTCTGATTTCCTGGTCACCACTTCCTCTTTCTGATTAGCACATTTAATAATCAGGTAAAGAACCACAAATAACATCCCGCATCATCTGGTATTAACTATGTAATTACTGCATGTTATTCTTCTTTCCCACAACCTCCCGGTATTAACCGGTGGTAGCATCTCAGCGTAGATATACAGCATTCAATGTCAGTGATATGTCACATAAATGGGCCTTTTTCTCTGTTTATCTTCTCCATAATAGTTATTATCTCCATATGCTTTTTGTAAAACTTTCATGACAAAACATTACATCAGAGGGGTTATCAACCGTAATATGCTGTGCTACCTTTCCCGGGTGTTCGCTGGACGTGGACACAGATTCTGTACATGATGAGGCATAAACAAATATACTGATTCACACCAGAATGCGCCCGGGATGAATCCTTCGGCCTCCGACCCCATGCGGAGGCTTTTTTTTATTTCTCATCAAGAACGGCCTGAAGTTCTGCCTTTATCCGGTTCTGGCGGCGGATTTTATCCAGACGCGCTGCCGCATACGCTTCCTCCTTCTGAGAAATATGCTCCGTCACATACCCTTCCGTGTCATACCGGCAGGCACCGGCTTTCATGGCACACAGATAGCTTTCTGAACGGGTGATGGCCTTCAGCGCCCTGCGCAGTTTTTTATGCGAGAGCGGGATATTCCGCTGCGCCACGTCTTCCAGTAACACGTCCCGGATACCGCAGGCCAGAAGCCGGGGCGTGTCACCGTCAAATAATCCCGGCCACCAGGGTTTCAGGGTATTCACGGCCTCATCCAGTGTGGGCAGGTTCAGATAAATGGACAGCGCCTGTCTGGCCTGCGCTTTTTTTGCCGCCAGCTCTGCTTCCCGGGCTGCTTTCTCGGCCAGCTTCTGCTTTTTCACCTTCCACTTTGGTGGCGTGGTGACATTGATGATGGTTTTCCGGCTGCGGACAGGCGTCTCCCCTTCCGTTTTCCGCTTCAGTGTCAGTACCGGTCGCTTCTGCTCTGTCATGCTGTGTTCTGCCTCTGACGAATCATCCTCTTGCGGCCAAAGATACCACACCCGTCACAGCGTCAGAACGCCCAGCACAGCCAGATGACAGGCATAGAACGTCGGGAAAAAGTCTCCGGGCCAGAAACGGGGTAATGATTTCCCTGTACACGACACCAGACCAACAGTCAGCACCGTCATCACAAGACCGGCTGCAGCCGCGGCATCACTGGTGGCAAGGTTAAGCCCCGGAATCACGGCCAGCAGGCAGGCGACCAGCGCCAGACGTTCCGTTCTGTCTTCCGCCCGGTACAGCCGGTGGCTGACTGCCAGCATCAGCAGCCCGGCAATGCTGTAACTGGTGCCGGACAAAGGCAACCATACTGCCAGCAATAACATGGCCCCCACAGAACGCCACAGGCTGCGCGTTTCACACCATGTCAGCACCTGTGCCGCCACTGCAAAGGCAAACAGAATATTCCCCTCATACCAGGGAAAGCCTGCCAGATAATATGCGAACTGAGCAATAATTCCCCATCCCCACAGCCGGTTAATGGCTGGTTGCCGGATATGCGCATGACGGGACAGATTCAGCCCCCACACCAGGGCAAAAAGCGGAAAGGCTCCTCGCCCGGCCAGAAACATCCATTCCTGCTTCAGCTGGAATATCAGATTGATGTGGTCCAGTACCATCAGCACCAGTGCCACCGTTTTGATGATATCCCGCTGTCCGGGTGACCAGACCAGAAACGACTGCAACCAGGTATCGGTCCGTGCAGCCAGTGAATCGTTACGTGTCGTGTTCGTGTTATCCGTTGTCATCAGCGTTTATCTTCCTGTATCAGTCTCCGCCCAGGGTTTTCTCTTTCTGCAGGTCACGAACCATATCCCGCTCCATCTGCTGCAGACGCTCCTGCAGCAGATTTTCCCGGGCAACCTCCCGGACCGCTTCCTGCTCCCGTTGTGATTCACGCAGCACACTCTCCGGCAGTGCGGTTTCCCGTTCAGAAGTGGCAGTCCGGTCACGTTCCTGCCCGGCAATCTCCCTGACAGCCTGCTCTGTTTTGCCATCCGGCAGGTCAGGTTTGTTCTCTACCATTTTACGGACAATTTCATCTGCACGGCGTTCCGTTTCACGGCGGATGGCCTCTTCTGCCTGCTGCTGTGCCAGTACCTCTGCCGTGACCGATTCGCCATTTCCGGCCCCCGGCTGGACGCTGTTATCCGGGATATCCCCCCACACGCGGCCACCGGTGATGGCACCGGGATTCCACGGACGACCTTCACCGGCAATTCTCACCACCCCACCGCTGTCAGGATTATCACGGGCAATCCGGACACCATCCTGCATATTATCAGCCAACAGGCTTTCTCCGTTACGGCTGTCCTGCAGGGCCACGAACTGCGCATCCCCGCTGCCCTTCACCCGTCCTTCACCACTGAATCCCCGCAGCCCGTTTCCGTCATCCGTGGTCAGTGGGTTCAGCCAGATACCGGCGGACTTGCCGTTACGGTCAAACGCCGGCAGTGCCACATACGGCTGCGGATATTTGAGGCCCGGTGCAATAAACCGTGCAAGACTGTCTCCCCCGGCCAGCCCCGCCTGACGGAGAACGGCACGGCCTGCCGCCACGCCCCGCAGTTCCCGAGCCGTACTGAACAGCCGCTCTGCATTCATGACCTCCCGGTCCGGTTTCGGTTCAAACACATCGTGGGCCGTTCCTTTCTGTACGGCATTGTTGATGGCATCCGTCCAGCCCTGACGGTTATCGGTGTACACCTGCACATGCTGCTTCATACGCGACAGGGCCACGTAGGCTGACTCAAAGCCGGCCATCAGTTTCCGGTTACCTTCCGTGCCTTCAAGCGCGATGGCAAAGGTTTCACTCGCCCCTTGCGCACCGTGGGCGGTGATGGCATAGGCCAGGTCAATATGTTGCTCTGCCCGCTCCTGACCGGGGCGAATCACCCGGGTCTGCTGGCCGTCCGATAGCGTGACACCGTCACCAGAAACCGCTGTCACCGTCCAGACGCTGTTGGCCACATAACCGCGCTCCCGGTCACCCGGTCTATCACATAGCGGTCATGACTGCGTGTCTCCGGGTTCCACTGCTCCATCACCATCCCCGGACGGTACATATCCCGCAGATAACGGCTCCGGCTGTCCAGCCAGACCGGTGACAGCGCCGTCATGGTCACCTCAGGGTGTCCGAGCACGCCCTGCGTTTTCAGCTCACTGCGAATGGCCTGTGTCAGTATGGCCTGTTCCCGTAACGTCTCTTTCAGGGAGAGTTTTTCGCCCTGGTCAACGATAACGGTACTGCCCGGCGTGAAGATCATGCCCTCCTGCAGCTGACGACGTCCGGTTCACGTTATCGTTTTTAATACGCTTAGCTTCTTCAGCCAGAATAACTTTTATCTGGTTCTGTGCGCCCGGGCGGATATATTGCAGAAGCGCCTGATGTGAGGCATCGACGGTTTCTGATGAAACATTCAGACGGAGGGCAATAAATGACAGCGCCATCTGCTGTAAATAAGAGGCGTCGGCACTGTTCTGTGACACGGCAAAGGGGGCATTAAATGCCATTGGTGTCACCGAAGTACGTTGCTCATTCTGAAGACGGTAGTTATTCACCCCCTGAATGACGTTAACAGAGAGGCTGAGAACAATAAGCACTGACATAAATATAAAGGCGATGGCCATTACACGACTGGTACTTAAACGGGCACCGTGTTCCATATAACAATCCTGGTATCAGTTCTATTTAATCCACTGCCGGAAACACGAATCGGGAACATTATGAAAAATACCGCGCAGCAGGGCTGTTGGCATATACCAGTAAATCAGGTCACGTAACCAGGAACTGCCCCGCCCTTTTTTCAGTTTTTTAATCCCGAAATAAACCAGAACCGCTGCACCAATACCGAACAGATATTTCGATGTTGTGATACCCCAGCCAATACAGATTGCTGCGGGGATCAGTTCATCCAGTGGCAGGCCAAACCAGCGGCTCTGGTTGGTCAGTGTTTCCGGGAAACGATATTTCTTAAGTTTATTCTCGTCTCCCGACATCGTTTTATTTCCTGTCAGAGGCCAACGACGGCCATACCCACAGCAATAAATACAGAGATGATGGCAAAACCGGCCAGGAACTTGACGTTTTTGGTCATCATGTACATGACCGCACCGACCAGAACTTCAGCCAGAACGACCCATTTAACAACACTGGAGTCCTTACCGAAGGTCGCCTTAACCGTGGTGTTACCGCTTGCCATCAGGTCCTGGCCCTGTGCTGCCATTGCCAGTTGCGGGAAGAACATCATCAGAACAGCAGCCGGGATCACAGCGCGAGCCAGGCGAAGCATATTCAGACGAGTGAATTTAGAAAAAAACGACTTTTTTTGACGGGCGCAGAAGCACCCTGAACACTTAAAACAGCATTCATAAGTTACCTCAATTTCGGATAAATGAATAAAACTAGAGTGTATTAAATGTTATATCTTCCTCTTTATCTGCCTCCCTGAATATCTCCAAGTTATAAAAATCAGGAAACTTGATCAAATGATCAATAACTCTGTCTGCAGCCTCATCTGTTTTACACCATCCACTACGATTTTTGGCTGCAATAAGTAGCTGGTTAGTTTCATCATCCAGACGCATTGTCAGATACTTAACCAGCGACTTACCATAGATATTCCCTGCCCTGTTAAACTTTGGATAGCGGTGAAGATGATCTTTAAGTCTTATTACTGCCTCAAACGATCGACTTCTTCCGCTTCTGTTACTTGCCTCAATTAATAGACTTTCCACATCTACAGGTAATTTTAGTTTTACCATCTTACCTGTTGCAGAACGTGTACCAAATCTTTTCAATAACACCTCCCGCTGTTTATCTTCTGGTTACTACTTATGTTTGCAGAATAATCAGAAAAGGTAAATAGACGGAAAGTTTATATTTTATTAACACTTTATTAACGCGTATTTATGATACACATAGCCTTCTCGTACAAATAATGAATAAACTTTTTATTGTAGAGTAAGATGATTAACTCATCTTTATTAGAAACAGAGAAGTAGTCGCATATCAGAGACGCGTGTTTCTTTGATGTGGAGATGGATATGTTTAATATTCTTGCTATAGCATTATGACTGATTCCGGTGCTATATAAGTAAAAGACATCATTTACATATGATGATACAGAAGAATCATCACTCATTCTTCTGATTATATTTCTGATATCATCACTGACAATCGTTTTTTGATTATAACTGTCTTTATGACGAACATGAGCAGCATCATAAAATTGCCACAGAATGATATTTCTGTGTCCATTAAGAAATGACTGAATAGATATTGTCCAGAATCTGTTCTGAATAAAAACATCCTCTACAAGATTAAGATGCGTGTGCTCATTCCTGTATGCTTCCATCTCTGTGACAGAGATCAATTCACAAAAATCTCTCTGCGACAGAAGCCATTTTTCAGCACTTTGATCTTGTGTAAGAAATGACTCATGAAACAGCGTATTGCAAAAAATAAATTTTCCAGTTTCGTCCCTGATACAGGCTGGATTTGGATAATCCTGAATAACTGCCGTCAGATTTTCCAGTAGATCTATTTGACGAGCATGTTTTTGTTGAATACGATCCATCGGATACATAGGAACCTCCTCACAAAGGATTCTATGGACAGTCGATGCAGGGAGGAGAGAACTCCCTGCATCGGCGATTTTCAAATTCAAATTTTAACGTGACATTAACCACGTAATTAATATACTAATTATCTTTCGTACTGTCACCTTTTTAAATCATAAAAACTCTGATATTTGAACGAAGTCAAATTTCTTTTATTCATCATCATTTTTTGGAAAAAATCGTTCCATCTCAGATGATACCTTCTCCCTGATATCTTCAACCATATTGGCATATTCAAACTTTGGATTTCCAGAGACATGAGGACTGAGAGACTCAATACCCAAAATTTTCGCTACTGATGATTGTGTTTTTACAACGCATTCAAGAAGCAATTTATTAAACTCAGTCTGATTAAATGCAGACTCTTTACGCTCCATCTGAGCCTCATGTACACGAAGCCCCAGTTCAAGAAGCATTGAAGCTGTTGCTGAAAAACTGACATCTTTTTCCCTTGCCCCTTCCTGTCGACGCTTCTCAATAATCGCATTTATTTTTTCATAAGCATCATTGCTGATATACAGGTTCACCTTAGCCATTAGAGATTACCTTTATTGAACATAAAATAAAGTTAATTTCGAAACACTAAAATTCATAATGCAAACAGGGACGCACCGCTAGCAGCGCCCCTGGCGGTATCCTATAAAAAAACACACCGCGCCGCTAGCAGCACCCCTAATATAAAATAATGTTTTTTATAAAAATAGTCAGTACCACCCCTACAAAGCGGTGTCGGCGCGTTGTTGTAGCCGCGCCGACACCGCTTTTTTAAATATCATAAAGAGAGTAAGAGAAACTAATTTTTCATAACTCTCTATTTATAAAGAAAAATCAGCAAAAACTTGTTTTTGCGTGGGGTGTGGTGCTTTTGGTGGTGAGAACCACCAACCTGTTGAGCCTTTTTGTGGAGTGGGTTAAATTATTTACGAATAAAGTCACCAGAGGTGGAAAAATGAAAAAATGGATGTTAGCCATCTGCCTGATGTTTATAAATGAGATCTGCCATGCCACTGATTGCTTTGATCTTGCAGGCCGGGATTACAAAATAGATCCTGATTTACTGAGAGCAATATCATGGAAAGAATCCCGTTACCGGGTTAATGCCATCGGTATTAATCCGGTAACGGGATATGGCAGCGGACTGATGCAGGTAGATTCCCAGCATTTTAACGAACTGGCCCGCTACGGAATTAAGCCGGAACATCTGACAACAGATCCCTGCATGAACATTTATACCGGTGCTTATTATCTGGCAATAGCATTTAAAAAATGGGGCGTCACCTGGGAGGCCGTTGGTGCATACAATGCAGGATTCAGGAAAACCGAACGCCAGAACCAGAGACGTCTTGCCTACGCATCAGATATTTACCGGATTTATACCGGGATAAAAAGCAGTAAAGGTATCCGGATTCCGGTCATGAAGAAATCACTTCCGGAAATTAACAGCGTGCAGAACAATTAATCTTACAGACATTGTCAGATACCGGTTATGCCGCAAAAGCGGCATGGAAGGCCACACACAAAAATATCATATGAGTGACAATGCTGACTGGCCGAAGCCCCGCGAAGCGGGAACCCATCTTATATATACCCGGTAACTGCGCAGCCTCCTGCCAGACCATTTTTCGCGGGCACAATATTTACAGACAACCGGAAAGCCGGTTGATGGAATTGAGGTATATCAGACGACACAGCGATGCCGAAGAATGATAATATAAGTAAAGCCCCGAAAAATTTTCGGGGCTTTACTTATATTATCATGACTTCCACTTTCTGAACTGTTCGGCAACCCCCCATAACGCCTTGTTGATTCTTATATCACCATCAATACCTGTAATGGCTCTTGTCCTGGTATTTTTCCCGGAGGCGCTTCGCCCCGATAATCCACCTTTTATCATATTCTCCTGAACCCGCTGCCAGGTTGTCCAGAGATCGTTCTGTTTATCTTCCCGACGACGGGGAGTAATTATTTGTTCAGGCGTCACTGGCGTTTTATTTTCATCTTCATACCTGACCATCAGTGCAGCTCTGCCAAATAAATGTTGCTCGTCACTGTTAAGATGAATTTCTTTCATCGCCTCCATATTGCCAGTGACCTTATCAAAGACACCGAGCACTTCATACGCTCCCTCGATAACCTGCCCGACAATATCACCTTTATGTGGAACGCGGATTTCGCCAAAATTATTTCCGCACACGAGGCCATTTGTGCAGACAAAACGAAAAATTCCGGGGATCATCTTATAACTGGATGAACCATCATGTGAATTAAGCAGGATAATTTCAGGAACTTCCTGCCCGTTAATATGCCCTTCCCTGCGAAGACGTAACATATGTTTACTGTATTCGCGGCGTCCCAAATCACGAACCCGACTCTGACAGGCAAAGAATGGCTGGAAACCTTCATCACGTAACTTATTGATGATATTGATTGTTGGAATATACGTATAACGTTTACTCCGGGACTCATGTTTATCACCGGAAAATACCGAAGGCACGAACTGCATTAATTCATCATCCGTTAAAGGACGTTCACGACGGATGGAATTATACCGACCAAAACGGGAAGCTAATCGCATAACAGCTACTCCTTTATGAAAGAATAAATTTAATAAAAAATTTTTCCGCTTAATATCATCCCTCCCGATCTCCATTAATAAGATTGCAACAATCAGGAGGGATATTCATCACATCAGGTCAGCAGATCGCCCGGATATCGAGGCCGGCACGCTTAATCTGACGCAGGAACTGTTTGAAGTGATCGGCTTCCGCAATGTTGATATGGCGGAACTGCGTATCCACACCCCGGCTGAGCGCGTAGCTATAGCTGAAGGCCATCTTTTCCGGGTGGCTTTTGCGATATTTTTTCAGCTCAGTCAGGCTGCTGAATTCCAGGACGTCCCACTCTTCCCCGGTGTTTTTTCCCTCCCGGCAACAAGAATCGTGTACGACGCGGTGTTAACGTGGATATTTCGGGTACTCATCCAGCTTTCTCCTCTCTCTGGTTTTCAGCCCCCATCATCTGTTGAGTTTCGGGAGCCGCGGTTTTGACGTTTTGTGGGGACCTGCCGTTTGTTCCCTCCGGTATTAACCATCACCTGTTTGAGAACCTTCGCCGCAAGGGGCATCACTGCCACGGCCTGACGCACCTGTCCTGGGCAGAACGCAAAATTTTTTACCGGGTTTTGGGTAAAAAATTTTGTGGGCTGTTCATTTACCCTGGACAGTCAGTGCGGCAGGTTGTGGCTGTATCAGCCCCCGGCGACAGGGGCTTAAACAGGTGAATGGCACCGGACACAACAACGGGCAGGGACCCGCCGCAACGACGTGAAGCGCGGTTTGCGAAACGGCGTTGCGCCTTACATCCCGGCGGCCTTTTGCCGGGATGCAGGGAGCGCAGGTCACGGCGCGACAGAGGCGGCGCGACCGGAACGGTCGCTGCAAGCCCGGGGTTTTCACGCATCGGACCGTAGCGACAGCCCGAAACCGCGCCAGCGGGTTCGGCGGAGACTGGCAGGTGCGCCAGCAGCTGCCTGTCGGAGTCGGGCCTGACGACCGGATGCCGCCAGGCAGCCGGGAGCCGAAGGTGCGCCCGGCAGACAGGACAACACTGCAGTAGTCAGAATCAGAGCGGCAGGAAAAAGAAGAGCAGTAGCAGTAGCAGTAGCAGTAGCAGTAGCAGTAGCAGGAACAACAACATCATCAGTAACAGACAAATGACAGATCTGAAAAGACAGAAGCCCACAGCAGAACGTCCGCGTAATGAAAGGGGCGGCGCGTCAGCGCGGCCCCTTTCAGCGCCACCGGCGCGCGGTCTTTTTCCTGCACGGGCAGAC
>OARM01000180.1_pt1 | contig 11704 bp, 12 predicted proteins | sample 1475591 | NCBI WGS metagenome assembly OARM01 (sample SAMEA3360676, study PRJEB22359) | human gut metagenome | biome: ENVO:urban biome; feature: ENVO:human-associated habitat; material: ENVO:feces | place: Bangladesh | collected 2011
CGTTAAATGGCGATTTGAATCAAATGATGCGCGAGCGCACCATTGAACAATTAAAAAACGGTCATTTGGATATTGTGATTGCCACAGACGTTGCTGCGCGCGGGCTGGATGTTGCGCGCATTAGCCACGTGATTAATTACGATATTCCTTATGATTCTGAAAGCTACGTTCACCGCATCGGCAGAACCGGCAGAGCTGGCAGAGCCGGTTATGCCATTTTGTTTGTTTCACCGCGCGAAATGCGCATGCTCAAAACCATTGAACGCGCAACGCGTGCCAAAATTCAAGCCTTTCATTTGCCCAGCCGCAATGATGTGGTTTCAAAACGCGTGCGCGATTTTAAAAAACGCGTGCAAGAAGTGCTTGAACAAGAAGATTTGTCCTTTTTTCAAAATTTGTTAGGTGATTTAAGCGATTTAACCGATGCAGAAAATTTAACGCAAACGGCAAGTGCCTTGCTTTTTTTGGCGCAGGAAAATCGCCCTTTGCGTTTGTTAAAAGAAGAAAATTTTGAAAAAAATGAAAAAAAACAAGCGTTGACCGTGGAAAAATCGCCAAAATCAACCAAAATGCAAAAAAACAAAGTTTTTAACGATGAAGACAAAGAATGTTACCGCTTGGAAGTGGGCAAAATGCACGGCATCACCGTGAAAGATATTGTGGGCGCCATTGCCAATGAAGGCAATTTGTCCAGCAAAAACATCGGCAAAATCACTTTGTTGGACGATTATTCTTTGGTGGATTTGCCGCGCGATTTGTCCAAAAAAACACTGCAAACTTTGGAAAAAACCAAAATCAAAGGCATTGCCGCGCATTGCCAAAAACGCACCAAAAAGCGTTAAAAAAAATTAAATTTTTTTTTACAACAATTCAAAAAACCTTTTCAAAAAAGCGTGAAAGCGCAAAAAAAAAAGTTTTACAATCACGCACGGATTTTGCAAAAAATCCGTTTTTTAAGTTTTGTTTCATTTTTCAAAAAGGAGAATTGTTGTGAAATACAGCAATGTTGGCGACTTCGTCAAAGGCGTGGAAGCCAAAAATCCCGGGCAACCGGAATATTTGCAAGCGGTAACAGAAGTCATGGAAAGCTTGTGGCCTTTTATCAGCAAAAATCCACAATTTGCCGAACAAAGCCTTTTGGAACGTTTGGTGGAACCTGAACGCGTGATTATGTTTCGCGTTTCATGGGTGGATGACAAAGGTCAAGTGCAGGTTAATCGCGGTTACCGCATTCAACACAGCAATGCCATCGGGCCATACAAAGGCGGTTTGCGCTTTCATCCGTCCGTGACGTTGTCCATTTTAAAATTCTTGGCTTTTGAACAAACCTTCAAAAATGCTTTAACCACGCTGCCGATGGGCGGCGGCAAAGGCGGCTCGGATTTTGACCCCAAAGGCAAATCGGATAACGAAGTGATGCGTTTTTGCCAAGCATTTGTGAGCGAACTTTTCCGCCATGTTGGTTCAGACACAGACGTGCCCGCTGGCGATATTGGTGTGGGCGGCAGAGAAGTTGGTTTTATTGCTGGAATGTATAAAAAATTGGCCAACCGTGCCGATTGCGTTTTCACGGGCAAAGGTTTGAGTTTTGGCGGTTCTTTAATTCGCCCCGAAGCCACCGGTTACGGCGTGGTTTATTTTGCCGATGAAATGCTCAAAACCAAAGGTTTGGGCTTTGATGGCAAACGCGTGTTGGTTTCTGGTTCGGGCAATGTGGCGCAATATGCCGTTGAAAAAGCCATGCAGTTGGGCGCCAAAGTGATTAGTGTTTCTGATTCTTCTGGCACCGTGTTGGATGAAGCCGGCTTTACACCTGAAAAATTGGCAACCTTGTTGGAAATCAAAAATGTCAAACGCGCTCGTGCCTCTGAATACGCCAAAGCCGTGGGTGCACAATTTTTAGAAGGCAAACGTCCTTGGGATATCCAAGCGGATATTGCGCTGCCTTGCGCCACCCAAAATGAGTTGGACGGCAAAGACGCTGAAAAACTCGTGCAAAATGGCGTGCAATGTGTTGCCGAAGGCGCGAATATGCCTTCCACTTTGGAAGCGGTGCGCGTGTTTGAAAATGCGGGCGTGCTTTATGCTCCGGGCAAAGCCAGCAATGCAGGCGGCGTGGCAACTTCGGGTTTGGAGATGAGTCAAAACGCTTTGCGTTTGTCTTGGAGCCGCGAAGAAGTCGATGCTCGTTTAAAAGGCATTATGCAAGCCATTCACGCCAGCTGTTTGGAATACGGCAAAGATGGCGGCAAAATGAGCTATGTCAATGGTGCCAACATTGCCGGTTTTGTGAAAGTGGCAGATGCCATGCGCCAACAAGGGGTGGTTTAATGTTGCCCCAAAGATGCCCGAGGAAACTCGGGCATTTTTATTTTTCAAAAAAATTGACCGTTGACCGTGGATTTTTTGTGATTATTTTTTAAAATTTATTTTGTAATTTTTGAGGAAAATCAAAATGAATAAAATCAATAAAATCAATGTATTGGGTTTAAATTTAGAAGTGCAAACTTGGAGCGGCAATGCCAATCAATCGCCCATTGTTTTGTTGCATGAAGGTTTGGGTTGCATTGCAATGTGGCGCGATTTTCCGCGTTTGTTGGCCAAAAAAACAAACCGACGCGTGGTGCTTTATTCGCGCCCGGGTTATGGTTTTTCAGAGGCGTATTCCAATGCCAAAAACACACATTATTTGCACAACGAAGCGCAAAAAATTTTGCCCTTCTTTTTGGAAAAAATGGGCATTGAAAATCCCATTCTTTTTGGACATTCGGATGGAGGCACCATTGCCTTGATTTATGCTTTTTCTTTTCCCCAAAAATTAAATGGTCTCATTGTGTTGGCCCCGCATGAATTTCATGAACCCCAATTAACACAATCTTTGCAAAATGCGGTTTATCAATTTGAACACTCACGCTGGGCACACAAATTGGGCAAATACCACGCCGATCCGGTGCGCGTTTTCAAAGAATGGTCGGGCGTTTGGTTATCCAAAGAACACGAAAATTGGAACATTGTTGCCGATTTAAAAAAAATCACCGCGCCAACACTTGCCATTCAAGGCGTTGAAGACGAATACGCCTCGCTTGACCAAGTGAAAGTCATCTCCGAAGAAGTGCCGCAAACCCGCTTGGTGATTTTGGATTCTTGCCGCCATTCTCCGCAATTTGACGCCAGAGACCGCGTTTTAGGCGCGGTTTGCTCATTTGTGGAAAATCTACCTTAATCCATTATTTTTTATTTAAAAATTTAAAATTTTTTTGGCGTTGACCGTGGATTTTTTAAAAAATCCACGGTCAACGCTTTTTTTATTCAAAAAAACAATGGCACGAATTTTGCATTGTTTTGCAATAAATTGTTTTTAAAGGATTTTTTTAAAATGAACCGCATTCAAAAAGAGTTTTTTCCTTTTGCCAGCGCTTTGGATTTGCGCACCAAACGCCAAGAAATTTTGGCTTCCAACATTGCCAATGCGGATACGCCTTATTACAAAGCGCGCGACATTGATTTTCAAAGCGAAATGCAAAAGGCTTTGAATCTCATCACGCCGCCAGAAGAAGGCGGCGCTTTGCCTTTAAAAACAACCAACGCGCGCCATTTGGGAATTCCTTTGGCGGATTTGTCCGTGAAATACCACCAAGAATTTCAATCCGCAGTGGATTCCAACACGGTTGAAATGGACGTGGAGCGCACCAAGTTTTTAGAAAATTCCGTGCAATACCAAATTTTAACGCGTTTGATTTCCCAAAAATTCCAAGGAATCAAAGACGCTTTGGCTCCAGCACAATAAAAAGGATGAAAAAAAATGAGCAATTTAATGAATGTTTTTAGAATTTCAGGCAGCGCGATGACGGCGCAATCGTTGCGTTTGAACACCACGGCATCCAATTTGGCAAACGTGGATAGCATTGTCAATGAACAAGGCAAGCCTTACAAAGCCAAACACGTGGTTTTTGAAGCCGCGCCGCTGTCTAACCATTTTAACGATTGGATGAATGAAGCCGCGCGCGGCGTTCGCGTTAATCAAATTGTGGAATCCAATGCTCCCGGACGGATGGTGTTTGACCCCAAAAACCCCGCCGCCAATGAGCAAGGTTATGTGGAATACCCGAACGTGGATGTGGTGGAAGAAATGGCGAATATGATCTCCGCCTCACGCTCGTATCAAAGCAATGTGGAAGTGTTAAACACCACCAAAAGTTTGATTTTGCAAACCATTCAAATGGGGCAATAGTTGTAAAAAATTTTAAAAAAAATCGGCGTTGACCATGGATTTTTAAAAAAAATAAAAAATGAAAGGAGAAAAAAATGGCCATTGACAATGCAAGTTTGTTTCAAGCCATTAACAAAGCCAATGGAATTGATTCTTCTGGGCAAAGTGTGCAAAACAAAACCAGCAACACAGCCCAACAAATGCAAGAGCAATTTTTAACGCTTTTGATGGCGCAACTGCAAAATCAAGACCCGCTTAATCCTTTGGAAAATTCGGAATTAACCAGCCAACTCTCACAAATCAATATGGTTTCGGGCATTCAAAGTGTGAATACCAGTTTGCAAACCTTGTTGAAAAGTTTTAACGATTCGCAATCTTTGCAAGCGGCAGCTTTAATCGGCAAAAATGTGCTGGTGCCGGGCAATTCTTTGCCGCTTGCGGTGGATTCGGAGGGCAAAACCAACGGTGCTATTGCTGGCTTAATGTTAGAAAGCCCGGCGGATAAAGTAACCGTAACCATTAAAAATGCGGCGGGGCAGGTTGTTTCAACAAGCGAACTCGGTTCGCAAAAAGCCGGTGTTGTTAGCTTTGCTTGGGATGGCAAGGATTCAACAGGCAAAACAATGGCGGCGGGCAATTATTCTTATAGCGTTGAAGCCACGCAAGGCGGGCAAAAGGTGAATGTAACGCCAATGCAATATGGCACAGTTTATGCCTTATCTCGAGACAACGGCGGCAGTTTTGTTTTGGATTTGGGTTCTTCCAAAGTCAGCCTGCAAGATGTTCAACAGATTATTTAAAGAGGTGCAAAAATGGCTTTCCAACAAGGTTTAAGCGGATTGAATGTTTCATCCAAAGCAATTGATGTGACCAGCCACAACATTGCCAATTCGGCAACCGTGGGTTACAAAACCTCCCGTGCGCATTTTGGGGATATGTATGCCAATTCCTTAGGAATAGCATCTGCCAACCAAGTTGGCATTGGTGCGAACTTGCTTGCCGTGCAACAGGATTTTAACCAAGGCAACACCACGTCCACTTCCAATTCTTTGGATTTGGCCATCAACGGCGGCGGTTTTTTTAGGGTGTTGGATTACAACGGCTCGGTTTCTTACACCCGCAACGGTCAGTTTCATTTGAATAACGAAGGTTATGTGGTCAATGACCAAGGTTATTTTTTAACGGGTTTTCCAGCGGTCAATGGTGTGATTCAATCCGTTACGCCACAAGAAATCCATGTCTCCAATGCCAACATTCCGCCAATGGCAACGGGCAAAAATGGCGCCGCAAACAAAAATGGCGTTTCCATTGGCTTGAATTTGGATTCTCGTGAAACCGTGCCAGCGCAAAATTGGGTTCAAGGCCCCAACGCAGGGCAAGTGCAGGCTTGGTCACCCAATGTGAATACGTATAACGAAACCACTTCCATTGATGTTTATGATTCTTTGGGCAATGCGCACACGCTTTCGTTTTATTTTCGCAAAATGCAAGACACCAACAAGTGGCAAGTTTATGCCAATGTGGACAACACCACCGATAAAATTGTGACCTTTAACGGCGTGCAAGGTGGCGGCCCATTGGAATTGGAATTTGATACCAACGGCAATATGCTCACCCAAATGCCATTTACAATTTCCATTGATTTAGCAAGCATCAATCAAGCCTTAGGTTTGCCGGAGAATGGTGCCACCACGCCTTTGACTTTTCCCATTGATTTTACCGCCACCACGCAATACGCCAGCCCATTTGGCGTGAATTCTATGACACAAGATGGTTATGCCTCTGGTTACATTACAGGACTTTCAGTCAGCGAAGACGGCATTGTGTTGGGCAATTACAGCAATGGCCAAAGTTTTAATTTGGGGCAAGTGGCTTTGTCTAGTTTTTTAAATCCACATGGATTGGAAGCCATCGGCGGCAACCAATGGCGGGAAACCATTGCATCAGGGGCGCCTTTAACGGGCAAACCGCAAACCTCCAATTTGGGATTGATTAAATCCGCCATGATTGAAGAATCCAATGTGGATTTAACCAACGAGTTGGTGAATTTGATTACTTTTCAGCGCAACTACCAAGCCAATGCGCAAAGCATTCAAACCCAAGACCAAATTATGCAAACCATTGTGAATTTGCGTTAATTTTTTTAAAAATCCACGGTCAACGTGAAAAATTTTTGAAAATTTTTTCAAGTTGACCGTGGAAAATTGGCAAAAATAATGGATAAATTTCTCTACACCGCAATGACGGGCGCCAAACATACTTTTTTGCAACAAGCGGGGGTTGCGCACAACTTGGCCAATGTTTCCACCAACGGTTACAAAGCGATGGAGCATCGTTTTCGGGCGGTTCAAGTGCAACAATCGGAATCGGCATTGCCAACACGTTCTTTTGTGGTGGATGCCTCTGTTGCCAATGTGTTTGATGCAGGACCTTTGCAATTTACTGGCAATCCTTTGGATATTGCAGTAGATGGCAAAGGTTGGATTGCCGTGCGGGATTCTGCCGGACAAGAAGCTTACACGCGCAACGGCGCTTTGATGATTGACTCAGATGGCATTTTGCGCACCCAATCAGGCAATGCGGTATTAGGCGATGGCGGCGATGATATTGTGATTCCACCCGAAAATGCCATTGAAATTGGCGCAGATGGTTCCATTACCGCAACGCCTACTACTGGCAATTTAAATCAAGCCAATGTGGTTGGCCGCATTAAATTGGTGAATCCCGATGAATCGCTTTTAACGCGCGGCGAAGATGGTTTTTTCAGAGGAGGCGATGGAGTCTTGGATGAAAACGTCAAAATTTCCAGCGGCGTGTTGGAACAAAGCAATGTGAATGTCAGCGATGCCATTGTGAATTTAATTAGTTTATCTCGGCAATTTGAATTGCAAATCAAAATGATGCAAACGGCCGATGCCAATGCGCAACGCGCCGACCAGTTGCTTTCATTAACATAAGAAAGGATAAAAAAATGGTTCGCTCACTGTATATTGCCCGCACGGGGTTGGACGCGCAACAAACCAATTTAGATGTGATTTCTAATAACCTTGCCAATGTTTCAACTTATGGTTTCAAGCGTGCAAAAGCGCATTTTCAAGATTTGCTCTACCAAAACTTGCGCCAAGCGGGCGCGCAATCTTCTGGGCAAACGCAAATTCCAACGGGTTTGCAGTTGGGCGTTGGGGTAAAACCGGTTTCTACTTCGCGCATTTTTATTCAAGGACCATTGACGAAAACCGAAAATTCTTTGGATATTGCCATTTCAGGCGAAGGTTTTTTTCAAATTCAATTACCCGATGGCACAACAGCCTACACGCGCGATGGCGGTTTCACGCGCGATTCAAACGGGCAAGTGGTCACCCAAGATGGTTATGCGTTGATTCCGTCTATCACCATTCCAGAAAATGCTTTAAAAATCACCGTTGCAAGCACGGGTGAAGTTAGCGTAACCTTGCCGGGCGAAATTGCCACGCCCACCGTTTTGGGACAGTTGCAGCTGGCAACTTTTATTAACCCCACGGGTTTGCAAAGCATTGGCAAAAATTTGTTTTTGGAAACGGCGGCTTCTGGCGTGCCAACGCCCAACATTCCGGGTTCAAACGGAGCAGGGCTTTTGGAACACGGCTTTGTGGAAGATTCCAATGTGAATGTGGCAGAAGAAATTGTTTCTATGATTATTGCCCAACGCGCTTATGAAGTGAATGCCAAAGCCATTACCACATCGGACAATATGTTGGGACGTTTGACGCAATTGTAAAAACAAGGCGAGGCAAAAAATGAAAAACACGCGGCAACAACCAGTAGAAGAATCTCCCAAAAAGACTCTGGATTCAACCAAGGCGGCAAACCCAAAAAAGCAACCCAACAAAAAATCCACGGTCAACTTGGAAAATTTTTCAAAAAAATATGCCGTTCACCGTGGAAAATCAACTATGCTTGCCGCCGCATTGAGTGTGTTGCTTTCTTCTTGCACCAGCGTGCCGCCAACCAATGTGCATCAGCCGATGAGCGTTCGCCCGAATCCGCAAAACACGGCGCTTGCAGGCAATGGTTCTATTTATCAAGCGCGCACAATGCGCCCGCTTTTTGAAGATCGGCGCGCCCGAATAGTGGGCGATACTTTAACCGTGCTTTTAACCGAAACCACCAGCGCTTCTGCCTCCGCTTCCAATAGTTTGGAGCGTGCAAGCAAAGCCAGCCAAAATGTTTCGGCAATGGGCAGAATTCCATTAAAAAATTTTGATTATTTCAATTCCGGTTATGAATCCAATACGGAGTTTGACAGCAGCGGCGCGGCATCCAATAACAATCGTTTTTCGGGCAGCATCACGGTGACCGTCATTGATGTTTACCCCAACGGTAACCTGTTGGTATCAGGCGAAAAACAAATTGCCATCGGGCGTGAAACACAATTTGTGCGTTTGTCGGGCGTGGTCAATCCCACATTTTTGAGCATCAACAATCAAATCAATTCCACGCAAGTGGCAGACGCGCGCATTGAATACAAAGGCAATGGCCCTATTGATGAAGCCAGCGTAATGGGTTGGTTGGCGCGCTTTTTTCTCAATGTGATGCCGTTTTAAAAAGGAAACAAACAAATGAAAACCATCCACAGCATTGAAAAAATCGGCATTGTGTTTTTGTTTGGTATTTTTTTATTGTTCAATGATGTTCATGCAGAGCGCATCAAAGATGTGGCAAGCATTGCAGGCGTGCGGCAAAATCAGTTGGTGGGTTACGGCTTGGTTGTGGGTTTGGATGGCTCGGGCGACCAAACCACGCAAACGCCTTTTACCGCGCAAAGCATTGGTAATATGTTGGCGCAAATGGGGGTGAATTTAACCGCCGATGAAGCACGCGGATTGCAACTCAAAAACGTGGCTGCCGTGATGGTTACTGCGCAACTGCCTGCTTTTGCGCAACCCGGCCAAATGTTGGATGTGCATGTGGCAAGCATTGGCAATGCCAAAAGTTTGAGCGGCGGCGTGTTGGTTTTAACGCCTTTAAAAGGGGCAGACGGGCAAGTTTATGCTATGGCACAAGGCAATGTGGTTTTGGGGCAAGAAGGCGCATCGCCCGGTGGTGCCAAAATTACGCCGAACAACAAAGCCTCGGCGCGCATTCCATCGGGCGCCACGGTTGAGCGCACCGTTCCCACCAATGTTGGCCAAAGCGGTTTGGTTTATTACGAATTGCGCACCACCGATTTTTCTACCGCCAACATTTTAGCCAATGCCATCAACAAAAATTTTGGAAAGAACACAGCGCAGGCATTGGATGGCAGAAGAATCGTTGTGAAAGTGCCGCAAATTGCCGGTGAGCGCGTTTCTTTTTTAAGTGAAGTAGAAAATTTGGAAATTGAAAGCGCCTTGGCGCTGGCAAAAGTGGTCATCAATCCCAGAACCGGCTCAGTGGTGATGAATCAAAAAGTGCAATTACAAGCATGCGCCATTGCGCATGGCAATTTGTCTTTAATTGTGGATGACCGCTCCACCACTTTGGGCAAAGATGTGGGAATTTCCTATGTCAAAAACAATGCGGATGACGAACCTGAAGATGTCAAAACACATCCTACTTTATTGGGCGTTCAAGAAGGTGCCAATTTGGCAGAAGTGGTGCAAGCCCTGAATGCTTTGGGCGCCACGCCTGCCGATTTGTTGGCCATTTTGCAAGCAATGAAAGCGGCAGGTTCCTTAAAAGCAGAATTGGAAATCATTTAATCCTTATTTTCAAAAAGGAAAAACAATGCAACACGCCTCTTTTGATGTTCATGGATTAAGCGCTTTGCGCAACCCCAATTACGCCAAAAGCGCACAAGGCGTTCAAGAAACCGCGCGCCAATTTGAAACGCTTTTTTTGCAAACTTTAATGAAAAGCATGCGCGCATCGGTTGGCGAAAATACTTTTTTAAGTAGCGATGCCGAAAAAATGTATACCAGTTTGCTAGACCAAGAACGCGCATCCATGATGGCCAACACAAAAGGCGGTTTGGGTTTTGCCAAAAGCATTGAAAAACAACTGGCAAGGCAAATGGGCGTCAATTTGAATGATGAAAATCAAACAAGCAAAAAAACAGAAAAAAAAGAGGAAAACAACAATGAAAATAATTATTTAAATTTAAATCAAATAAAAAAAGAAAATAATTTTTTTCCAACGTTAAATATTTTTTCAAAAGATTTTCAAAAACAAATTTTACACCCAAACAATCAAAATCAATTTGTTGAAAAAAACAACCATTTGGAAAACAAAAGAATTCAAAAAACAAATCCTTTTTTGTTTAATCCTTTGTTTGAAGTGGCGGATTTTTTAAATCATTCTCAAAATATTTTAGAAAATAAAAACATTGAAAAAAACAAAAAAAATAATGCGTTGACCGTGGAAAAAAATCAAAATATCAATATTTCAAATGATTCTATTCGTATTCAATCGGAATCATTTCCAAAAAATCATTCTTTGCCAGAATATGCGCAAAATTTTATTCAATCGGTTTTTGATGATGCGCAAAAAGTCGCATTGGAATCGGGATTAAATCCAGCGCACATTATTGCCCATGCGGCATTGGAAAGCGGTTGGGGAAAATACCAACCGGGCGGAAAAAACAATCCCAGTTTTAATTTGTTTGGCGTGAAAGCCAATTCCTCTTGGGCAGGAAAACGCGTTTTATCCAAAACATTGGAGTTTGAAAATGGCACGATGAATCAAAAATATGAAAGTTTTCGCGCTTACAATTCTTATCAAGAAGCCTTTTTGGATTATGCCGATTTTTTGCAAAATAATCCGCGTTATGCCGAAGTTTTCAATGCCCAAAACGGCAAGGATTTTGCCCTTGAACTACAAAAAGCCGGTTACGCCACCGACCCCAATTATGCCCAAAAATTACAACAAACCATCGCCAAAACCGAAGCGTTTTTGAATATTTCAATTTAAAATTAAATTAAATTAAATTAAATTAAATAATTAAATTTTATTGTTTTATTGATAAAACTAAAAAAATCCACGGTCAACAAAAATTTTTTTTATTTTTTAAAAAAATTAAAAAATTTAACGTTGACCGTGGAAAATTAAAAGGCTTGGGTGAATTTTTGGAAGGTATGCAAAGTTTTTGTGTGTTTGTCAAAGGAATCGGCAATTTTGGTTTGGTTAATTGTGCGCTCAAATGTCCAGCCGCCAATAAAACTTGCGGGGATGGCAAGAAGCAGCCCGCCGCCCAAAGCGTAAGTCAAAGCACCTGCCGTGCTTGCCGCCACAATGTTTTGGCTACGCCGTGCGCAATTCATTTTAAAATTGTCCCACGATGTTTTGCCGATGAAGTGGCGTTTTCAATGCCGCTATCCATCACAAAACCGCCCATTGTGTCGCTCGCCGCTTCACTCGTTGCCAAATTTTTTTGGTTTACTGCGGATTTTGGCGGTTTTTTATTCCAACAAAAATCCGTATTCATAAATTTTGGGTTCTATTTTTTGTGCCAATATTTTTTGTGCATTTTTTCAATTG
>OARM01000181.1_pt1 | contig 11694 bp, 9 predicted proteins | sample 1475591 | NCBI WGS metagenome assembly OARM01 (sample SAMEA3360676, study PRJEB22359) | human gut metagenome | biome: ENVO:urban biome; feature: ENVO:human-associated habitat; material: ENVO:feces | place: Bangladesh | collected 2011
GGAATACCTACTTTATTTTAACTAAAAAACGTGCAATATCTATGGCTCCTAAACATTTCTCTTTTTACTTTTATATTGATATTTTTGCTATTAATTATATAATTAAACGATGAATTATTTTTGTAGAATTCTTATATCTATTGTATTTATAGTTACTCTTATTTCATGCGGACTTCCAGATATAACTAGTATTACACAAGAGATGAATCAGCCATTTATTACTAAAATTACACCAATGGACCAAAAAATTGTAGTAGAGTTTCAGGCACAAAATAATGAACCAGCTTTTAGCGGATATAATATATATTTTGGTGATAGTGTTAATCCTAGAATATATAGAATCTATAGTCAGCAGAAAACAATTCCTACAATAGTAACTACAAGAAGCACAACTTTGCAAACATTTACTTTTACAATAGAAAAAAATATTTATTATACAGGAAGTAATGTTACAGAAATTTCACTTCTTCCAGAGACAGAGATAAGAAACGGCATACCTATATATGTATGGGTAAGTTCTTATCAAATAACACCTCAAAATGAAAGTTATTATTATTATGATAATTATGTAAAAATGGCAACGCCAAGACCAGAAGTATTGAATCAAACTGTAAATGTTGGTAGCACTATAGTTCTTTCAGAAGGTTATTTAGCTAATTTGACATTAAATACAGCAGATAATAAGCTTTATTTTTCTAGTCCTCAAAGAGAAAATGAAACATGGTCTTTGCAGCGTGTGGCTGGTACTTCGCTTTATGATATTGTAGTTCCGCCAACTGAAGGATATACTACAAAGAGTTTGGAAGTTATTGCTGATAGGTTATATTTAATAAAGATTAATAGAGGCAATAACAATTATTACGGAAAAATATTTGTAAGGAGTGTTAACGGTACTAGCAGTATAGTAGCAGATTATTGCTATCAGATTAGTGCTGATATATTAAGTTATTGAAAATGAAAAAAATATTTTTACTTATTCTTTTTACTATATTTTTTAGTTCCTGTGCTGAAGAGCTTGTTACTGTAATAGATGAATATAATATGCCTTATGAAATAAAAGCTATACCTGGTGATAATAAAGTAAGTATAGAGTTTTGGTCTGGAATATTAGCATCTGATTTTGCAGGATTTAATTTATATGCTAAAACTTCAGAAAATATAATTCAGCCAGATGATGCTATCAAAGATTCAGCACAAACACTTCCAACTATAAAAGGTACAAATCATGCTAGAACTAATTTTATAATAGAGATTCCAAATTATACTTTTGTAAACAATACTAAATATTTTATAACAGTAACAGCATACGGTACAAATGAACTTATAGAAGAGAAGTATATTGAGACAAAGATTAACACAGTAGTACCAGTGATACCAAGACCAGAGGGCAGTGCAACTATTACAGGCGGTGCTATTGTAGCTAATGGAGCTAATGTTGGAAATGTAACAGGGAATATGATTAATGCTGCTGGTGCATGGAAAGTGCAATATTTTGGGTATCAAACTAATTTTAATAGTGTAGTTGTTGTTACTAATATGAATGCTTTTGATAGCGATGCTCCGTATTTAGTTAATGGGCTTTATATATTTTATAATGGTTATGCTTTAGCAAAAGTTTTAATAGGGGCTAATGATTCTTATCAGTGGGCTTATCAGAATAACGCTGCTTCTTGGAATGGAGTATAGGTTCTATATACTATCAAAAAAAAGACAAGCTGATTTATGATTAGTGTTTACATCTTTTAAGACAGTTTCTGTATATTGGCATTCGTTTTTTGCGTATATGCATCTTGTGTGAAATCTACATCCTGTCGGTATATCTGATGCATTAGGAATCTCTCCTTTAATTGGAAGTTCCTTAATAATGTTTGCTCTTCCTGTAGAAGCATCAGGAACTGCAGAGATTAATGCTTTTGTGTAGGGGTGTTTAGGGTTTTCTATTATTTCATTAGCTTCTCCTATCTCTACAATACTTCCTAAATACATTACTGCTATTCTATCGGCAAAATATTTAGCAGTAGACAAATCATGAGTAATATAAATATAACTTAGTTGTTTTTGCATTTGCACTTCTTTCATCATATAAAGTATTTCTGCTCTTGTAGACAAATCTATCATAGATACAGGCTCGTCAGCAACAATTAGTTTTGGATTAAGTATTAAAGCACGAGCAGTTGCTATTCTTTGACGCTGACCTCCAGAAAGCATATGAGGATATCTATCCATAAACTCTTCAGGAGGATTTATCTTTACATCTTCAAGTGCTTTTATCACCATTTCATCATAATGTTTTTCATCGCCTTCTATATTATGAATATAAAGTGCCTCTTTTAATACATCTTTTATTTTAAATCTAGGGTTCATTGAGGCATAAGGGTCTTGAAATATCATCTGCACATTTTGTCTATATTTTTTTATTTGTTCTTTATCAAAATTATTAATGTTTTCATTTTCAAATATAATATTTCCAGAAGTAGGCTCTATTAATTTCATTATCAATTTGCCTATAGTTGTTTTTCCGCTTCCAGATTCTCCTATAATAGCAAGTATTTCTCCTCTTTTAATTTCTAAACTCACATCATCAACTGCTTTAATTTCTTTTGTTTTTTTTATTAAACTTTCTATTATATTGCTATGAGGCTTAAAATATTTTTTTACATTTTCTAGTTTTAATATTATATCATTATCCATTATCACAACCCATTTATTAATTATTTAGTTATCTACTAAGTGGCATGCACATAGATGTTTATTACCTATATCTTTTAATAAAGGCTCTTCATCTTTGCATTTATCAATTCTCTCTTTACATCTATCATAAAACATGCAGCCTCTTGCTGTATTAAGTAAATTAGGAGGAGTGCCTTCTATAAACTCTAATTTATCAACTGTTTTTTTTAGTCTTGGAGTAGCGGCCAATAATCTTTTTGTATATGGGTGTTTTGGCGTATTGTAAATATCTTTACTTTTTGCAAGCTCTACTATTTTTCCTCCATACATCACGCAAACTCTGTCTGATATTTCTGCTTCCAAAGCTAAATCATGAGTAATAAATATAAATGATAAATTAAAATCTTTTTTTAGTTTTTTTAATAGATTTATTATTTGAGCCTGCACAATAACATCTAATGCAGTAGTAGGTTCATCTAATATTATTAATTTAGGTTTTAAAAATAATGCAGCTGCTATTACAACTCTTTGCTTCATTCCTCCGGAAAGTTCATGCGGATATCTATCCATTACACTATGATGAAGCCCAACATATCCTAAATATTCTTTTATGAGTTTATAGGCATCATTTTTATTCATATCAACATGCCTGTTTAATGTTTCAAGCATTTGATAGCCTATAGTATATACAGGAGTGAGAGAGTTCATAGCTCCTTGAAAAACCATAGATATTTTTGACCATCTTATATTTTTTCTTATATATTCTTCTTTAAGCGGTATTATATCTTCATTGTCTAATATAATTTTTCCGCCTTCATATTTACCAGGAGGGGAGGGCATTCTTAGAAGTGATGTGGCAAGAGAGGTTTTTCCGCAGCCTGATTCACCAACAATGCCTAAAGTTTCTCCTTCTTCTATATCGAAACTAATATCGTTAATAGCTTTTATGTTGCCTTTAGATGTGTGATAATACATCTTGAGATTTTCTACTTTTAATATAATTGACATATATATTATTACCTTAAATATTATGTTAATTATAATATATTATAAAAAATTTACAATCTATATATTTTTCTTATTGATTATCTTCAGCTTGTTTTAATACTTCATATATAGCTAAACTGTTATTATCTCTTGCTATATCTATAGGAAGTTTGCCATTGTTATTTTTTATATTAATATTAGCACCAGCTATTACAAGTTCGCTTACTATATCAATATTTCCGGCTCTAACAGCATTATGCAAAGGAGTATCTCCATATTGATTTTGTATATTAAGCTCTGGTTTTTTATTAAGCAAAAGTTTTACAATATTTAATTGAGAGTTTTCAGCTGCCATATGTAAAGCAGTACTGCCATATTTATCAGTAGTATTTAATTCAACATTTCTTGAGAGTAATATTCTCACTATATTTTCTAGCCCTGTTCTAGAAGCTCTCATTAATGGTGTTAAGCTTGATACATCATTTGCTCTGTTAATATCAGCACCATTTTCAACTAAAAGCTGAAGCAAGTCTATATTGTCAGTGTTAATAGCATATTCTATTAAAGAGCTTCCATCTTCCATAGTTGTTTTATTTAAATCGGCTTTATTAGTAATGAAGAACTTTGTTAATTCCATATCATTGTTCATTATAGCAATATTTAAAGCACCAAGTCCATTAGCATCTGTTATATTAATATCAGCTTTGTTTGCTATTAATAACTCTATCATAGGCATTCTTGTTTTTACAATAGGGCTTTTTATAGCACACATCAAAGCAGTACTATAATCATAACTTTGAATATTAACATTTGCGTTATTAGAAATTAAAAGCTTAGCTAATTCTATATCTCCATTATTTGCAGCATACATAAGAGAAGTCCAACCGTCATTGTCATAAGAATTAACATCAGCACCATTTTCTAAAAGTATTCTAACAGTGTCAATATATGAATTGCCTGAAGCTATTATTAAAGCATTCATTCCATCTATATAACTGTTAATATCATTTTTATCAAAGTTAGTTATAATATCATTCATTATCTTAGCACTATTTTGAGAACCATTTTGAAGAAGAACTAAATCTACAGGCTGTTTGCTTGAACTATTATTAAACTTAGAACCAGCAGCAGCCATTATAATATTGCCGTACTTATTATTAAAAGCAGTATTTTCTAATTTTGAACCTTTATCCAAAAAGTATTTAAATAAATCATAATTTAATGAAACTACAGAATTATATAATACAGTGCTTCCATCTGCATTTTTATAATTAATATCTGCACCATTATCTACTAAATATTTAACTATACTTCTATCACTGTTTTCAATAGCATAACTTAAAATAGTAGGCTCTCTTTTTAAATCAAATGAATTATCTAGTAACAATTTTATCATATTCTTATTTGTTTGTGATATGGCATAATACATAGGATAATTTTTTATATCATCTCCAGTATAAGAACCATATACATTAGCGTTTCCTTCTTTAATTAAAAGTTCTGCTATTTTTTTATTATTATTCTTTATTGCTAATATGAGAGGAGTAATTCCTTCATCGCTTGATATTTCTGTATCTGCTTTATTTTCTATTAAGAATTTTACAGCCTTTATATTATTAGCTTCAACGGCATGATATAAAGGAGTTTTATTTTCCATATCAGTCTCATTAACATCAGCACCATAATTGTTTACAAACTCTTTTACAACTCTATCGCCATATTTTTTATTATATATAGCTTCATCATATATTTCATAATTTTGAGTCATTTTATTTAAATTAGACCTTTGGGTTATAAATAAGAATGTACCAACAAGTATTCCTGCTCCAATTAATAGTATAAAAATAATTGCTAGTGCAATAATTATTACTTTAAATAAATATTTTTTATTTTCATCGTATTGATTATTATTATTATTATTATTATTATCCATAAACTTTCCTATCAAAAGACTTTCTAAAAAACTTGAATATAATATAACATATTTTATATAAATTAAAAGGCTCTATTTATATTATATAACCTATATATAATCATCTTAAAAAATAAATACTATGCTTCATATATTTATTAATTATAATTCTATAAAATATCTCTAAAAAAATTAATTGACAATAATATTGTATTCTTATATTATTTATAAAGTAATTTACATATATGGAGTTTTTATATGGATAAATTAAAAGTTAGCAGAAGGGCGGTAGTATTAAAATTTGTTATACCTTATTTTATATTTTTTGTATTAATTTGTATTCCTATATATTTAGTTTATTATAATAGTTATAAGCAAAATTTTATATATGATATTTCATATATGATGGAAGATGTTTCATCGAACATTTTAGAATGGATATCTGAATATAGTGTTAAAGTAGATGCAGCAGAAAATTTTATAAAATCAGATTTGCCTGAATATTATATTAATTTATCTGTTTCCAATGTGAAAGCATCAGATAAAGAAATATTTGATATATATTTTGGAAATACAACTCCTTATTCTCAAGGCGGTCAGTTTATAACGGCTCTCGGAGACATACCAAACGATTATGACCAAACGAGCAGAGAATGGTATATAGGGGCTATTAATACTAATAATATTTTTGTAACAGAACCATATACTGATATATCTGTGGATTCTGTAATAATAACTTTATCAAAAAAGGTATCAGATTCTTATGGTAATTTGAAAGGGGTTGTGGCATTAGATGTTTACTTTTCAAAAATACAAGAAATAATCAATAAAATAAAAAATGATAAAGGATATGAGTTTTTTGTAGTTTTAGAAGATGGAAGATATTTTAATCATGATAATAAAGATTATTTGCTTAATTCTAAGTATTTAGCTTTTAATATAGCTGAATTTGCCAAAATAAAAAACAACATAAAAAATGGAAGTGCTGTATCTGTTTTGAGGAATGAATGGTATGGCATAAGAGAAGTAAAAGGTCTTCCTTGGTATATAATAGCTAAAGGTAACAATAATGATTTAAAATCAAATGTAGGTAAATTAACATTTTATTTATTAATGATTATTATGCTTTCTATAATATTAGAGATTATTTTGGTTACAGTTATTACTATACCTATTACTAATACTTTAAATGAAGCTGTTAAGCATATAAATAAGATGGCATTAGGTAATTTTGATATTGATAATGATAATAATAAAACTAATCATAATATAGCACAAGTATTATCATCTTCCATATATGAGATGCAAAAAAATATCAGTTCAGTAATTTATAATTTAAAATTGGATATAGATTCTATTAATAGCGAAATGGATAAAATATCCTCAGGTAATAGCGATTTGTCTGTAAAAACACTTTCTCAGTCATCTTCAATTAATGAGTTAGCAAGTTCTATAGAGTCATTATCTTCTTCTATTACAGAAACTTATGTTAATACTAATAAGGCTAAAGAAATAAGTGAGAAAGCATTAGAGTATACTAGCAGGGGAGTTGATATTGTATCAAGAACATTATCAAATATGACTGAAATATCTGAAGCAAGTAAAAATATATCAGAAATTATTAAAATGATACAGTCTATAGCTTTTCAAACTAATATATTAGCTCTTAATGCGGCTGTTGAGGCGGCTCGTGCTGGTGAACAAGGTAAAGGATTTGCGGTTGTAGCAAGTGAAGTTAGAAATCTAGCACAAACTTCTGCTAAAGCTGCTGATGATATTACAGATATAGTTGAAAGCACAATTCAAAAAATAGATTCAGGTTATGAAACAGTATCAGAATCATCTTCTATATTAGAAGAAATTAATAATTTTGTTACAGAAGTATCAAATTCATTAATTAATATATCAAATGCTGCAGAGGAAGAGAAAGATAATATTGAACAGATTAATATAAGTGTTTCTTCTATTAATGATATTACACAAAGAAATACTTCTCTTGCAAATGATAGTGCTACGTCTAGTAGAGAAATATTAAATAAAACAGAGAATATAGCTGAAAATATTTCCTATTTTAAGTTTAAAAAAATATAATTGATTTTTTAATTTAGGATATTTTTTGTATAATAAATATTGTTTGTAAAAAAAATTATATTGAAAACTTTTATTAGAGATTTCTTTTTTATATATACAAATAATTTTTTAGTTAAATAAAAAAGTCCTTCAGAGCAATAGAAATAACTTCTGAAGGACAATACTATATATTATTAATTATCTTTTAGCTTGTTCATATTGTTTAGGGAATGGTACATCAATACCTAAAGTTCTAGCAGCTTGTAATGCCCAATAAGGATTTCTTAATAATTCTCTGCCTATATATATAGCATCAGCAGCTCCATTTCTAACCATCATATTAGCCATTTTAGGGTCATATATAAGACCTCCTCCTATACAAGGCACTGTCATATACTGTTTTAATTCTCTGCAGAAAGGTACTTGATAGCCTTCATAAGGAATAATTTTACCGTCTGCTGTAACTGCTCCTGTACTAACATCTATAGAATCTATTAATTTAGCTTCTTCTAGAGGTTTAAGCATTTCAGCAAAATCTTTTACAGTGTTTCCACCTTCTTTCCAGTCGTATGAAGATATTCTTATTTGTATAGGGTAGTCGCTTCCTACAGCTTCGCGGCATTTTCTTAATATTTCCTCTAAAAACTTAGCTCTGTTTTTACCATATTCATCTGTTCTTTTATTTGATAATGGGGATAAGAATGTAGAAATCAAATAACCATGAGCAGCATGAAGTTCTATGATATCAAATCCAGCTTTTTTAGCTCTTAAAGCAGCATTAGCAAAAGCATCAATTACTTCGTTAATATCTGATTGTGTCATTTCTACAGGAGTTCTGTATTTTTCATTAAATGCTATAGCACTTGGAGCATATATTTTATCTATTTTTGTTGATTCGCATTTTCTTCCAGCATGTCCTAATTGTATACCAATTTTTGCTCCATTAGCATGAACTGCATTTACTAATTTAGTTAAACCGTCTATGTATTTGTCGTCCCATATAGCTAAATCATTATCAGTTATATTGCTTACATAAGGTAAAACTCCAGTAGCTTCTACTATTATTAAACCTGTTCCTCCTATAGCTCTAGTAGCATAATGCTGTATATGCCAATCATTAACATATCCGTCTTCAGCACTATACATACACATTGGAGGCATTACAACTCTGTTTTTTATTTCTATATTACCTATTTGTAAAGGTGTAAAAAGATTACTTTTTTCTGCTTTCATTATAAAAACTCCTTAAAATAATATGCTTAGATAGGGTATATTATAATAAAAAATAAAAAATAATTCAAATGCTTAATATTGTTTTTTTTTTTAGATATTGAAAGGTTAGAATTTTATATATTTTTTTATATTAAAAATTGTTTATGTTATATAATATCTCTTTCATTTTATTCATAGCTATTGCCCTATGGCTCATAGAGTTTTTTTGCTCTAAGGTCATCTCGGCATATGTAATATCATATCCATTAGGCTTAAATATAGGATCATAACCAAATCCATCAAATCCCTTAGGACTTTCTACTATTATACCATCAACTCTTCCTTCTAAGGCTATATAATAATTGTCATCTAATACGCATACTGCAGAAGTGATAAAATAGGCAGTTCTATCATTTGTATTTTTTAATTTATCCAATATCATTTGCATTTTTTCTTTGTAGCCCAAATTTTCTCCGCCGTATCTTGCAGAGTATATTCCCGGCTCTCCATTAAGAGCATTTATACAAATACCAGAATCATCTGCCAAAGAGGGTAATTTTGTATGGTTATATACAGCCTTTGCCTTTATTAAAGAATTCTCTATAAAGCTATTTCCATCTTCTATTATCTCTCCAATATCTGAAGGCATAGGCAATATCTCTTTAGCAGAGTCTTTAAAAATATTTTGTATTTCAATTAGTTTATGTTTATTAGCTGTAGCTATTACTAGTTTGTTTATCATGATATATTTAATCCCTAAATTGAAGTGAATATAAATACTGATATTTTCCGCCTTTTTTCATAAGCTCTTCATGTGTACCAGCTTCTGTAATTTGACCATTTTCAACAACGCATATATAAGTTGCATTTTTTATAGTAGATAATCTATGTGCAATAACGAATGTAGTTTGAAGGTTAATAATTTCGTTTAATGCTTTTTGTACATACATTTCACTTTCTGTATCTAATGCACTTGTAGCCTCATCTAATATTAATATAGAAGGTTTCTTTAATACAGCTCTTGCTAAAGCTATACGCTGACGCTGACCTCCAGAAAGCATTACTCCTCTTGGACCTATATGAGTATCGTACCCATTTGGAAGTTTTAATATAAATTCATCAGCATGTGCTATTTTTGCTGCTCTTACTAAATCATCATCAGTAGCATCAGGATTAGCATAAAGTATATTTTCTCTTACAGTACCATAAAATAAAATATTCTCTTGAGATACTACACCAATTTGATTTCTTACGCTTCTAGTATTAAGCTCATTAATATCTATTCCATCAAATCTGATTACCCCGCTAGAAGGAGTAAATAATTTAGGTATAAGACTTATTAAAGTAGTTTTTCCTCCGCCGCTATTACCAACAAAAGCAACTACATCTCCTTTTTTTACACTGAAATTAATAGGTCCTAAATGGAAAGGCTGAGCATCATTTCTTTTTGGATATTCAAAATTAACGTTTTCAAAAGTTATAGAATGTTCTATAGGTTTCATTTGCTTTTTATTAGGATCATCTACATTCTCAGGAGGTAAATCTATAATTTGAAATACTCTTCCTGCTATGGCTTTTGTCATTTGCAGATTTATAAATATACCAGATAAGTCTCTAACTGGAGTAGAAATATTAAGCATGTAAAGTAAAAATCCCCATAAAAACTCAAAAGGCATCTCTCCTTTAAATATTAAAAATCCGCCGTATGCAAGTATTATAAGCATAGCTGCTATCATTACAAGTTCAGTCATAGGTCTATTTAATGAAGTAAGCAAAATAATTTTTCTCATCAATGTAATTAATTGAGAGTATAAAGACCTGTATCTTTTTACCTCTTGATCTTCTTTAGAGAATATTTTTATAACTTCTATTCCTCTTATATCTTCTTGTATAACAGAGGTTGTACTGCCTAATAAATTTTGCTGAGCTGTAACTCTAGTTTTAATTAATTTAGAAACCTTATCTATTCCCAAACCAATTAATGGAGCTGCTATAAAGCATGCTAAAGTAAGTTTTACATTTAGCAAAAGTAATACAGCCAATGTAAGTATTAAAGTTAAAGGTACTGTTATCATGTTTGGTAATGTATTAGATAAGAAACTTTCTATAGTTCCAGATTCATTAATAACTCTGCTTATAATATCGCCTTCTTTTTCCTGTTTGAAATATGCTATATCTGTATTTAATAATCCTTTCATCATATCAGCACGAACATCTTTGCCTATTTCTTGTGCAGTAAATGCAAAAAGGAATGTTTTAAGATAGTCAAAACCAACACGGAATATTACATAAATAAATCCTATTATTATAATAAAAGCGAATTGAGCTATTATGATTGGGTTAGTAAAAGAATCTGTTGTTAAAAATTGTTCTGTTAATTGTTTTGTGCTTATATTTCCAAATCTGTTTGCTAATTCATTTACGAATGGTATTTTATCTAATAGATTAACTTGTTTTCCACCTGTAATAGATATTGCTAATTGACCAAAAAATGGAGGAAGTATATTGATTATTGTATACATTATACTAATTACAAAAGATGGTATAAATAGTTTTTTATGTCTCATGGCATATGACCACATTCTTTTGTAAATATGTTTTTCTGGGTTAGAATAATATTTTCTTATATGCTCTTCTGTTACTGCGCCATAATCAAAAGGTCTGTTATCTTTTTTAAAAAATTCTTTTATTTTCTTTATCATTTGAAATCCTAAAATTATATGCAATTAAACTTCATATATTCTATATTTAATCATTAATTAATGCAATAAAAATAATTAATGTAATATGTTTAGGAGCCATAGATATTGCACGTTTTTTAGTTAAAATAAAGTAGGTATTCC
>OARM01000182.1_pt1 | contig 11547 bp, 14 predicted proteins | sample 1475591 | NCBI WGS metagenome assembly OARM01 (sample SAMEA3360676, study PRJEB22359) | human gut metagenome | biome: ENVO:urban biome; feature: ENVO:human-associated habitat; material: ENVO:feces | place: Bangladesh | collected 2011
GCGATGCGATGCGATGCGATGCGATGCGATGCGATGCGATGCGATGCGATGCGATTTAAATAACATAATCAAACCTTACACTATATATATTATGTTAATAATTATATACTTTTCATATACGTTTGTCAATCTTTCATAGTAATTTTTGTCTTTAATTGATAGTTTATTTAAATAACCAAACTATACCTTTTAGGCATAAAAAGATATAACTCATAAATATTTGATATAATACATTTTCTTTATAAAATAAAATCAATTAATAGAAATATCAAAATAAGGAATAAACACATGAATATCGAAGAGTTTATAAAATACTGCAAAGAAGGAAATCCTGTATCGAGCATTGATAAAGAGCTATCACCATTTTTGCATGAATGTGCACAAAATGCAATAAAAACATGTATGGAAATTAATAATAGTTATCACACTCCAGAAGAAGTAAGAAAATTATTTGAAAAGCTAACAGGTGAAAATATAGATGAAAGTTTTACATGCTTCCCGCCATTTTACAGCGACTTTGGAAGAAACATTAAAATTGGAAAGAATGTATTTTTTAATTGCGGCTGCTCATTTCAAGACAGAGGAGGAATAACTATAGGAGACAATGTATTTCTTGGAATGAATGTTATTATATCAACTTTAAATCATGGTTTTGATTTAGAGCATAGAAGCACAACATATCCTTCAAAAGTAGTGATAGGAAATAATGTTTGGATAGGGTCTGGAGTGAATATACTTGGTGGAGTAACTATAGGAGACAACTCAATAATAGCTGCTGGTGCTTTGGTTAATAAAGATGTTCCTTCTAATGTGATAGTTGGAGGAGTGCCTGCTAAAATTATAAAAAATTTATAATAAATATTTAAATAAAAAAATAAGGAGTGTTAAATGAAAAAAAATAATATTATCAGTAACTTTGATACTAATTTTTTTAATGTCTTGTAATCAATCACAAAATAACCAAAATAATCAATCTAAAGGAGGAGATGAAATGGATACAAGAGTATTTAAAATTTACACAAACATAGAAATGAAAAAAGTAAAATTTAAAAATCGTTATGGTATAGAAATAGCAGGAGATTTATATTTACCAGAAAATTATACTAATCAAAAAAATCCTGCAATAGTTGTATCTGGACCATTTGGAGCAGTTAAAGAACAAGCTTCAGGATTATATGCTCAAGAGATGGCTACTTATGGTTTTGTTGCTTTAGCATTTGACCCATCTTTTACAGGTGAAAGCGGAGGCGATGTAAGAAACACTTCTTCCCCTGATATATTTACAGAAGATTATAGTGCTGCTGTAGATTATTTGGGTTTACTTGATTATGTAGATAGAAACCGCATTGGTGCAATAGGTATTTGCGGACTTTCTAGAATGGCTATCACTGCAGCTGGAACAGACACTAGAATAAAAGCTGTTGCAACTCTTTCAATGTATGATATGTCAAGAGATATGAGCAGAGGTCATCAAGATTATTATACACCTGAACAAAGAAGAATAATAAGAGAATATTTAAGCGAACAGCGTTGGAAAGATGCAGAAAGCAAAACTTATGCTTTAGGAAATCATGAACCTACTTTTGATGCTAATAATAATATACAAGCTTCTGCTATGGTTGTACCTGAAGAGCTTCCAGAAAATGCTGACTCAGTATTTGCTGCATTTTACAACTATTATGCTAAAAGAGCTTATCACCCTCGTGCTATAAACTTTGTTACTTCTTGGACTGCTACAATGCCAGTATCATTTTGGAATTTCCCTTTAATGGCTAATATTAAAGATGTTTCTCCTACTCCTATACTTTTGGTAGCGGGTGACAGAGCTCATTCAAGATACTATTCTGAAGATGTTTATAAAGAAGCATTAGAGCCAAAAGAATTAGTAATAGTAGAAGATGCTGACCATGTTGATTTATATGATAATATGGAGAAAATTCCTTTTGAAAAATTATCACAATTCTTTACTGAAAATCTAAAATAATTAATAGACCTTTATAACTAATTTTCTCTTTAATCCAAGTGTTATTTTATAATGCTTGGATTTTTTATTTGGTAATTATGAGCAAATAACGCACGGTAAACAAACTTTTATTTATAATAAAAATTATAATTATTAATTAATCTATTTTTTATAATTTTACTCACCGTGCGGTATGTTAATCATAAATTAAAATAATGCCTTGACAAGTTCTATATTTTCAGTATTTATTTTATATAAAGATAAATTATTAAAACTAAACTAAAATTAGCCTTTTTGCTTCTTTGTGGCAACAAAAGAAGTGGGGTGCGGGGCAAAGCCCTGCAAATATTAAAAATAAAAAACATAAATTTTAACAAACTAAAAATTTTTCGCTATAAATTACAATTATATTTTTATAATTTTTCTCACCGCACGGTGTAGTGAATTTTGAGTTTAAATAAAACTTGGGCGGGCGTTATATTTTCAGTTTAAACTCTTAGATAAATAAAAATAAAAAATAACTATTTAAACAATAAAGCATAAAGGGCGGGCAAGCGTAAATAAATTTTAAAAATTTTATTTTCTCTCCCCACCCTCTAGATTTTATAATTTAATTTTGAATTATAATTTTTTTTATATTTTTGGTTTAATTAGAATTTATTAGTACCCACCCGAGTGTTTTTTAAATTTGCTGTATTGTACACCGCACGTTTTAATAGTTTTAATTTTATAACTATATAAAAAATAGAAATTGACTTATATTTTATAATGTTTTCTACCGTGCGTTATAGATTAAATTTTAAATTTATTTGTAAGTCTATCCAAAAATATTTTTGATGCCCTTGAAAACTCCTGATTCTTCTTCCATACAATATTAATACCAGATTCTAATTTTGGTTTTAAAGGTATAAAACATATATTTTGATGATACATATTGTCTATTAACTTGTCCAAACATAAAGCATAACCCATACCTTCACTAACCATAATCAAAGCATTATAAATTAGGTTATAAGTTGCCGTTATATTAAGATTATCAAAAGTATCAGAAAACCACCTTGAAAAATCATTATCCTCTATTTCTGTTTCTATTACTTGCCTTGAAATTATCAAAGGAATATTCAATAAATCTTTTTTTGTTATATTCTTTTTATTTGATAAAGGAGAATCTTTTCTCATAGCTAATCCCCAAGTATCTTTTAGAGGAATTTTTAAATAATCATATTTAGATAAATCAGCAGGGTCAATTAATAATCCAAAATCAAGTAACCCCTTATCAAGCTTTTCTGTAATATCTTGAAAATTACCGCTGTAAATATTATATCTTATATGAGGATAATCACTTTGCACATCTTTCATCACTGATGCAACTAAACTCATAGCCCAAGTCTCACCAGCACCAATAAATATATCACCAGCTATAACTTTATCCGTAAAATTAAACTCTGCTCTGGTTTTATCTACCATGTTTATTATTTCTTCTGCTCTCTTTTTTAGTAAAATGCCTTCAGGTGTGAGAATAATATTGTTATGCTTTCTTTCAAAAAGTTTATGACCAATATCTCTTTCAAGCATGTTTATCTGTCTGGATAAATTAGGCTGAGTGAGATTAAGATATTTTGCCGCTTTAGTAATGTTTCCCTCTCTTATAGTTGTTAAAAAATATTTTAATACCCTAATTTCCATAACTTAAAACCTTAAGAAATAATTTTTTATGATAGATTATTAATTATATAAGTTTTTATAAAATAATTATATATTTAATTTTCAATAATTAAGAATAATAAAAAATAAGATTAATTTGATTTGCTTTGTAAATAATTATATATCTCTTCAAAACCTTCAAACTCTGCTATGTCTATTGGTTTTAATGAAAGATTGTCTTTAATGTTAATGTCTGCTCCTAATTCTACAAGCGTTGCAACGGCTTCATATTTTCCATATTGTGCTGCTAAATGCAAAGCTGTTCTTCCATCATTATCTTTTTCATTAATATTATCAATTTGTTTTGCAATGTCTTTTATAATATCACTGTCCCCATAAAACACAGCATACATCAAAATGTTTCTTCCGTTACTGTCTTTTAATGTATAATCAATTTTTTTTCTGTTATCTAATATTAGTTTTTTTATTTCATTTTTATTTAAATTATTATCAGATAAAGCATGCATCAAAACTGTAAGGCCTTCATTATCTTTTTTGTTTATATCAAAAGAAGAAGTTTTTAAATTATAAAACATAAATAGTAAATAAAATAACACTGCTATTAAAATTATAGTGCCTATATAATAATATGTTTTTTTATTTTTTTGTTTAACTTTCTTTTTGTTTTTTGTTTTGTTCATTATATTATCCAAATTATAAAGAAAATATATCTTTTATTATATAAACAAAATCTTGTTTTGGGAATTTTTGAATTGTTATAACATCTTCTACTTTTTCTGCATAATACAATTTATTTTCTGAAGGTATATAAGAAATTGAAAATATTTGTGCATTAGAGTTAAGAAGCTTTTCTTTAGTGTATCCTTCTTTTGATATATTAATTATTCTCTCAGAAACATTATCACCAAAGAAAATAAATACCGCATGATTATAGAGCTTTGCTTTTAATATTTTTTGTTTCTCATTTTCTGTTTTAAATAACTTTTGATTATCATCTATATATAAATCTAATATTTCATTTAATTCATTTTTTACAGTTGTAAGCACTGCCTCTGTATCTTTATCTATATCCAAAAGCAAAAAATAGTAAGCATGTATAGTTATAGATTTTTTATTTTTTACAACATCTATATTAATAAAAACCCTAGAAGAGTTTATAGAATACATACTATATCCAAAATATTTAAGTCTTTCTATGATATGCTCTTTTGTAACATTTGTTTTTATGTTATGTTCCAAAATTGAATTATATCTAATAAAGTTTAAATATCTTTTATTAATGTTTGATATATATAAATAAGCAAAAATTATTGTTATTATTTCTAATACTATTAAAGTTATAGTGATATATATTTTATTATTGTTATAAATAGATAAGAATATTAAGTTGGCAAACGCTATGGCGATTAAACCATAAACGCTTGCCCTTAATAACTCTTTTTTGAAGGAGAACTTTTTTTCCATTATTTGTATATTAAAAAAATTTTATTATCTATATGAAGTTACTTCCTGATAAGCTCTTACAGCTCTATCAACTACTGCCTTAGTAAAATTGAGTGATAATTCAGCCTCAGCAATAGCGTTTATTACATCAGAAACATCAACCTGATCAGGTCTAATTCCAGCCTGAACTATAATATTATCTTTATCAACTTGCTTTTGATTAACAGATTCTATTGCATCGCTAAGCATAGTACCAAAATTGCTTATCAAATCATTATTAGAACTTCTTCTCAACATCTGAGCTGGTCCATAATGACGAGGGTCTGTAGTCTTTAATACAAATCCATAATTATCGCCGACATTTCCTGTTTTAGAATAAGCACTCATTACACTGTTAATATCCATAAAAATATCCTTATAAGTTTATAATAATTAATATCTAATAATATTCAAAGCACTTCCAAACATAGTTTTAGCCGATTGAATCATAGTAGAGTTAGCCTCATAAGCCCTTGAAGCTTCCATCATATCAACCATCTCTGTAACAGGATTAACATTAGGCATCTCTACATATCCAGCCTTCTCTCCGTATTTAATAGCATCAGGGTGTGAAGGGTCATAAACAAATCTTGTTGCAGTTTCCATATCCTTTTCTATGCTGAATACTCTTACACCTGTACCAACATTAGGCTGTAAGGCTTCTGGTAAAAAAGGGCTTCTATATTTGTTGCCGTCATCTCTTGGCTTAAATACTACTCTGCTTCTTCTAAAAGCTCCGCCCTCTGTAGTGCGTGTTGTATTAACATTAGCTATGTTGTCTGCTATTACATCAAGTCTTGTTCTTTGTGCAGTTAAACCGCTTCCAGATGTATTAATTATTGAAAATATTCCCATTTACTCACTCCTTAAAATGACTAACAATATTTAAGCATTGCCTATCATTCTTCTAATGTCTCTATATTGAGCATTCACTATTTGAGAAAACATTTGATAGCGTAAAGTGTTTTTAGCTTCTTCAGCCATTTCTTTATCTATATCAACATTGTTTTTATCGTTTCTGTAGTTAGTATCATAATCTACTGTAATTGTAGGAGATACTTCACTATAATCCATAGGCATATTAAAAGGAAAATGTCTTGGGTCAGTTCTTTTTGCCTCAATACCGTCATATTTCTCACTGTCTAAAGCTCTTGCTAATTGATATTCAAAAGTAACATCGCTTCTTTTGAAATTTGGTGTAGAAACATTGGCTATATTGTCTGCTATCACTTCTGCTCTAAGCCCATAAACATTTAATAGCTTTTTAGCAATAGTCATAGTTTTTGCATATGTTGTATCTGCAAACATACTCATAATTATAATCCTAATAAAATAATACTTATGTTAAGTTTCGGTTTAATAAAAAAAGGCTTTAGTAATTTTTTAGTATTTTATTATGTTTAATGATATAAAAATATATTAAGAGTAGTATAATATTATTTTTTAATTTTGAATTGAATAAAAAACTATTTTAAAGTATTATATCATTATAACAATTCAAATAAAAAAGGATATAGTTAAATGAGCAAGATAATTTTCTTATTATTAACAATATTCACTACATTAGCATATAGTGAAATTGTTACAATGAAAGATGTATACGAAACAAAAATTGATACCAAATATATAGCTAATATTATAAAAATAGGTGGAACTCATATAATGAGAGTACATCTTATTTATGGAGACGGCAGAATATTAAAATATTATAATGTGGAATCAAGAGACAAAGATTATGATAGATTATATAAAATATGGATGAATGATAAATAAACATTATATTTTAGTAAAATAAAAAATGATAAACTTAAAAATTTACAGTATATACATAAATAATCATTTTTTTAATTAAAAATATTTTTAATTTTGTTCAACTTTTCCAATGGCTCGAGGTGTAGACTTTGTCAAAGTTTTAGCCATTCGGGCACGCTTCACGAAAGTGCAAATATTTAATTTTTATATCTAAAAAATATATAATAATACATTATATTTTTTGAATATATTTAACTATTCCTTTTAACAAATGCAGTCTTTTTGGTTCTTTTGGCCACAAAAAGAACTGGGGGTGCGGGGGCTAGCCCCCGAAAACATAAAAAATAAATTTTGATGAGCTTAAAAAATATTTATAATACATTGAAACAATTATTTTTTATAAATTTTTTGTTGTTCTTTTTCCCGCAGCTCGCGGTGCAGACTTCGTCAAAGTTGCAAAAGCACACATTTAATTTTCAAATTTTTAATTATTTCTATTTTAAAATAAAACAGGCGGCTTCATCGCCGCCCTTTAAAATATATTATAATAATAAGGAAAATTATTGAGATTTTTTCATGTCTTCTATTACTTTTGCAAGTATTGATATACCTTTATCTATATTCTCAAAAGAAGAGTTAGTATAATTCAATCTAAAAGTACCCTCTCCTCTTTTTCTCTCATAGAAAGGCTCTCCTGCTGTAACTGCAACTCCTGCCTCTGCTGCTCTCTTACCTAATTCTATAGCATCTAAACCTTTAGGCAAAGTAGCCCATATAAACATACCGCCTTCAGGGTGTGTCCAATGCATATCTTTAGGCATATATTTATCTAAACATTCAAGCATACAGTTACACTGCTTGCCGTATAAATCTATAATAGTTTTTATATGTTCATCATAATCATTATTTTTTAAATATTCAGCAACAACCATTTGAGAGAATATATTAGTATGCATATCTACAAGCTGTTTATACTCTTTCATTTTTGTAACAAGCTCTTTTACAGGTGAAGCAATCCAGCCTAATCTTAAACCAGGAGCAACTGTTTTTGAGAAAGTACCAAGAAGTATAGCTTGCTCTCCTAACAATTTACCAAAAGAATTTTGATGCTCGCCTTTAAATCTTAATTCTCCATAAGGGTTATCTTCTACAAAGAAAGTATCGCTCTTCTTTACTATATTAGCTATCTTTTCTCTAACTTCATTAGTATATGTTATACCAGTTGGGTTTTGAAAAGTAGGAATAGAATAGAAGAACTTAGGATTATATTTTTCTATTACATTTTTTACCTCTTCAACATCAGCACCATCTTCTTTAAGATTTACTGTTTGAATATTAGCATTATATAGGTGAAAAGTTTGTAAAGCAGCCAAATATGAAGGGTCTTCAAGCATAATATTATCACCTGCATCCACTAATACAGAAGATATAATATCCAATGCCTGCTGAGAACCATTTGTAATGACTATATCTTTAGCCTCTAAATTAATACCGCTTTTTTTGTACCTGTTGGCAATAAACTCTCTTAAAGGCAAATAACCATCAACACTGTTATACTGTAAAGCACCAGCACCATTATTTGACAGCACTTTAATACAAGCCTCTTTTACAGCCTCCACAGGAAATGATGAAGGATTAGGAAGTCCGCCTGCAAATGATATTAAATTACCCTTCGCAGCAACCTCTAGCATCATCTTAACAAAATCGCCCTGAAAATCTTCTTGTAATGCTCTTTTAGATAATCTTAATTTCATAAATATATCCATAAATAAAATTTTCTGTATTATACAATACTATTAACAATAATGCTATAGCTATACTATAAAATTTTTTATATTTTTACAATATCTCCTATCAAAACCTTTTTCTCCCAATTTATATCATTTTCTCTTGGAGAAGGAAATGTTTTCCAATTAACTTTCTTATTTGCTACCCATACTTCCTTAGACTCAAAAACACCATTATTATTCATCCAATCATTTAGCTTTTTATAATATGATGATTTATAAGCATAAGTATAATAAAGCTTATTACTGTCTATAATATATCCTTCCATAAAAGTAACTTTAACAGAAGTATAAGCAGAAAATACAAGCATAAACTTATTAATAAAATCACTGTTGCTATAAACAGCCATCTTATTATTTTTAGCTTTTATTAAAGTAAGTTTTTTTTTATTATCTATAATAATATCGCCATTCTCTTCAAACACATATTTTTTATCAGCATTTACAACTTTTCTTTTAACTGCTTTAATCCAATCTTTATCATAAGATATAACTATGCTATTAGTGATAAAAAATAAAACAGCAATGACAATAAATATTACAGCTATAATAAATATATATTGCACTCTACTAAAACCTTAATACAATTCTCCCGCATAAGAACCATCTGCCCAGTTAACATCTTCAGGCTGCGGTATAGGATATTCTGTCCATTTAGCATCTGGTTTTGCAACTTTTGTATTATTGCTTGATATAATATTATTATCTTCCCATTTTTTTAATTTTGATTGATAACTATCTACATAATTTATATATCTAGTTAATTTAGAACCCTCTAGAGAATATCCCTCAACCAATACCACTCCAAGAGCAGGAGCAGATTCATAAAAATAACTTAAAGGTACTTGGTGAGTATAATAAACTTGAGTATCTGACCTAGCACCCAAAAAATGATATTCTTTTATTAATGAAAAAGGAGAATTACCAGAAATTAATACTAAATTTCCTCCCGGTATTCCTTCATATAAAGCCCCTTGCATATCTATTGTTTTTCTGTTAATAAAGCTAGCCCAATTCTGTGAATATTGACTTCCTTTAGTAATATTTTGGGCATTTAAGAAATTAAATAAACCAATAGAAATTAATAAACAAAATAATACTTTTCTCATAATACATACTCCATAATATACTCATACTAATTAAAATAAATAAAATTAGCAAAAGTAAAAACATTATGTAAATATTATCGTAAATTATTTGCTTATTTATTAAAGAATATGATATTTATTCATACACAAAAATTCTTTGCATAATAATATCAGATATACACTCAGCAAGTTCCTGAGGTTTTATAGTACAATCATTTAAAATCCATTCACTAATTACAGTAATAAAAGCTCCAGAATAAAAAGCACCCATCACATTAAAGAAATAAGGTTTATCAGGTTTAGCAAGCTTCATATCCTTTACACCCTCTATAACATAAACTTCTAAATACTTTTGTAATATCTTTGTAATGCTGTTATCTTTATTGTTTTGAAAAATAATCTTTAAATATTTTCTGTTAAAATAAAAATACTGCAAAATCTTTATCATTATATCTATATGGAAATCTTTTAATTTATCTTCTATTTTGTATCTTTGTAAATCTTCCAAAAACTTTGCTTCATATTCATCTAACTTAGATTTTAAAAGTTCATATTTATCATTAAAATAAGTATAAAAAGTACTTCTATGCATATTAGCTTTTGAACATATATCTATAACTCTAATTTCTTCAAACGGTTTTTCTTCGAGCAAGGCACCTAGAGCATCTTCTAATATTTTCTTTGTCTTATTTGCTTTGATAGTAGATTTATTGTTCAAAGTTTTCATAGATTTACCCAAAACATAATTATTTTTACTATATTATTATATATATAAATTAAATAATGTAAACTTTTAAATTAAAAAATATCGATATTTTATTATAATTATATTATTATTATTTTTTTAGTTATAAAAATTATAAGGCTGCAAAAAAAAATAAGTTATGAGAAAAATAATATACACATTAATATTTTGTTTAATAATATCTTGCTCATCTCCAAATAATCCAAATTATTATAAAGGGACATATTCAAGCAAGTATGGAAATATATATTTAGAAAATGGAAATATATTATGCTATGAACTTGGAGTAAATACTGCATCAACTGAAGCACAAATATATAATGCAGCAATAAACTTTGATATAAGCGAAGATAAAATTATTGTAAATGTATATCAAGATGGAAATATAAAAGAAACTTTTGAAGCAAACAAAATATCTGACACTATAGATTATAAAGACTATAAAGATTACACAAACGGCACTTATAATCCTCCAACTTCTTTCAAAGAGGAAGACTATGCATTATACATATATGACCCTTTAATACCGCAAAATGGTGAATATTATAGAGTATTATTAAATGAGTATAGGGCTTATTTTCCAAATTACGGTGAGTATATACCAAGAACTGTGAGGGTAGGATATTATAAAACAGATGTTGGGTATAAAGCTTATATATTAAATGACCATAATAAGGAAGCGGTCCGGGTTCTGCAAGAAGAGATTATAGAATATTTTTCACTTCTTCTTTTTTAGCTATATCTGATTTAATAAATGGGGATATTCCTGTATTTGCTGTTTATAACCCAACAGAAGTTCAAAAGGTATTACAAAAATTATCTGAGATTTATATGATATTTCCAGAAGACGGCATAAAATAAAAATTGCACAGGAGCCAGACATATTGCAGTTAGGAATTCCTTAATTTCTTAAAGTATAGCATAGGTGTATCATAATTTAAAGCAGAGTGTATTCGTTTACGCATCTGCGGGCATTCGCCTAATTCCAAAAATGATTATATTTTTGTAGCTTTTTATTTGCTTTCTCTAAAGTTAATTCTTGTGTACAAAAGTCATAGAATTCTT
>OARM01000183.1_pt1 | contig 11487 bp, 9 predicted proteins | sample 1475591 | NCBI WGS metagenome assembly OARM01 (sample SAMEA3360676, study PRJEB22359) | human gut metagenome | biome: ENVO:urban biome; feature: ENVO:human-associated habitat; material: ENVO:feces | place: Bangladesh | collected 2011
ATTTTCGCTCCTAAATGTTAAAGAATAAGACAAGTCAGATAATAAAAGACTTAAAAAACAAAGCAAAAGAATTGTTTTTTGATTTTTTAAACACAATTTTCCAATTAAAAAAGCAGGAAAAATAACCGATGAAACCAAAAAGGCATTCAAAGCGGAAAAACAATGGGTTTGCATTTCTGGATTTTTAAAGAAATAAAAAATAGGTGTTAAAAATAAAGAATACAAAATTTTTTGAAAACCAACGCTTTCATTATTGACAATTAAAAATTTTCCACGTGATAAATTTTGCGCAATTTGGTAATAATTTAATTCATCTGGATAAAAAACAATAAGATGAGGAAAATCTGTAAGAAAAAAACGAATTAAAAAACTGGATAAAAACAAAAAAACAATAATTAAAACGTTTGTTTTTTGACAATTTTTTAAAATGGAAAGAATTTGATTCATAAATGGAATAAATTTAAAAAAATAATCAATTGATTTTAAAAGTTTTAAAAAATCCAAGGTCAACTTAAAATAATTTTCAAAAATTTAAAAAAAATTGCGTTGACTGTGGAAAAATTTATGTGTCCAAAAAAGGAAAAATACGATGCGCAAAAATACCTTTTAAGGGCTTGTTTGCCATCATTTGTGCCAACAAATAAGCCGAACCGCATGACAATGTCCAGCCAAGCGTGCCATGACCTGTGTTGAGCCACAAATTATCAAAAGTGGTTTTGCCAATTAACGGGCAGTTGGAAGGCGTTGCCGGGCGCAAACCGCACCAAAAATGGGGCTCGCCTGTAAAATGAATGTGGGGAAACCATTCTAGCGTTTCATTGAGAATGTTTTGCGCGCGCGGCAAATCCAAGTTTAAATTAAAGCCGTTGAATTCTGCCGTTCCCGCAACGCGCAAGCGATTGTTTAAACGCGAAAAAACCAATTTTTTGGAATCATCGGTTAAGCTGACTTCGGGCGCAATGCTTTGCGGCGTTAAAGAAAGCGTGATGGAATAACCTTTGGCAGGACAAATGGGTAAATCAATGCCCAAATTTTTTAAAAAAGGTGCGGAAAAACTCCCTAATGCAACCACGTAATAATCCGCAGTTAAAAGTTGATTTTGTGGATGATTGTGGTTTTCAATTAACACGCCGGCAATTTTGCCGTTGTTGCCAATGAGTTTTTGCGCGCGTGTGTTAAATAAAAATTGCACGCCTTTTTGTTGTGCTTTTTGCGCCAATTCTTGGGTGAACAAACACGCATCGCCTGATTCATCGGATGGTGTAAAGTCGGCGCCAATAATATTTTTGTGGCTGTGTTTTAAAGAAGGTTCTAAGGTTAAGGCTTCTTCTTTGTTGAGCCATTTGCGCTCCAAACCAAATTCTTGCATCCAGCGCACGGCTTGTTGTGCGTGATGAAGTTCGCGTTCATTGTCATACAAATGCAAAATGCCGCGCGTTTTTTGCGCGTATTCCAAATGTTCTTCTTGGCGCAATTTTTGTAAAGTTTGGCGACTAAACAAGGCTAAGTTTAAAATGGCAGCCACATTTTTGCGCGTTTTGTTTTCTTGGCATTGCCATAAAAATTGGGCAGCCCAGCGCCATTGATTGAAATCGGCACGAAAATGCCACAAAAGCGGAGCGTTTTTTTTAAATAACCAACGCCACAGATTACCGAAAACATGCGGATTAGCCCATGGCAATGCATGGGAGACGGAGATTTGTCCGCCATTGGCAAAGCTGGTTTCTTGAGCGGCTTGATTTTGTCTGTCAATGACTAAAACATCAAAACCTTGTTTTTTTAAAAACCAAGCGGTTGTGGTGCCCACAACACCGGCGCCCAAAACAATGGCATTCATTTTTTTCTCCCATTGTTTTTTTCTTTGAAACGCCAAACGCGCAACACGTCTGAAACATTGCGCACTTGGCGGAAAACTTCTGCCAAATGTGTGCGATGATGCACTTGAATGGTAAAGTGAAAATCAATGGTGTTAGGCTGTGTGGAATCCATATTCACTTGTTCAATACCCGCACTGGCTCCGCTGATGGCGGCACTGATTTTGGATAAAACCCCACGCATTTTTTGAGTGCGAATGAGAATTTGCACATCAAACAAGGCATCTTCTTTGGCTTGCCAAGATAAAGTAAGCCATTTTTCCTCCTCGTTTTTCATGGATTGCTGAATCAAATCGCATTGGGTGCAATGCACAACCAAACCGCGTCCTTGGCGGAAAACGCCTTTGATATCATCATCTGGTATGGGCGAACAACACGTGGCATATTGCAAAGCCAAACCTTCATCGCCGCGAATGGCCAAAGCACTTTTGTTTTGTGGGTTTTCTGTGTGCAAGTGTTCGCGTGCAATCAGACGGCGAATCATCAAGGAAGCCGATTTTCTACCTGAACCGATATCGGAATAAAGTTCTTCCATGGTTTTGTAATGGTAGGCTTGTAGTAATCCTGTCCATGCCAAAGAAGGAATGTTGGCATAGACCATGCCCAAATTGAGCAATTCTTGCTCTATCATATTTTTGCCCAAATGCAACACTCCTTCGCTTTCTTGGGAGCGCAAAAATTGCTGAATGTGGCTTTTGGCTCTTCCTGTGTGTGCCCATTGCAACCATATTTCTTTGGGAAAAGCCGCCGAATCGGTTGTAATTTTCACCACATCGCCGTTGTGTAAAATATGGTTTAACTCAACAGGTTCATCGTTAATGGTGGCAGAGATTGCATGTTGACCAAGATCGTGATGCACGGCATAAGCAAAATCCAAAACGCATGCGCCTTTTTGTAAAGGATAAATGTGGCCTTTGGGCGTGAAAACATAAACATCATCTGGGAACAAATCCGTTTTGACATTTTCAAAAAATTCAAAAGAATTATTGGTTTGCATAGCCAATAAAGATTGCAGCCATTGTTTGGAGCGCGCTTTCAAATGTTCGGCATCCAAATGATTGGTATCGGCGGAATCCCACAAGCGCAAAACACCTTCTTCTGCGGTTAAGTGCATGGATTGTGTGCGAATATGCACATGAATGGGCGTGCCAAAAGGCCCAATTAATGCACTATGCAAAGATTGATAACCATTGGCTTTGGGCAATGCCACATAATCAAAAATACTGCCGTGAATAGGTGCATAAAGTTGGTGCAGTGCGCCCAATGCCACATAACATTGCGGCAAATCTTCCACAATGACGCGCAAATGCTGCATATCCATCACTTGTGCAAAAGAAAGATGGCGTTTGCGCATTTGGTCAACCACATAAAAAAGTCCTTTGTCGCGTGTTAAAACGCGTGCCGCAATATGATTTTGGGTTAAACACTCTTGCACTTGTTGCATAATTTGCAAAGAAAGCGCTTGACGTTCTTCTTTGGCATTGTGAATGGCTTTTTTTAAAACAAGGGCGCGATTGGGATAAATCAACTGGTAAGCACAATCGTTAAATTCTCTATAAAGCGTCATCAATCCCAAACGAAAAGCAATGGGTGCGTAAATTTCTTGTGTTTCTTTGGCAATGCGTTTTTGTTTGTCTGAACGCATAATACCCAATGTTTGTAAATTGTGGCGGCGGTCGGCAAGTTTAATCAACACAATGCGCAAATCTTTTGCCATGGCAAAAAGCATTTTGCGAAAATTTTCCGCTTGTGCTTCTTGATAAGAAGAAAATTCCAGTTTGTCTAGTTTGGACAAACCATCCACCAAATCGGCAATGTTTTTGCCAAATTGACAAAGCAATTCGCTTTTGCTGATTTTGGTATCTTCCAAAACATCGTGCAAAAGGGCGGCACAAATGGCATCACAATCCAAATGCCACGAAGCTGTTGTTTTGGCAACCGATAAAGGATGGCTGATATAAGGTTCGCCCGATGCTCTTTTTTGGCCAGTATGCGCACGTTTGGCACATGAAAAAGCCGCTTTGATTTTGCCAACATCACCCAAGGGCAAATAATGTAAATCTTTTAAAAGTTCGTGGAAGGTGCCGTCTATATCAAAATCAGCCATTACCACGCCTTTCTTTATATATCTTTAATGTGAAAGGCTTCTTTTCCGGTTAAACCTTCGGCAATTTCTTGCAATGCCACAACGGAAGGTTTGTGATTTTTGGCATTGTCAAAACGCGGTGTGGCACCATTGGCAATATCTCTTGCGCGATGCGCAGCAGACAAAGTCATTTCAAAACGATTGTTGATTTTTTCCAAACAATCTTCAACGGTTACGCGAGCCATAACTTCCTCTTTTAAAAAAATGACAACGCTTGAAAAAAAGATGTGTGGCGTTGTTTTTGTAAAAAAGTGCGGCAACGTTGCGCCTGCACAATGGATTCTAATTCTTTTAAGGCATGGGATAAGTGTTTGTTCATAATAACATAATCAAAGCAATCCACTTGTTGCATTTCGGTTAGCGCATTTTTCAAGCGTTGTTCAATCACTTGAATTGAATCGGTTGCGCGATTTTTTAAGCGCTTTTCTAATTCTTGTAAAGAAGGCGGCAAAATAAAAATCAAAACGGATTGGGGAAAAGTTTTTTTAATTTGTGCGGCGCCTTGCACGTCAATTTCCAACAAAACATCATGGGTTTTTAAAGTATTTTCCAACCATTTTTGTGAAGTGCCGTAAAAATGACCATGCACATTGGCGCTTTCCACAAAGGCATTTTGTTGTTGCATGCTTAAAAATTGTTCTTCATTGACAAAAAAATAATCCACACCATTTTGCTCATTGCCGCGCGGCAAGCGTGTGGTGGTGGAAATGGAGAGTTGAAGTTGCGAATCTTGTTTTAATAAATTGGCAACCAAAGTGGTTTTGCCGGCACCAGAAGGTGCGCTAATCACAAACAAGGAATGTGGGCAATCCATTTTTTTTAAGAAAATAAAGAAAAATTTTTCAAAAATTGTAAACCTTTTTTGAAAATTTTTTGGCGTTGACCGTGGATTTTTTTGATGAATGTTGTTTTTCCACGGTCAGACTTTTGTTTTTTTGAAAAATTATTTTTTCAATAACAAAGCGTATAAAACATTCCATAAAAAAGGCACTTGGGCGCAACAAACCAATAGTTTTTGTTTGAAAGACAAATGCGTTTTCTTTTTTGCATATTGCCAAACAATTTGAGAAATATAAGGCGAATACTTGGATTGCAACAACATTTGAAAAGCAGAATCAAAAATGGTGGCAATGGCATCTTGTTCTTTTTGTGGGAATTTTTCGGGCAGAAATTTTTGGGTGAATAAACAACGCACTTGCCATTGGTCGACCAAAATTTTCAATGTTTTGGCCAAATTTTGAACCGGGCGCGAGGCCGAGCCTTGCAAAATGCGGTAAACGCAAAAATTTTCATCCAAATGTTTGATTTTTCCTTTTTGCGCCAAATAAAGCCACAAAGGATAATCTTCAAAACCCCAATGGTGTTGTTGGGGATTGATTTCGTTTAAATAACTTTGCCAATAAGCGCGCCGCCAACATGCGCTGGGCGCATTGATGTTGCATGAATAAAGCAACGATTCAAAATCTTCGGTGGGCGTATAGCGCTCTTCGGTATAAAACTTGCCGTTTTCCAAACAATACCAGTTGCCAAAACACATTAAAACGTGCGGGTTTTTTTCCATAAAATCCACTTGTTTTTGGATTTTACCGGGCAAATAATAATCATCGCCGCCGCATCCCATAATGTATTTGCCGCGGCAATGGTTAATGACGTTAATAAAATTATCCACAATGCCCAAATTGCGCGGATTAAAAATGGCGAAAATGTTGGCATAGCGCGCAGCATAGTCTTTTAAAATTTGGGCAGTTTGATCGCTTGAAGCATCTTCACCCACCACAATTTCAACTTGTTCTCTTGGAAAATTTTGACCAACAATGGAATCCAAAGTTTGTTTTAAAAATTCTTCTTGGTTGTAAGTTAAAACAATCACGGAAACCAACGGCGCATTGGTTCTCTCTCTACGGCGGTGTGGATTTGCGGCATTTTTCATTCCTTTAAACTTTCAAAAATGTTTGAAAAAAATCCACGGTCAACTTGAAAAAATTTTCAAAAAAACAAAGCGTTGACCGTGGGAAAATTTATGGCGTGTGCAAAGCAGGTTGGAAACCGGTTTCCTTTTGAATGCGTTGGATTAATTTTTGTGCGGTATGGCGCGATTCATAAGGACCAATTTGCACGCGATACAATTTGCCTTGTTGTTGAATATGCACAGCATTGCCAAGCCAAGGCAAATCCGCCAAAAAGCGCGATTTGGCGTTTTGGGCATTGTCTTGATTGGAAAAAGCTCCCAGTTGCACAAAAAATTGTTTGGCTTGAACCAAGGTTTTTTCAAGTTGTTTGTTTTTTTGAATTTGCGCTTTTTCAACCACTTGTTCTGCCAAAGTTTCGGCATGTTGAATGGCGTTTAAAGTTTCTGAATCTTCAATGTTTTCGGCAAAAGCTTCCAAAGCGTCAAAATCTTTGTCAATGGCTTGTTCAATTTGTTCAATTTTGAAAGCAGTTTCTTGTTGGTTGAGCAATGCTTCTAACTGCGCCACATTTTCTTTTAAGCGTTTGGTTAAAGTATCTTCTGCATGGCGAGATAAATCAGAAGCGGCTTTGCCGCGTTTGGTGGCAATAATTTGGGTATTCTTTTGTAAATCCACAAAAGAAGTTTGATTTTGTTCTGGAATAATGGCTTCTACAATCACCCAATCGCTACCTTTTTCTATAATGCCCAATTGGTGCGCCGCCGTGTAAGACAAATCAATGATGCGTCCAGCATGAAAAGGTCCGCGATCGGTTAAACGCACAATAATGGATTTTCCTGTTGAGACACGCGTTACTTTGGCATAAGAAGGCAATGCAAGTGTTTTGTGTGCTGCCGTCATGGCATACATATCATAAGGCTCGCCGATGGAGGTTTTTTTGCCGTGGAATTTTTTGCCATACCAACTGGCAATGCCTTTTTCTTTATAGGGTTTTAAAGTTTTGTTGGGCACATAACGCTTACCCAAAACGGTGTAAGGCTTCATGGTGGCTTTGTTTAAAGGTTCCCATTGAGGTTTGGCACTGGGAATAAAATCCAAATGGCTGGGCGTTGTGCTGTGCGGGCCGTCATCGGCATAATAGCCGCCACCTCTTTTGGAAGGAATGGATTGTTTGAGAATATTGGAAAGCGTGCGCGAAACAACCGGGCTTTTGGTATTGGAAGCACAAGCACTTAAAAAACAAATGGAAAATAAAAAGAGTAAACAACGCATTGTTTTATTTTATAAGAAACTTTTTTTGATTTGGTGCGTTTGGGCCTGAATGGACATTAACAAACCAACCCCGATGAATAAAGTTAAAAGCGCGGTGCCGCCGTAACTCATAAAAGGCAATGGCACGCCAACAACCGGTAAAATGCCTGAAACCATGCCCATATTGATAAAAACATAGGTAAAAAATCCCAATGTAATGGCTGCTGCCAATAATCTTGAAAACGTGGTTTGGGCGCGGTAAGCAATAATTAAGCCGCGTGCAATTAATAAAAAATACAAAAAAAGCAAAGTGGCATTGCCCAAAAACCCCCACTCTTCGGAAAAAACCGCAAAGATAAAATCTGTGTGTTTTTCAGGGATAAATTCCAAATGCGTTTGTGTGCCTTTTAAAAATCCTTTGCCCAAAGTGCCACCCGAACCAATGGCAATGGTAGATTGAATAATATGGTAACCGGCACCAAGTGGGTCGGTTGTTGGGTCAAGCAAAGTGAGAATGCGTTTTTTTTGGTAATCGTGCAGCAAGTTCCACAAAAAAGGTGCACTGCTTAGGCTTAAAACCAATGCACCAATGATGATTTTCCACGGTAAACCCGCTAAAAAAATCACAAAAAATCCGCAAGCGCCCACCAAAATGGCTGTACCCAAATCGGGTTGTTTGGCAATGAGAAAAAAAGGAATGGCAAGCAAAATAAAAGCAATGAGAAAATGCCGCCAATCGCGCGCGCCTTCAAAATGATGAAAAAACCAAGCCAAAACCATTGGTGTTGTGATTTTGAGCATTTCGGAAGGTTGGATGCGTGTAAATCCTAAGGATAGCCAACGTTTGGCGCCATTGACCGTGATTCCACAAAAGAAAACACATAAAAGCAACACAATGCCAATTAAATAAAAAAGAGGCGAGATTTTTGCCCATTGTTTGGGCGAAATGAAAGCCACCATCCACATGATCAAAAGGGCAATGCCCAAATTTTGCATTTGGGATTGCATTCGGTGTGTGCTATCTAGTGTGGCGGAATAAATGGTGATTAATCCAACGGCCATAATGCTTAATACAATGAGCAACAAAGGATAATCAATCACTTGAAAAAAACGTTTCATTCGTTTTCCAAAGCATTCAAACGCGGTTGAGAAAATTGAAAATTCTTGGGTGTTTTGCCTAACAAATGATAATCCAACACTTGTTTGGCAATAGGTGCGGCAGTGGCGGCACCAAAACCGCCATTTTCAACCAAAATAGCCAAAGCGATTGTGGGTTTGTCTAAAGGAGCATAAGCAACAAACAAAGCATGGTCGCGCAAATGTTCTTTTAGGCTAGATGCCCGATATTCCGCACCTTTTAAAGAAAAAACTTGCGCAGTGCCCGTTTTGCCAGCGGCTTCATAGCCGGCATTGGCAAAAACACGCGCGGCGGTACCGTGTTTTAAAACATCGCGCATGGCATCTTTGACAATGCGCACATTTTCTTTTTTCCACGGTAGACGCAACAATGGTTGAGATTCAATGAGTTTTTTTGCGCCCGTTTTGGGATTAACAATGGCTTTGACCAAATGCGGACGATAGCGCACGCCATCGTTGGCAAGTGTTGCCACAGCGGATGCCAGTTGCAAAGGCGTGTAAGCGTTGTAGCCTTGACCAATGCCGATAGAAATAGTTTCCCCCGCATACCATTGTTGTTGTGATGGCGTTTTAAAACGTTTGCGTTTCCATTCGCGTGAAGGCAAAACACCTTTGGATTCTCCAGAATCGTCTTTGCCCAAATCAATGCCTGTTTTTTGCCCAAAGCCAATGGGATGCATAAATTGCGCAATGGCATCAATACCCAAATCATTGGCCAAATGGTAATAATAAGTGTCGCATGAAACCACAATGGAGCGCGGCAAATCCACAAAACCATGTCCGCCGCGCTTGTCGTCCCGAAAAGTATGGTTACCAAAAACAAAATAACCTGGGTCATAGATGCTTTGTTTGGGCGTGCGTTTGCCGTATTCCAATCCCGCTAATGCCATAAATGGTTTAAAAGTAGAACCAGGCGGATAAGCGCCATTGATGGCGCGGTTAATCAAAGGGCGGTCAGGATGTTCGTTTAAATTTTTCCAATTGATGGAAGAAATACCATCTACAAATAAATTCGGGTCAAAGGATGGCATTGAAACAAGTGCCAAAATCCCGCCAGTTTGTGGGTTAATGGCCACCAAAGAACCGCGGCGTTTGCCAAAAGCTTTTTCTGCCAATTCTTGCAAATGAATATCCAAAGTTAATTCCAAATTGTTGCCCACTTCGGCTGGTGTATTTTTTAAAACGCGCAAGGGTTGACCAGCAGAATCAATTTCCACTTGTTCCCAACCGGTTTTGCCGTGTAAATCAAATTCATAATGTTGTTCTAATGCGGTTTTGCCAATTTGTTCGGTGCCTTTGTAGTTGGCAGTTTGTTCGTTTTCTTCAATCCATTGTGCATCGTTTTTGGATACTCTGCCCACATAACCCAAAGAATGCGCGGCAATTTTGCCAAAAGGATATTCCCTAAAAAGGCGCGCTTTGATTTCAACTTGTGGAAAGCGAAAATGCTGTGCGGAAAATTGTGCCAAATCGGAATCGGTTAAACGCGTTTTAATGGGAATGGAATCAAAACGTTTTCCGGCGTTTTTTTTGCGCCAAAAATTTTGAATTTCTTTTGAAGAAAGCGGCAAAACGCTGGACAAATCGTTTAATAATTGTTCCAAATTGGCAACGCGCGCCGGCACAACTTCTAAGGTTAAACTGGAAAAATTATGCACCAAAGCAATGCCGTTTTTATCCACAATTAAACCGCGTGTTGGTGCAATGGGCAATAAAGCAATGCGATTTTCTTCAGAGCGCGTTTGAAAGGTTTGGTATTCCTTAATTTGCAACCAAAAAAAACGTCCAATTAATGTGCCAAAGCCAAGAAAAACCAATAAAAATGCCCACAAAATGCGTGCGCGAAAACGCTCGATTTGTTGTTCTTTTTGAGAAGATTGAAAAACATTCATCGTTTTTTACATAGGACGATCGGGATTTTGTTCAACAGGTTGATTTTGTGGCAACAACAACAAAAACGACAAAATAGGCCACAACAAACTTGCCACAATTGGGGCAACAAAAAAAGAAAATCCCGGAAAAGCACCACCTGCAACCATTCTTAAAAAAATTTGAATGCCTTCACACAAAAACAAAAAAGGAAAAACCTGCAAAGCTTGTTTAATCGGCGTAAATAATGCAAATCGGCGTGATAAGTCATTGCACAAAAAAGCCAACAACACAAAGGCAATGGCGTGTTGACCAAAAATCACACCATCGGCTACATCGGTTAACAAACCCAATACAAAACCGCTTCCCATTCCTACAAAACGCGGCTCTCGCACGCACCAAAAACACAAAACCAGCGCCGCCCAATCGGGAATCCATGGCAAAACGGATTTGGGAATGAGTGTAATTAAAAAAGACAAAAAAAGTGTGGTAAAAATAAACCAAGGTCGAACCGGTAAAAGAATGCGAGAAGAATGAGCGGGCATCATCATGGGTTGTTTTTCAAAAAAATTTTGGGTTCACCGTGGATTTTTTAGCATTTCTTCTTTTAAATCAGCCGGCAAAGGCGGCGCTTGTTCTTTTAAAGGAAGAAGCAAAATTTCATCCAGTTTTTGTGTGCTGGTAATGGGGTGGGCAATAATTTTTAAAAAAGGAAAGCCTGTTTTGTCAATGTGCTTGATTTGGGCAACGGGAAAACCCGAAGGATAAACCGAATCCAAGCCCGAAGTGATTAACAAATCATCTTGTTCAATATCGGTTTCTGGCGGCACAAAACGCAATTCCAAAGTGTTATCGCCCAAACCAAATAAAATTAAAGTTTTGCCGGTGCGTTCAATTTTGACCGGCGTCATATGATTTTTATTGGTGATTAAAGTGAGTTCTGATACAAATGGAAAAACCCGCGTAATTTGTCCCAAAACGCCATTTGCATTGACAGCAGCTTGTCCGATTTGAATGTTGGCGGAAGCACCTAAATTGATAATGGCGCGGCGCGAAAAAGGATCGCGTGGGCGATACAAAACTTCGGCAATGCGTCCTTCCAGTTGGTGATGTTGCTTGATGTTCAACAAAGCGCGTAAACGGTTATTTTCTGAGCGAATTTGCGCATATTCGGTTAAAGCAAGCGAATGTTCCAAATGTTGGCGTTTTAATTGGTGGTTTTCTTCTTGGAGTTCTAATAAAGTTTGCGTGTAAGTTTTGGCGTTTTCATACAAAGTTTGTGGCAGTTGCATTGTGCGTT
>OARM01000184.1_pt1 | contig 11241 bp, 10 predicted proteins | sample 1475591 | NCBI WGS metagenome assembly OARM01 (sample SAMEA3360676, study PRJEB22359) | human gut metagenome | biome: ENVO:urban biome; feature: ENVO:human-associated habitat; material: ENVO:feces | place: Bangladesh | collected 2011
GCCGCCCCAAAAAGAATAAACCGAAAATTTGGACAAAAGCGCCAAAATCAAAATGATTAAAACAAATTTAACCAATAAATTTGTTTTCAAAGGGCGCACCAATCGCCAAAACAAAAACGCAAAAACCAACAAAATGGGAAGCAGTAAAAACATTTTTGAAAATAAAAAAATAAAAAAATTTTTAAAATTTTAAAAAAAACAAAACGTTGACCGTGGATTTTTTAAAAAAATCGTGCCCGCGTTGTGTTAATTTTGCATGTTTTGCAAATAATGCACATCATTTGCCCAACCGCTTTTGACTTTGACAAAAATTTCCAAATAAAGTTTGGTTTGGAATAATTTTTCCAAATCTTTGCGGGCATCCGATGCAATGCGTTTTAATTTGTTGCCGTTTTTGCCAATTAAAATGGCTTTGTGGTTTTGTTTTTCTATCACAATGGCGGCGAAAATGCGGTAAAGATTCGGCAATTCTTCAAATTTTTCTATTTCTACCACTGTGCCATAAGGCAATTCATCGCCCAATTGCCGAAATACTTTTTCACGGATAAATTCTGATGCCAAAAATCGGGCGCTTTTGTCCGTTAAAGTTTCTTCTTCATAAAGCAAGCCTTCGTTAGGCAAAAGCGGCAAAATGGCATCCAAAAGCGGCAAACTTTCTTTTTTCAAGCGCGAGGCAATCGGCACGATGGCGGCAAAATCAAATAAGGTTTGAAAATGCGCCATCAAAGGCAACAAATCGTTTTTGTTGTTCAACAAATCAATTTTGTTGATGGTCAAAATCACCGGTTTGTTTTTGGGCAACAATTGCAACAAGGCTTGTTCGTTTTCATTTAATTTTTTGGCTTCTACCAAAAAAACAATCACATCCACATCGTTTAAAGCATGGTGTATGCCTTGATTCATTTGTTTGTAAAGCGCATTTTTAAAATAATGTTGAAATCCCGGCGTATCCACAAAAACAAACTGGGCATTGTGTTGGGTTAAAACGCCCAAAATGTTGTTGCGCGTGGTTTGTGCTTTTTTGGAAGTGATGCTGATTTTTTCACCCAACAATTGATTAAACAAGGTGGATTTGCCCACATTGGGTTTGCCGATAAATGCAATTGTTCCGGATTTCATTACATTCCCAAGGATTTTAAAAGTGCTTCGTTTTCATCGTTTTTTTCTTTGGCTTCTTTGGTTTTTTTGCGTTTTTTAAGCGGCACAAATGCCACATTGTCCATTGCCAATTCCACATAAAACACATGATGGTTGCCGGTATAAAACGAGACGCGGCGCGCTTGCGGGTCATCCAAATTGGAATCCACTTGCAAAACCACTTGTTTGTTTAACACCAACATTTTGGGTTGGCTTTGCGTGATGCACGTTTGCAAATCGTTTTGGATGCGGCGCGTAACATCGCCCACAATTTGATTCATCAATTCACCCATTACATCGCTGACATCATTGGCGGTGTGCGTTTGCGCCAATTCGTTTTGGGCAATGCCCATTTGCAAAAGATAGTTGGAATACAACTCCATGGCGGCATCGGCAGAAAAATTAATCACCACCAAACCGGAAAATCCACCATCAAACAACACAAAACAACCAATATCCGGCCTTAAACTGGTTTTTTGAATGCATTGCACCATGGCGGAATAATGCACGCGGTCTTTGGTGGCTTCATTGAGCACAAAAGAAACAGAATCACACAAATTCAGCAAAACTTCTTCAATGCCTTGTGTTTGGGAAGTGGTCATGGTTTGAATCCTAATTTTAAAAAAATAAAAAAATTCTAAGCGCTTTTCTGCCAATTGGGCGCATTTTGATGAAACATCTCTTCAATGCGCTGGCTCATTTTTTGAACATGATGCATTTTTTCTTCGGTTTCTTGCACCCAATTTTCCAATTCGGCAAAACGTTCTTTTAAATTTTCTTGGATTTCAAAACCCAAACGTTGTGCTTGTTCAACGGAAACTTTTTGTGTTTCACGCACTTGTTTTAAGGCATTGGCCATGGATTCAGAGGAATGGATATCAATGGCAATAAATTCCCAAGCATCTTGTTGCAAGCGGTAATCGCTCACATTGCCATCGGTTGCACGTGTTTCAATGGGCAACAATTCCACGCCATGCGGTTTTTTAACATCGTAAAACAATTCGGTTGGGCACATCGTGGTGCGGCCAGCAGAAGAAGGCAACACACGATTGCCGTATTCCGAGAAAAAAATGGCATTGATTAATGCGAATTTTCCCCAAGAAAATTCCGCCACAAACGCCACCATCAAACGATTTTCACGCAAGCGCAAAAGCAAGTTGGCCAAACGTTCTTGGATACGTTCATCAAGCAAATCATCTTGTTGGAGCACTTCACAAAAGCGCTCAATGCGTGCGCTTAAAGCACGGCGCCAAAGCGTGTAATCTTCAAATTTTTGGGCAAGAGCAGGCATTGCGTTGTGTTGAAAAAAAAGTTGCTTGGCATTTTATGCTTTTAAAAAAAAAACAATAAAAATTTTTCCACGGTCAACGTGATTTTTTTTTGATTTTTTTTGAAAAAATTTTCAAGTTGACCGTGGATTTTTTTATTTTATTTTTTTATTTATTCCAACAAAAAGCCGTATTCATAAATTTTGGGTTCTATTTTTTCTGCCAGCATTTTTTGTGCATTTTTTAAATTATTTAATAATTCAATATAAATCACATCATCCGATTTTGCATTCATTCTGCCTTTTGCATTTCTGCCTTGAAAAAATTCTTTAATATCATAAAGGGCGGCATCATTCAAATACAATTGTGGTTTTTGGGAGGCTTGTTGGTGATAATAACAAAACAATTCTTTGGCGCATTTGAAAACCTGTTGTGCTGCATTTGAAAATTGCATTTTTTCTTGTGGAACAAATAAAATTTTGTTTTGAATTAAACCGGTGTTGGGGTTTTGAATTTTAATTTTGCCGTGAATAAAACGGTGCAAAAAATCGGATTGAAACGCATTTTGTGCGCCAATTTCTTTTTCTGTAAATGGAATTAAATGATTAATTCCTTCTTTGGCGCTTATTCTATTTTTTCCGTGGAATAAAGCATAAACAAAACAATTATGTTGAAATTCTTTATCCTTTTCCCAATTTTTATTAGGGAATAAAAATTGGTCACGGTCATTTATCCACGTTGCGGGAATTGTGTGGCGAACGGAAAAATAAATAAAAGTTGGCATTAAATTGTTTGGATTAATACTAAATTTTGAGATACCTTTAGCATTGCCAATGCCTTTAATGGCATTCCAAAAAGCAATGTTACAAAAATTATTGTTTTGAAAGTCTGTCCCTTTTGTGCAAATGGCACAAACTTCGTTTTTTCTTTCTTTATTTAAAAATTTTTTTAACCATTGGTTTAAATTTTCTTCTTTTTGATTTTCCGCATAAAATACCTTTTCCCCAATTAAGTTATTATTATCATCAAAAATATCCAAAATAATTTTATCTTTCATTTTAATTTCTCCACGGTCAACCTAAAATTTTTTTAATTTTTCATTTTCAAACGTTCAAAAACAGCGTAATTTTTAGGTTTTTTAAAATCTTTCAAAATCAATTCAATCAATTCTTTGTTTTCCATTTTTTCTTGTTTTGCCATAGTTTCCTTTTTTGGATGATGGGAAAAACGGGAATTAAAAAATATTTCATTGTGTTGCATTGTGCACTCCTTTTGTGAAAATTAAAAAATCATTCTTTTTCTTTTAAATCCCAAATTAAAAAACCAATGGGAAATTTTCCATTGACATTATCAAAAGTATAAGCAGGAACCATAAAACCTTTTAAAAATTTGGCTTTAAAAACATTCCTAAAATCCACAAAATTAGAAGAATTAACATATTTTAATGTTGAAAAACTTGCCAAAATACAGCCCGGAATTTCTTTGTAAATTCTTATAAAAAATTGCGCAAACAATTCCCGAATAGATTTTTTTAATTCTGCTTGATATTTTGCATGAATTTTATTGGTATTTGAAACATTAGTTTTGTTTTTGCCAACAGCTCCTTTTGGTTTGCTTGCCGCTTCCGCATAAGGCGGGTTGATAAAAATCACCAATTTTTCCGGTTCATTTTTAATAATTTTTTGTAAGTTTTGTGGCAATTTTTCAAAATCATCGTTTAAAAAATCAAATTGAAAGACATTACCCGGTAACAAATTGGCGCCATTGTCAATGCGTTCATGCATAATATCCACATCGGCTTTGTCCAAGGTGGAAGCAAAAATCCTTCTTGCCTCGGTTAAACCAGCAAGCAAATTGCCGGTGCCGGCGGCGCAATCCCAAACATAATAATGTTCTTGCCAATTTTCACCCAAAGCTTTTGCCAAATATTCTTGCGCTTTTTCAACCCACATTTGCGGTGTGAAAAATGCACCTTTGCGCTCCCGAATATCATCGCTGACCAATAAATCTCGCCGCTTAATCATAAAATTGCGCACTTCTTCGGCGGGCGGGCGCGCATAAATTTTCCAAAATTCAAAATGCGCTTGTTGCTTGTCCAAAAATGCCGCTTGGGAATAATTTAACAACCCGGTTTCATCAATTCTTTTTAATAATTCATAATGCGATTCTTTTAACAAAACCAATAATTTATCGGTAATGGTTTTGTTTTCCAAACTCAAACAATCCGCCAAATAAAAATCACCATCCAAAATGCCCTTTTGTTTTGCCATTTTCCAATCAATTAAAATGCTGGGCATCACCACTTTGCGCCATTTTTGATAAATATGAATAAAATTGGTTTTGGTAATTTGAATTTTGTTTAAAACAGAATCATTGAAAACAAAATTTTTGATTATAAATTCTTTTAATTCTTGTTTGTCTTTTAAAAAATAAAACAATAATTTTTCTTGATTTAAAATTGAACCTATTGTTTTTTCCAACTGCATAAATTCTTTGGTGGAATAATCGCTGGGCGTTACATTCCAATTAAAATCATTTAAATTAAAAACAGCGGAAATGGTGTGGTAAGGCAAAAACGCCATTTTTTCACCATCAAAAGCACCCAAAAACAACGGCGGAATGCTTTTGTTGTGAATTTTGGCTTTGCCAATGGTTAAAATCAATTGAATCAAACTTTGCACAATGTTGGCTTTGTTGCCTTTTTTGGCTTCCGCCCACAAAAGATATTGCTGCGGCGTTTTGCAATTTTGCGGCAAAACCATAAAATCAATGTTGTCAATGCGTTGCGTGCAATCAAATGATTTAAAAAAATCATAAGCCACTTTGTTTTTAATTTCTTCTTCGCTTAAATTCAAGGCATACATTTTGAAAAACAACCCTTTTTGAAAAGAATAAACTCATTTTGAAAACAACTTCAAAAAACCAAAAAATCCACGGTCAACCCACTTTTTTTGAAAAATTTTAAATGTTGACCGTGGAAAAACAAATTTTTTTCTTTCTATGCTTTGACTTTGCTTAAAAAAATCATTTACATTTTTTTGAAATCAATACGCCACAAATATAAACTCACAATCAACAGCATAATCAATTGGAATCATCGCAACCGCTTTTGCCATCGGGGCGTTTTAAAAAAAGATGTGGGCTGAAAATAAGATAAAGCAAAAATGCAGCGCACCAAAAAATAGCGGAGGCAATTAAAAAAGAAAAACCCAAAAAAGAATAAACTTCACGCAACAAAGCGGCGGCAAAAATAAAAATGGCAGCAAAAATTATCCACGGGCGAACATCCAACCCCCAACCCGAATGCATTCTGCCTGCCACACACATCACCAGCAAAATTGCCAAACCACAACCCGCAATCGTTCGCAAATGTAGCCCAATGTTCAATGGCGCAAAATCAAAAAAAAGCGGCAAAAAACCTTCCAACAAATAGCCCAAAGCAATAGAAAAATAAGCAATGTAGCCCATCATTGTCCAACGTGAAAAAATGGCGCGCCCAATATGCCAATCGCTTAACACATGAAAAACGCCAGCAGCCGCAGCAATTTTGAGCCACAAAGTAGCTTCTGCTTGTGGCGCCAAAAATTCAGAAATGCACAACAACAAAATTGCCACAATTGCCAAAGCGCGTTTGGGCGGGCGAGCAATATAGCTTGTGTGAATGTTCGCTTGGCGTATTAAAACATCGTTCATCAAACGCATGGAAATGCGCGACATTGCCAAAATCACCAACACCATCATCAAGTGGCACAAAATGCGAATCATTTTAAGCGCCAAGTCGGGCGACACAACAAGCGCCATATAAAACGCCAAAACAGCGGAAAATAAAGCGATTTGTAAAAACAAAAAGCTGGTGTGTTTTCTTGGGGTTTGTTGCCAAATTGCCGGCGCCGTTAAATAAAAAATTGTGGCTAAAAAGCTTAAATCAAAAAAAGCGGCGGGGAAAATACTTAAAAAATCAATGAGTTGAAAAGCAATGCGCCCCAAAATCCAAACGAATACCAAACACTTTAAAACGCGCGGGGTTGTTGGATTTTGGGTTGATGTAAATTCCGGAATCGCCGTCAACATAAAACCTGCCACGGCGGCAAAAATCGTGGCGGAATAAATGCTGTAAGCGTGCCACACAAACGGGTGAAGTGTTGATGGCAATGGAAAAAATCCGTTTAAACCCAACACCCAAATAATGATAAAAAAAATTGCCGAAAAAGCAGTTAAAAAGAAAAACGGACGAAAGGGGCAAATCCACAAGGCTTTCATTTTTTTTACTTTACTCAAAACAATGCTGCCACTTCGTCCAAAAATGCCGTGCTTTTTTGAGAAAGCCACGCGCGGCAGCGTTCATTTTTTGGGGTTGGAATGCGCCATTCCTGCGCAATTTTGGCAGGCGATTCGTCTTTTTTTTGCATCATCAAAATGCGGTCAGCCAAACGCAAGGCTTCTAAGGGATCGTGCGTAATCATCAATGCGGCAAAATGCGCGCTGGATTGTTCCATTTCAAGCAATGTGTAGAGTTCTTGTTTCAAGCTCCAATCCAACGCCGAAAAAGGTTCATCCAAAAGCAACAAATCTGGTTGCACCACAAAAGCGCGGCACAAAGCAACACGGCTTTGCATGCCGCCAGACAAGGCGCTGGGATATTGATGCAAATCATCCACGGTCAACCCCATTTTTTTTCCAAAAATCACGGATTTTTCAAAACGTTCTTTTTTTGAAACGCCGCGCGCTTTTAAGCCCAGCGCAATGTTTTCCCACGTTAAAAGCCACGGCAACAACCTTGGGGCTTGAAAAACCAATGATGGATTTTGAAAATCGTTTTGTATTTTGCCCTTCCACGGCACCAAAAGCCCGGCGATTAAATTCAATAGCGTAGATTTTCCACAACCAGAAGGTCCCAACAAACACAACACTTCGCCTGATTCAAGCTCAAAATTCACGTTTTCCAACACCGCTTTCCAAAAAAATCGGTGCGATAAGTTTTCTACTAAAAGCCGCGCCATTCTTCTACCCTGCGTTTGATGGGTTCTAAAAACAAATATTCCAACACAAACAAAATCACCAACAAACTCAAAATCCACGCCATGGAGGATTCGGTATCCAAATGGCTGCGCGAAATGGCAAGAAGCGCACCGATGCCATCATCGCAAGCCAATAATTCAGCCATCACCACAATTTTCCAAGAAGCGCCCAAAGCCGTAATCCACGCGGGGAACAAATACGCCACCACGTGCGGAAAATAAAGATCACTCAAACGCATCCACAATGGCAAACGAAAAATGTGGATTAAGGTTTTCAAATCGCCTTCTAATGTGCGCGTGCCTTCTAATGCACCGATGAAAATCGGCGGAAAAGACGCAATAAAAACGGTGAAAATCGGCGTGCCATCGTTCATTCCAAACCACAACAACGCCAAAACCAACCACGCAATCGGCGGCACACCAATGAAAAAAGTTAAAATCGGGCGAGTCAACAAAACCGCACTGCGCGATAAACCCACCAAAATTCCCAAAACCGAACCGCAAAGCGCCGCCAACAAAAAACCGATGATGGCGCGCCGCGCGCTGATTCCAATTTGTATCCAGTTTTCTTTGCTTTCCAAAAGCGCAAAAAGCCGCAAAAAAGATTCTTTTGGACTTGGCAAAATCAACGCGCCATAGTGTTGCGCCGCGGCTGCCCACAAGGCAAAAAATAAAGCAATGCTGGCAAGCGCGCCCCAAGCGCTCCACAAATAAGCGCCAAAGCTTGCCAAAAAACGGCGATAATTTTCCACGGTCAACCCGTTTTTTTATTCAAAAAAAGAATCATCGGGCATTTTGCCGCCAATGAGTTTGGGATTTTGTTGGTTTAATAAAAGAAAAAAGTCTTTTAAATCACTGGCAACATCCGCCGTTTTTTGTGGATTCAAATCGCGGGATTTGAGCGATTCAACCACCACGTTTGTAGATAACATCGGCGCGTATTTCATCATCATTTTGGCGCAAGTAGCCGCGTTTTCTTCACAAAACGCCAAGGCTTTTTTGTATTCCGCATAAATGCGGTTTTGCAGCGCAAAATTTTGCGCCGCGTGATTGACCGCGGCAATGCCGGCTTGTGGCAATTTTTGGTTGTTAAAATTTTCTTTTAACAAGGTTTCAAAACGCAAGGCTTTGTAAAGTTTGGGCGCAATGACGCTGACTGGCAAACTTTGCGATTTTTCTAATGCCATTGAAGCGGCTGGGTCTGGCAACAATGCGTGGTCTACTTGGCGCAAAATCAACAACTGCAAGGCATCAAAAATGTTTGCCAAATAACGAATTTTAAAATCTTTTTGAACATTCAAATTTTCCTTTGCCGCATTCAATTCAAACAAAATGTCCGGCATATCGCCGCGAAAAGGAATGGCAATTTCTTCATTTTTTAAATCTGCCAAATGCGCCACATTTTCACGGCGAGAAACCAACCACAACCCGCCCCAAGCGGCAATATTAACCAGTTTCAACGGAACGCCGCGGTTATACAAATTCGCCGCCACATTGGAAGGCAAGGCGATGAAATCCGTTTTTTGGTCTAAAACAAAAAGCCGCAGTTGGTCGGGGTTTTTCCACAATTGAAAGGTTGTTTTTTCGGCAATATCGTTTAAAGCGCCGCTTTCTGCCATATAAATCAACGGCAAAGACAAAAAAGCGCCCGGACCGCTCAAACGAACTTCGGCAAGTTTTTGATTTTGCGCGTTTTGCGCAAAAACATTTGAAAACACCAAAACCAAACCAAAAACGGCGATTTTCAACGCCAAACCGAAGGTTTTTTGAATTGCCATCTCAACATCCTTTTTGAAAACAATTTTCCACGGTCAACCTGCGTTTTTCAAAAAAATTTTGGGTTGACCGTGGATTTTTTTAAAAACTGCCCATCCAAATCAATTGAAAACTTCTGCCTTTGGCGTTTAATTCATAACCCGGCAAACCTTCTGCCAAATGTTCGTGGTAAGTTTTATCCAACAAATTATTCACCTGCAAGCGCAAGTTGCCGTCTTTGGAATAACGCCACGTGGCGCCCAAATCAAACGTTGCAAAGCCGGGCGTTTTGTCTTCATTGCCGCTGGTAAATTGGGTTGCCACGCGATTTTGCGCGCGCACCAAACGCAGCGCAAAATCGGCGCTGACTTTTTGCGCCAGCGCACCGCGCCAACCAAGCGTTACTTCATCGGCGGGAATTTCAAAAAGCGGTTCATTCAATTCTTTGTTTTCCCCGCGAATTGCCGACAAGCGCGCAAAAAGCCATTGCTGATTTGCAAATTGCCAATCGACAGAAGCGTCAATGCCGTAAATTCTGGCTTTGCCCACATTCACGTTTTTCTTACAAGCGGCGGCATTTTGCGCACTGCAAGCCTTTGTTGCTTCTTGCCCCTTTAAAATTTTGCCGGAGATGTAATTGGAAATATTTTGGTAAAAAAGCGCCACATCGTAATTCACCCATTCATTTTGCCCTTTTGCGCCCACTTCAAATTGATTGGCGGTTTCCGGCTTGATGTCGGGCGAGCCTGCGTAATAATAACCATCATTTCTGACACCCGATTGGTAACGCTCACGAAGCAATGGCGCATGAAAAGCGCGGGCATATTGCGCATAAGGGCGAAACAAGGCAGAGACTTCATAAATCACGCCCAAATTGCCACTCAACGCATTATCCGTGCGCTTTAAACCCGTGGTCTGTTTGCCGTTGTTCATACTATCCGCATCGCCTTGAACCTTGTCGTAACGCAAACCTGCCAACAAATTCAACGCGCCAAATGTGCTGTCATTTTGCACAAAAAAACCGGTGGAGGTGATTTCGCCGTTTTTAAACGGCAAATTGCTTTGGTAACGCAACTGTGCCGCATTGCTCACAGCGCCAGCATTTGCCGCTTGTTTGGCATCGGGCGATGCTTTCATTTGCCACGCATTCACGCCAAAACTCAACAAATTGTTTTCATTCCACAACCACTGCGCTTTGGCATCCACGCCGTTGGTGGCAAAACTAACCGAATTTTGCACAATGTCGCCATTGAGCCAATTGGCAAAGCTATACATATCGCGGTCAATGGCTTGGCGATACAAGCGCACATCAACATTCAAAGGATTTTCGCCCTGCCCTTTGAAAGAATAACCCGCTTCAAAAAGTCGGCGCGCGTGCTCGGGCGAGCGCATCATTGTGTAGCGCGTTTGCCGATTGCTTTGATGCGGACGTTTGGAGCCAACATACCAAACATCATTATCTTCTTGCCATTGAATGCTCGCATGCACTTGGTGCTGGGCATTCAAACGGTAGCGGTATTGCCCAATAAAAGCGCGGCTATCATAACCGGTTTTGTTTTCTTTGCCAGCACCTGAGCGAAAATCGCCCATATTGGTGTAACTGGCGCCGAACATAAACGCGTGGTCGCCGCTACTCATTTGGCTAACCAAAGCGCCTTTGCCGCCGGTGGATGAAGAATCAAACATTAAACTTGCGCGGGCGCGATTGGGCTGGTCAAACACCGCCTGCGGCATTAAAACGTTAATGACGCCGCCCACTGCGCCCGTGCCATAAAGAACCGATGAAGCACCTTTGACCACTTCCAATTGTTGCGCCAAACCAAGCGTAATAAAAGAAGCCAAGGCGCCGTTTGGCTCGGCGCTGTTTAAACGAATGCCATCTGCCATCACCACAATGCGCTCTTTGCCCAAGCCGCGAATATACGGATTTTGCCCGTGCGCACTATCTTGCGAGACCGCAACGCCCGGCATTCCACGCAAGGCATCGCCCACATTCATTGCGCCTTTGTGGGTGATTTCTTCTTGCGTTAAGCCGATGGTCGACATCGGCACTTCCAAATTCT
>OARM01000185.1_pt1 | contig 11229 bp, 12 predicted proteins | sample 1475591 | NCBI WGS metagenome assembly OARM01 (sample SAMEA3360676, study PRJEB22359) | human gut metagenome | biome: ENVO:urban biome; feature: ENVO:human-associated habitat; material: ENVO:feces | place: Bangladesh | collected 2011
TGGTTTGTGTTTGGGTTTGGTTGTTATGCGTTGTCAGCCCCTTAGGCGGGCGTTATGCCTTTTGGGAGACAATATGCAGTTTTACAAAGCAGATGAATATCAGGCATCTTGTGAAAACCTGTATCGTAAGTACGAACTTGAGATAGCTGCTTTACTTCCAGATGCATCTATTGAGCATATTGGAACTTCCTCTATTCCTAATGCTGTATCTAAAGGTGACCTAGACATACTTGTTGGTGTTAACGGCAAGGAACTAGAAAATGCAGTAAAGTTACTTTCTACTCTAGGTTTCAACGAAAAATCCGATACGTTAAGAACTCCGGAGCTTTGCATGCTGGAAAATAGCTCAGGTGAGGATGTCGCTTTTCAAGTTGTAGCTAATGGTTCGGAATTTGAGTTTTTTGTGGGGTTTAGAGACAAACTCCGTAAAAATCCTGAGTTAGTTCAACGATACAATGAGCTGAAAATATCTTGTACAGGTTGGTCTCACGAAGAGTATCGTCGGAAAAAATCAGCTTTTATTGAGCGCGTGTTAGGGCAGGCATAACAAACTGTTTAAGAGTGATTCGCAACGCGTGGCATTTTTACTATGCGTTGGTTTTATTGATTAAGGTGGTATGCGGAAGCATCGGTATTGCGTTGCTCACACCTTAACAGGGCGTTATGCCACAGCCAGAAAATATGGAGAAAAGGAAATGGATCTTAATTCACTACTACTGTTTATAGTCGCTTGTCTTGCTATCAATATGATACCAGGGCCAGACGTTATCTATATTGTTTCAAACACAATGAAAGGTAAGTTGGTCACTGGGTTCAAAGCTGCAATGGGACTTGGTGTAGGTTATTTTGTTCATACTTTAGCAGCTTCATTAGGATTATCTGCAATTATCCTCAGCTCAGCGGTAGCTTTTAGCGCAGTCAAATGGTTGGGTGCTGCTTATCTAGTCTATTTGGGTGTTCAGTCGTTACTTTCAATGTGGCGTGGGGGTAGCACATTGAAAGTAAGTGAAAGCGTTGAAAGTGACAAAAATGTATTTGTACAAGGCGTAATTGTTAGTGTATTAAACCCGAAAGTTGCACTGTTCTTCCTTTCGTTCCTGCCTCAGTTTATTGACACATCATCAGGTTCGGCTTCGATGCAATTATTGTGGCTTGGTTTGTTATTTAGCGTACTGGTTACAATGTGTAATATCCTGTATGCGTCAGTAGGTAGTTGGGTCTTTAGTCGCCCGAATTCTCAGCGCTACTCGCGAGGGCTAGAGGGCGTATCTGGTGTTTTACTTATTGGGCTAGCAAGCAAAGTTGCGATCAGCGATCGCTAGTGGCATAACAAACAATTCAAGCAGACCCTCAACGCTCGGCGATTTTGGTTTGCGTCGGGTTTGGCGTTGCCGAGCAATGCGGTAGGTGAGCCAGGGCGTTTCGGGCTACTTAATTGGGCGTTATGAATAAAGGAGATAGTGTGGAAAAATGTTACATGTGCGATGCAGAGGGAAACACTAAGGAGCATGTACCTCCTAAATGTATATTTCCTGAGGCAAAAGATGTTCCAAGTGGGGATAATTATAAAAAGAACCTTATAACTGTTCGCTCTTGTGAGAAACATAATACGGCAAAGTCAAAAGATGACGTATATCTATTGTTCTTTTTAGCAGCTAATGTTGTGTCAAACGATCTTGCTCAGACGCAGTTTGGCACGAAAATTATGAGAGCAGTAAATAGAACACCTCATGTATTTGCTCAGTTCGCTAAGAAAAATACACCAGTAACTCTTAAAGGTGAAAATGGTGAATTGATTCATACTGCTGCCATTGAAATTGATCGTGCTCGATTTGATGCTGCAATTGAACATATTTCTCATGCATTGCATTACCACAAGTATGGAGAGACATTTATTGGTGATATTCAGGTTATTACCAGTGGGTTGGTGGACCTATCAAGTATCGATAGTGTGGAGGTAAACGATAGAATTCAAAACTTTGGTCAAATGGTTGATGAGCTGTTAGCTGATGTAGAACCTGAAGGTGATAACCCTGAAGTATTCACTTATAAGGTGTTAAAAACAGATGAACCTCATCAAGTCATTATCCAGATGAATTTTTATGGTGGTTTTAAGATCGTTTCGATCATGAAGTACTCTTAACCAATATTCATAACAAACTGTTCAAGAGGGATTCGCAACGCGTGGCATTTTTACTATGCGTTGAATTTAGTGGTTAAGGTGGTATGCGGCGGCTTCGGTATTGCATTGCTCACCCCTTAACAGGGCGTTAACTGGCAAAATGGAAATGCCAAAAGCATCTGAGCAAAAGGAGTTTGCAAATGTTTCGTTGTGGGCAATGCCGTCATTTCGAAAGAGCTAAAAATAATCTCAAGGATCTTTGTGGTGCTTGGGAACAACCTACGACTGCAACGCGTGAAGCTTGCGGATTTTTTATGCTCAGAAAACCAGCCCGAGATGTGAAAACACCAAATGAAGAGTAGAGTAATTTTCTTTGTGTTGGTTAAAAGTGCAGTGAAAATCATAAGCACCGGCCAGTTAACAAACGCCTCAAGAGGGACTGTCAACGCGTGGCGTTTCCAGTCCCATTGAGCCGCGGTGGTTTCGGCTGTTGTGTTTGAGTTTAGTGGTAATGCGTTGCCAGCCCCTTAGGCGGGCGTTAGCTTCTTAAAGCAAAAATCATCAAACTCTGGGTTTAATTGTCCTGAAAATTCAGATATTAGTGTTCAAATTGCACAATTTGGCTTTTGAACTTTTCTTGATGCTGATTTGGTCGAACGTGTTGAAAGTTCAGTGGGTTCAAAGTCGCTGAAAACTAGCAAGCCTCGATGCTTCAAAGTTGTTGGATGTTCAACACTCAAAGTTTGGTTTCACAAAAGGCTGCATTATCTCTGTGTTCTGGCTTTCTTTGTCGCGGATTCTTAACCGTGGTCAACTTAGCCTTGAGCGCTTTGAGTTTTGGCAGCCAACTTCACAGCTTTTGGCTCTGGACGTGTGTTTGTGTGATGCATTTGCGTAGAATACATTTCAAGAAAATGTATTTAAAAATCATTGTTAAACAATAGGCTACGAAGCTAACAAACGCCTCAAGAGGGACTGTCAACGCGTGGCGTTTCCAGTCCCATTGAGCCGCGGTGGTTACAGTTGTTGTGATTGAGTTTAGTGATATGCGTTGCCAGCCCCTTAGGCGGGCGTTAGGTGAATGGTCAGTGGATTGAACAAGGACAGTTTTATGAAATGGTTTTTAGCTTTTTGGCTTGTTCTCGCAAGCTTTTTTTCGGTCGGCTTGCATGCCAATGACTCCGTTTTACAACAAGCTTATAAATCGCAACAAAGTGATCTACAGGTTCAAGGATTCGGAAAGGTAGTGAAAGTGTTACCTGATGACAATGATGGTTCAAAGCATCAAAAATTCATCTTAAAGCTCAATAGCGGACAAACATTGCTGGTTGCTCATAACATCGACTTAGCACCGAGAATTCCGAACTTGAAAGTTGGCGATAGTGTTGAGTTTTATGGTGAATATGAATGGAACAAAAAAGGTGGGGTTCTTCACTGGACTCATAAAGATCCTCAAAATCGTCATGCTCATGGTTGGTTGAAACACAATGGGCAGGTGTACGAGTAAATTCACCTAACAAACGCCTCAAGAGGGACTGTCAACGCGTAGCGTTTCCAGTCCCATTGAGCCGCGGTGGTTACGGTTGCTGTGTTTCAGTTTAGTGGTAATGCGTTGCCAGCCCCTTAGGCGGGCGTTATGCGCCGAATATTGGGTTCACATCCATGCTCTTATGAAGAATTCGGATCACCCTGATTTGTTGGCTGCCGGTTTGCTGATAAAAGATGACGTGACTCCCTTGGGGAAATTTTCTGTATCCCTCTCGGATTTCATCGCATGATTTACCAATGTCGGGATTTTCCGCTAAAAGCCAAAAGGAATCATCGAATTGCTTTAAATAAACATTTCGCTGCTCTTTTCCCCAGCGTCGTTGAGTGAATAAAGCAATATCACGTAAATCGGCTTTGGCGGCGACGGTAAGATTAAATGGTTTCATCGAATGTTTTCACTATCGAGTTCATTGATGAAGCTATCAAGGTCATAATCAGCGTCACCACTTTGCTCTCCTTCAATAAGTAGTTGACGGAGTGACTGTAGTTTGGTTTCTTGGTTTTCGAGTAGACGTAGCGCAGAGCGAATGACTTCACTTGCTGAGCCGTAACGCCCACTTTGTATTTGGCTTGTAATAAAGCCATCGAAGTGTTCACCAAGAGTGATACTTGTATTTTTAGCCATGAGCTCATCTCCATAAATACCAAAAAGTACCTAATTATGGTATCAAATGGCATTTTGGGCAAGGCGCGCATAACAAACGCCTCAAGCGGGACTGTCAACGCGTGGCGTTTCCAGTCCCATTGAGCCGCGGTGGTTTCGGTTGTTGTGATTGAGTTTAGTGTTATGCGTTGCCAGCCCCTTAGGCGGGCGTTATGTGCCATTTCAAACATTTAGGAATATTAGGACAAAATGAGTGTAGAGTTAACATCTGCTGTATTTGCAAGCGACATTGTAGAATTCAAAGAAAACAACGATAAAAATAGTATCATCCAGCTTGTGAAGCATAGATATGATGAGCGATTTATCAATCCATTCAGAGATAATTCTCAAAAACATGGCTTTGCGATGATGGCTGTATGCTGCTTAATGGTTGAATCACTAATATCTATGAAGCGAGGTATTAATGAAACTTCAGATGCAAGAAATGAGCAGGGTCACAAGATATACTCAGGTGAACTATTCGAAGAGTTTTTTAGCGAGTCTTCATATTTTTGTGGTTTTTCTGGGTTAGGTAGGGATTTCTATAAACATATTCGCTGTGGAATTCTACATCAAGCTGAAACTACAGGTGGGTGGAGAATTAGAAGAAAAGGTGAACTTGTTGATAAAAATGAAAAGATAATAAATGCAACTAAGTTCATGAATGCATTGGAAAGTGAATTGAATGCCTATCTACACAAATTAGAAATAGAAGATTTTACGGATCTTGTATGGGTTAACCTGCTTAAGAAAATAGATTTTATTGCTTCCAATGCAGTCGGCGACTAGCACATAACAAACTGTTTAAGAGTGATTCGCAACGCATGGCATTTTGACTATGCGTTGCGTTTAGTGTTTAAGGTGGTATGCGGAGGCTTCGGTATTGCGTTGCTCACACCTTAACAGGGCGTTAACTGGCAAAATGGAAATGCCAAAAGCATCTGAGCAAAAGGAGTTTGCAAATGTTTCGTTGTGGGCAATGCCGTCATTTCGAAAGAGCTAAAAATAATCTCAAGGATCTTTGTGGTGCTTGGGAGCAACCTACGACTGCAACGCGTGAAGCTTGCGGATTTTTCATGCTCAGAAAACCAGCCCGAGATGTAAAAACACCAAACGAAGAGTAGAGTAATCTTCTTTGTGTTGGTTAAAAGTGCAGTGAAAATCATAAGCACTGGCCAGTTAACAAACGCCTCAAGAGGGACTGTCAACGCGCGGCGTTTCCAGTCCCATTGAGCCGCGGTGGTTACGGTTGTTGTGTTTGAGTTTAGTGTTATGCGTTGTCAGCCCCTTAGGCGGGCGTTAGGTATTTGGAGATATCATGAGAGCTATCTTTTTGATTCTTTGCTCTGTTTTATTAAATGGCTGCTTGGGCATGCCCGAATCAGTAAAACCAGTGTCGGATTTTGAACTGAACAACTATTTAGGCAAATGGTACGAGGTTGCTCGACTCGATCACTCCTTTGAAAGAGGTTTAAGTCAGGTTACTGCGGAATACCGTGCTCGAAATGATGGTGGTATTTCGGTTCTTAATCGTGGTTATTCTGAAGAGAAAGGTGAGTGGAAGGAAGCGGAGGGCAAAGCTTACTTTGTGAATGGCTCAACAGACGGCTATCTGAAGGTTTCATTTTTTGGTCCGTTTTATGGCTCCTACGTAGTGTTTGAGTTAGACCGTGAAAACTACAGTTATGCTTTTGTGTCAGGGCCGAATACAGAATATCTGTGGTTACTTTCAAGAACGCCGACTGTAGAACGAGGCATTCTGGACAAGTTCATAGAAATGTCGAAAGAGCGTGGTTTTGATACAAATCGGCTCATTTACGTTCAGCAGCAATAAATACCTAACAAACGCCTCAAGAGGGACTGTCAACGCGTGGCGTTTCCAGTCCCATTGAGCCGCGGTGGTTTCGGTTGTTGTGTTTGAGTTTAGTGGTAATGCGTTGCCAGCCCCTTAGGCGGGCGTTAGCTTCTTAAAGGCTAGAATCATCAAAATCTAAGCTCATTTGTTGTGAAAATTCAGCTTTAAGCGTTCAAGTCGCACTATTTGGCTTTTGAGTTTTGCCTGATGCTGATTTGGTCGAACGTGTTGAATGTTCAGCAGTTTTCAAGTCGCTGAAACCTATCAAGCTTCGATGCTTCAGTGTTGTTGGACGTTCAGCGCGGTCAGCTTAGTTTTACAAAATACAGCATCATCACTGTGATCTGGCTTTCTTTGTCGCGGATTCTTAACCGTGGCCAACTTAGCCTTGAGTGTTTTGAGTTTTGGCAGCCAACTTCACAGCTTTTGGTGTTGGACGTGTGTTTGCTTGATGCTTTTGCGTAAAATCACTTTCAAGCAAAGGTGTTTAAAAGTTATTTTGAAACAATAGGCTACGAAGCTAACAAACGCCTCAAGAGGGACTGTCAACGCGCGGCGTTTCCAGTCCCAATGAGCCGCAGTGGTTACGGTTGTTGTGTTTAAGTTTGGTGTCATGCGTTGCCAGCCCCTTAGGCGGGCGTTAGCCATTTGGGAGAACTATGGAAAATTTAACAAATGATGTAATTACAATTTTACAGTATCTGCTCCCGGGGTTTGTGTCTGCTTGGGTGTTTTATAGTTTGACCTCTTATCCCAAGCCATCACAATTTGAGCGTGTGGTACAGGCTCTGATTTTTACTATTTTTATACAAGCAATTGTTGTGGTGGTTGAGTTCTCAGTCCGTTGGTTGTGTGCTACGTATGAAATTACAGGAGTACCGGACAAGTTTGGGTTAGTTGGTTCTGTTGTGACAGCTATCTTACTTGGGGTTGCATTTGCAGGCTTTGCCAACAATGACCTATTGCATAAGTGTCTAAGAAGGTGTTTGATCACAAGAGAAACATCATATCCTTCGGAATGGTTTGGTGCCTTTTTACAGGACGTTACTTTTGTTGTCTTACACCTAAATGATGAACGAAGGTTATATGGCTGGCCAATTGAATGGCCTTCAGAACCACATAAAGGTCATTTTGTTATCGCAGACCCGTCTTGGCTCAACGATGATGGCACTGAGGCAGAAATAACAGGTGTATCTAAACTTGTTATTAGCGCTAGTGAAGTAAAATGGGTGGAATTTCTAGAGAAAAACTGGGAGTAGTTATATGTCAAAAAAAGGTTCAAACCCTCCACCACCAAGTGGAAGAACTGGTTGGACTACAGATGGTGCAAATCCAGCTAGAACACCTCAGAACGTAAGGCCTAGCCCACCACCTCCGCCGCCACCGAAAAAAAATGGCTAACAAAGCATTTAAGAGTGATTCCCAACGCTTGGCATTTTCAGTGCTAATCGTTGGGTTTTGTGTTTATGGTGGCATGGTTGAGTCTCGTGTTAGCGTTGCTCACACCTTAATGCGGCGTTATACAAAAAGGAGAAAAACTTGAGTTTAGGTTTTTGGGGTTGGCTGAAAAGTAACTTGTCTCACCTGTTTTCATTATTGGGTATCATCTTAACTATCTACTTTTCTATTTGGTATGTTCCTCAATATTCGGAAGAACTAAAATTTAAGCGTATTGAGAGTGTACACAATGAACTTGTAAGTACTATTCAAGAGCTCGTTTATAACAACCATGAGGTTAACGAGCACAATATTGAGACATTGATATCTGGGAAAGAGGTAAAAAACAATATTGTTTATCCTTTTACCAAGCAGGAGCTGCTGATACAGGTTCAAGACGCTTTTTTATCTAATCGTTTTATCCCACTAGACGCGCGAAAGTCATTGGTTGATAAAGTAGATGAGATTAGAAACTCTATAAAACAATCTGTAGAACCAGTTGAGCCAGCAAAATCTAAAGCTTCTAGTCTATTGAGTATTGCCGCAGGTATATTTGGTAGCTTGGCTGCTGCCCTTGGCTTCTCTAGCTTAACTTTCGTTGCCAAGCGTCAACGTAAAGAAGAAATTGAGCTTGAAATTAACGATGCTAAAGAGAAATATCAACAAGTCATCAAGCGTACTATTGCTTTTGAAAGCAAAGTTCATAAGGTGTTAATGGCTTACTTCGGTCGTAAAAACATAGAACAAGAAACAGAGCGAGATATTGGCATAGACTTTATCGTTAAAAATAACGGTGTTGCTAAGCTAGGTGTGGCAATCAAAGATTACAGAAACCAACGTGTTAATTCTAATCAGATTCATATGCTCCACTCAGTATCAGCCTCGCTTAACCTTCCAATATTGTTGGTTACAAACTCCCCATTAACTGAAGATGCGAAGCAACTTGTTGAACGTTTAAACGCTAGAGACCCAAATAGAGCTCGCGTTATGGTGAGTGATTTTGATGGGCTTGGTGGGCAATTGGAGAATTTTGTATAACAAACAGTTCAAGAGGGATTCAGCACGCTTGGCATTTTTGGTATGCATTGGTTTCGGTGTTGAAGTGCAATGCTGTAACATCGGTATTGCGTGCTTCACCCCTTAACTGGGCGTTATGGCGCTTTATAACGAATTGTTGTTTGCTATGCGCTTTTTTGCTTAGTGTCTTTGTTGTATATTTGATGCCAAAATAGTTTTACTTATTAAAAGGTTACTTATGCTGTCATACTATGAGCGAAATATTGATTATCTCGAATTGGAACTTAAGTCAATCCCAACTAATGTAAATGTCCGTTTTAGTTTAAACGAACATATCATTCCTCATTTAAAGAAGGCGGCGGAAGAAAAAACAGCTGTATTTTTAACAAAAAATAAAACCGCATCGCTACATGTTCACTCAGTCGATGTTGATGAATTGAATGAAATAGCAGTTATCCTTTTTCATTACACCGACACTAACCTTACGGATCCAGCATTTAAGAATATGACGTCAGGATCCGTTCGGATTGCGGGAAAAACAAAAGGTGAGGGTATCGCAGTTTCAGCGCACCTAGTAGTAGACTTGAATCATTTCAAAGGTCAGAGAGCACCAATTCATTTAGCGTTGTTGGAAGTCGTACCAGGTATAACCAAATCTCTAATTGAACGAGCTCTTACTAGCTTGTTTAACAAGACTATTAACCGGCCTAAATGGACATACAAATCAAGCACTGAAAGCAAAAGTAAGCCATGTCGCCCAAGTTTTAGTTTTAATAATCTAGCTTCAGAGAGTTTATCCGAAGGCTTGAAAACTCGTCGCTTAACAGGTGTGACGTTGATACACAAGACAAATGAAGATGACTTCGACGAAGACGATCTGATTACTAAAGAGACTCAAGTTAGTTATGCAATAGGTGCTAGTTTGAAAGAAGAGGCAGCCGAACAGCTCCTTTATCGACTTTCTAGAAAAGCTAAAAGCAAAGGCTACTCGACTCTGAAAGTACAATATGATGATGAATATCGAGGCACTAGAACAGGTAAGTTTAACTCTTTGGAAGAAGAAGCTATCAAACGAGCAACTGGAGTATTTTGCAAACGAGGTAAAGTTTATACTGAAAGCCAAATACATCAGTGTCAGGACAGTTTGCATTATCAATTGGTCAATAAAATCAAGGCATTAATATGCAAAGAGTGTGGGGTGGCATATGCTGAAAGCAACAATAAAGAAGTTACTGAAACCACTTTATTACCTCAAAATTAAGCATGAGCAAAAACTATTTATAGATATATATCTGCCACTAATGGTGGCTGCATTATTTTTGTTTTTGCTTTCTCGTACTTCTGTAGAAATCGCTTTTGTAGGAAAAAGTGGTTTAGTGCAGTTGGTGAATGGTTTGTTGCAAGTTCTGATTGGTTTTTTTGTTGCATCGTTAGCTGCTGTTGCAACTTTTCAACGTCCAGGAATGGATGAGAACATGAGAGGTAAAGCTCCAACTTTACAAGGTAAAGGTGTTACTCGAAGACAGTACCTTTGCTATATGTTCGGCTATCTGGCATTTATGAGTATCGCTGTTTATTTTGGTAGTGGTGTTCTTGAGTTGACCATGAAAGTCTGGAAAGAAACTTTCGGCAGCTATTTTACACAGGTAAAGTTGGTAGCGGTTTTTATCTATTTTTCATTGGTTAGCAATATTATTTTTACAACATTGCTTGCTCTACACTTTCTTACAGACAGGATAGTTAGAGACAATGACGTTGAACCTGATGATGTAGCGCGCCAAGATAAAACGCTTAAAATTTCAAGATAAATAAAATTCAGAGAATCCCATAGTATGAGATGGCGATTTCATTTTATCGATAGTTTTCACCTAGTTGATACCAGTATCTGGATCTACAGAAAATCCTTTTGGAAGGTAAGTAGGCGTCACTTTTACCCTATCGTCCGAAACCTCTACTTTTAATTTCATCTCTCCTGCTTGAGCTGCAAGATAAGAACTAGGAGTTGATATCGGACTCCTATTATACCCGCCTGTCATGTATTCGGGGGGAGACATTGGCTTGACTTCATACTTTGCAGGGTCAGCTCCATAATATTGAACATCTTGAGCTTGAGCCTCCTTATCACCAAAAAATGCTTTCATCTTCGTAGTGAACTTTGCATCAGCCTCTCTATAGCCGTCAAAATTGGATGACAACACACTATCAGTTAGATCTGCTAGTTCGTAAGAAGCCCATCCAATCAATGGAATATTTGCTAAATTACTTGCATTAAAGAGTGATTTATTGGGCTTTTTGTTATCTGGAAAGTTTACGTCAGGACCACCAAGACCGCCATTAGGCATATTCACGACATAGACTGGAGTTGCGCCTAAAGCACTCAACGAACCAGCTCCCGCAGCCCCTTTCTTTCCGCCAAGAACCATATCTCCAATCATGGCTCCACCTTTGAGAAGGGGTGAGCCTATTCGCAGCATTTTGTTAATGGCGTAAATTGAAGCCAGAATTTTTGCTAGATTTCCGTAACCTCCCACAGTCTCTGCCAAACTATTAGCTGTAGTGGTCAACTAAAATTGGCCACGGTTTTAGAGTTTTCCCAATATAATCGTT
>OARM01000189.1_pt1 | contig 10490 bp, 9 predicted proteins | sample 1475591 | NCBI WGS metagenome assembly OARM01 (sample SAMEA3360676, study PRJEB22359) | human gut metagenome | biome: ENVO:urban biome; feature: ENVO:human-associated habitat; material: ENVO:feces | place: Bangladesh | collected 2011
ATATATAATTTAGCAAGAAAGGAGCTTTTTTAGTTATCTAGGACAGCCCCAAAATATTAATAATTTAACAACTAATAATGGTATATATTATATTTTTGGCATGAGATATAGTAAAGATTATAATGTGTATTATGTACCATTATATATAGGTAAAGTATGTAGAGAAGATAAAAAAAGTGAAGGAATAAGAGAAAGAATTAGAGAACATTTTTCTGCAAATGATGATAAAATAAGAAAATATGTCGATGATCTTTCATATTACCCAAAAGATAAGCAAGGTATCATTACACCAGAAGGTACACAAGATAATGTAGGATCATCACCTGCTGTTTATATAGCATCTTGCGAATTAGATAAAAGTGAGGACATAGAAAAGATAGAGGCAGCTTTAATATATGATAATAGAGATAAATTAATTTTAAATGAGAAAAGTAAAGAATCCTATAATAAAGGTAATATAACTATAGATATTGAAGGTAATCCTTATGGATTAAGATCACATACTAGTTTAGAAAATTAATTTTTTATTGATAAATTTTGATGCATTTTCTAAAGTGTTTAATGCTATGGAATTTTTATTATTGAAATAATGATGAAATATTTTAATTATTTTTATAATGAGTCTTACATCCAACTATAAATAAATTATTATCTTCAATGTAGTATACTAATCTATGTTCATGATTTATTCGCCTTGAATATAATCCGTTTAACTCGCCTTTTAATCTCTCTGGTTTTCCTGTACCAATTAATAAGCCATTTCTTTCTATATCTTTTATAAGATCATTAATTTTCTGTAATATTTTTTCGTCATTCTTTTGAAAATAAAGATAATCTTCCCAAGCTTTATCATAAAAAATTTTATTCATTTAATAACTCTCTTTTATGTCCTAATCCAGATTTTAATTCCAAATATCCTTCTTTTAAAAATTTTATATTTTCTTCATTGTAGAAATTATCTTCTTCATTATTTATATCTAATTGTTTAGTTTTTTCTATTTTAAATGGGATAGACTGAGTATTTATAGATGTTCTCAAAAATATATTAATAGCGGTATTAAAATCCAATCCAAGATCATTAAAAAGTTTATCAGCTTCATTTTTTAATTTATCATCAATTTTAATAGTTATTTCTGACATTTATATTGCTCCATAGATATTTAGTATAATGTTATTATATCTATAAACTAATTAAATACAATATTATTTTATTGGTGCACCAACTAAAAAATTAAGTCTATACAAAATATATTTATATAGACTTGAAAATAATTAATCTCTAATTAAGACACTAATGCTTCTATTTTTGTATAAAGCTACTGATACAATTAATGTTATAATCTCGCTTATAGGAAGAACCAAAACAAGACCTAAAAATCCGAATATATTAGGTAAAGTAAGCACTAATAAAATAGGTAAAATTAAAGTTCTTAAGGCTGCAATCAAAGCAGATGCTCCAGCTTTTTGAATTGAAGTATAATAGGCACTCATTATTATATTTATACCAACACATATAAATATAGGTATAGATGCCCTTACAAAAAATATAGCATCTTCATTTGTTTTTGAATCAATGTTTTTTAACAGAACATTAACTAATATACTTGGATTTATAAGTAATACTATAGAAGCTAATATTGATATTGATGAAACAAATATTATTCCCATTCTTAGAAAATCTTTCATTTTATTTTTGTTTTTAGCTCCATAAGAAACACTTATTAAAGATGATAAAATCTCTCCTATATCGCTTGCTATCATTATAAAAAATGTAATTATATAATTTGCAGCAGAATAAATAAGTATTCCGTTATTTCCTAATATTTTGTATGCTGTTATATTAAATAGCCAAGGTATTATACCAGAAGAAATATTACTTAAAAACTCTGAAAATCCATTTAATATAGCTTTAAATACATTACTCCAACCTCCATATACTTTAATAATTTTTATTTTGCATTTAGTATTAAAAAAATATGATATCCCTATAATAAATGAAATAATATACGAAAAAGCTGTAGCCCAAGCAGCACCAGAAATACCCAATTTTAATACTACAATAAACAATGCATCTAATATTATATTGAATAAAGATGAAATGATAAACATTAATGATGCAAACTTTGGAGAACCGTTAAGCCTTATAAATTGACTAAACACATAAGCCATTCCCCAGAAAAATACTGATACAATAACACCATTAATATATTCTAATGCAAAATTATATATCTTTCCATGTGCTCCAAATAATGGAAGTAATGTTTCTCTGAATATATAAATTAATATTAATATAGGAGTCGTTAAAGTAAAAACCATTATCAAAGTTTGAGTAAATATTAAGCTAGCACGTCTCATATTATTTTCACCTATGCATTTTCCAGCTATTGCAATAGATCCTAATGTAAGCATAACATATAATGCAAATGATAATGCTGTAATAGGCCAAACAATACCTATTGCAGAAAAAGCTTCTGATGATATAAAATTCGCTACAAATAAACCGTCTATAAATACTGCTGAACTTTCCATAAGCATTCCGAGCATACTTGGAATTGCATAGTTTATAAATATTTTTTTACTAGAGTTTACTTTTAAAACTTTATTATTAAGATACATAATATACTCCGTAGATTGGCATATAAATTTTTATAAAATATTTCTATTGATTAAATTAAAAAAATTATTAAATGAATTAGAATACTTTTGTAATTGATTTGTATATAAAAAATAATATACTAAGTTTTGAGGGTATAAATATTTTTAAATAAGATAACATTTATTTATCCTTATAAAAAATAAAGTCCGATTATGTACTATTTAGTATAGAGTATTTTTTCTCTTATGTCAATACTATTCTTTTAACTTTGATAAGTTATAATGTTTACTTTATAAATAAAATATAAAATTAATCTATAATAAAATCATTAAGCTTGAAACTGCAAATTATAAACACCAAAAATGTATAAATAAATCTGCTGCTAATTTTGTTGTAATTTTGATTTCCAAAACTAAGTTTAATTTCTATTATATCATCATGTTCTATATCTTCATAAATATCTGCTGAGATTGAAAATATATCATCATCATTTGATTGAAATGTATATGTTTCTCCAAACTTATCATGAGCATACATTTCATATCTTTTTGCAAAATCCTTAAAAGCTCCGTAAGTTCCTTCTATGGTTGATAATTTTTTTATCTCTTTTTGCAAACTATTTTTATTTAATTTCACTAGTTTTAATTGCTCTAGAGGCTGCGATAATTGATAATCTTTAAGATGTTTTATCCATTTATTTATAGTTTTATCGTCCATTTCTACAGGGCTTGCTAAACCAACAAAACTATCAGCATCAATTTTTATTTCTTTATTTTCAGAATCTATATATTTATCTTTGCCTAAATATCTAAAAGTTGTTATAATTTTTTTGTTTTTGTCATACAAATTCCATATTAAAGTTGATGCAAATTTGTTCATTAAAATATTATCAATAAAATATTCTCTAAATAAATCATAGCTATATATTTCGCCGTCTATTAATATGATGCTTAAAAGATAAGAATTTGCTCTCATAAACTTATGTATTTCTTTTTCTAAATTTTGTATTTCTTCTTTTAAATCTTCATTAATTTTTTTAGGCATACTTTTTAATATTTTATTATTTTTTATATCAAACAAACTTAAAGAATAATCGCTATTTAAAATTAATTTATAATCTTTATTGAACTCTCTTTCACCTTTAGAATTAAATCCCAAATTTGGCATACACTTTAATTTAAACTCGCTATAGCTAATATTCATTTTTTCAAGTACTTCATCAATAATTTTAGAAGCTTCTTTTTTTATATCTCTTTTCTTTGTAGTAGTATATATTTCATATAATAATTTTAGAGCATATTTATGTTTGATATTAAGCTTTATTAGTGAAAGAAAAAAATTAGAATCGAATTTTAATTCATATATATCTTTTAAAGCTTCATCTCCTCCATATATTCCATAAATTAAACAAGCAGCATCTCCTTTATTTTCTAAATAAAACTCTTTAATTTGTTTTACAAATGTTTCCATATCAAGCAAGTTTACTATATCATCAATTCTTTTTAACCTTATAATATTACTCAAAGATAAATACTCTGAATATATATACTTTATAACTTTAATATTTACTTCTCTTGATTTATCTTTTATTAAAACATTAGTGTTATTTATAAACTTAAGTCTTTTATCTTCTTTGTAATTATTTTTTATATAATTTTCTGCATCTTCTATAGTTGCAAAATTATCTTCAGAAATTGAAAGCTCTTCTCTAAAATCACTTTCAATTTTTTTTCTCAATCTTACAATTTTTCTATTTTTATCTTTAAGTATTAAATTATATATTTCTTTTGCATTATTATTTGTTATAGTTATATAATTTTCTTTAGGATAAAAAACTTGCATATATACTTTAAGTCTTGTATATAATTTTTCCTCATCATCGCAAAAAGTACCAACTTCCTGCAAATTATCTAAATTCCAATTTTCTAAAGATTCATAACAATCATACTTGTAAGCAAATCTAAATAGTCCCGCTGCAGTTATTAATTTTTGTGTATTCCATTTATCAAGAGGCTGATTAAATTTAGTACATGAGAAAAATGTCTTTTCCATATTTACAACATTAGAAGTGTCCCATTTATCAAAAGGCTGATTCAATTTATCACATTGCCTAAACAAAGAATCCATATTCGTAACATTAGAAACGTCCCAATCATTAAGATTCTGATTAAAAGCATCACAATATGCAAACATACTTGATAAATCTTTAACTTTATTTATATTCCAAGTATTTAAAGGCTTATTAAATCTTTTTGCCCTAATAAACATATTAGACATATCTTCAACATTAGAAGTATCCCATTTATCCAAAGGCTGATTAAAAAATTCACATTCCTGAAACATTCCTCTCATATTTTTTACTTTTGATGTGTTCCAGCTATTTAAAGGCTGATTAAACTCTTTGGCACCGCAAAACATAAATGACATGTCTTCAACATTAGAAACGTCCCAATTATCTAAAGGCTGATCAAAATTAGAACAATAAGCAAACATATTATTCATACTTGTTACTTTAGATACATTCCAATTACTTAAATCCTGATCAAAATCTATAGATGAATATCTTACAAGCATATTATAACCCATATATGCAAACATCATATCCATATTTGTAACATTAGATACGTCCCAATCTTCTATGCCTTCAAAATCTTTTCTTTTGCTTTCATAAAAAAGTTTACTCATATCTGTAATAAGACTTGTATCAACATCATAAAGTTTTATACCATCAGTAAATACCAATTTTTTTAATTTCGTTTTTGTTGTTGGTTTATATTTTTTCATAACTTCTCCTAAAGATTGTTAGATAATTTTATCATGTATTAAAATAAATCTGTTAATCTAAAATCCAAAATTATAAATACTAAAAAAGTATAAACAAATCTATTACTTATATTTTTTTTATTTTTATCTTTTTTAAAATCAATAGTAATATTTACCAAATCATCATATTCAATATCTTCATCAACTTTTGCAGACATTGTAAAAATATCTCCATTATTTGCTGTAAATGTATAGGTTATAGTATCATTATCTGCATCATTGCTATGCATTTCATATTTTTTAGCAAATGCCTTAAAAGCTCCGTAGCTTGCATCTATATTTTTTATTTTCTTTATTTCTTTTTTTAGATTATCTTTATTTAATTTTATAGATGTAAATTGATTTATAGACTGTAATAATCCATTATCTTCAAGCTTTTTTCTACATTTATCTATAGTTTTATCGTCCATTTCTATAGGGGTTGCTAAACTTATAAAATTATCAGTATTAATTTTTACTTTTTTATTTTCACAGTTTAAATAATTTCCATTATTTGAATACATGAAAGTTGTTATAAAGTTATTATCTTTGTCATATAGATTCCATACTAAAGAAGATGAAAACTTATTCATTAAGTAATTATCAATAAAAACTTCTTTAAATAAATCTCCGCTTAATATATCGCCATCTATTAACATAATACTTAAAATATGTGAGCTATGATTAATAAACTTATCTACTTCTTTTCCTAATTCTTTTATTTCTTCTTTTAATTTTTTATCAATACTTTGAGGAACCTTTTTTAATTCTTTATTATTTTTTCTATCAAATAAACTTAAAGTATAATCACTATTGACAATTAATTTATAATCTCCATTTAATATCTTTTCACCTTTAGAATTAAATCCTAAATTAGCTGTACATCTTAATCTAAATTCAGTATAGCTAATATTCATTTTTTCAAGTAACTCATTAATCATTTCTACTACTTCTTTACGAATTGCACTTTTAGTTGAATTTATATATATTTTATATAATAAACTCTGAGCATATCTGCTTTCTATATTGAAGCTTATCATTGTAAGTAGATTTTTTGATTCAATAGTATACATTAATTCTAATATTTTCTTTAAAGCTTCATCTCCTCCATACATAGCATAAACAAAAGCAGTAATATCTTCATCTTGATTTTTTAAATAAATTTCCTTAGTAAAATTAACAAATGATTTTAAATCAAGCAAATTAACCATATTATCAATTTTTTCTAATTTTTTAATAGTTTTCTTTAAAGACAAATATTCTGAATATATATACTTTATAAGATTGATATTTACTTCTCTTGATTTATCTTTTATTAATACATGACAATTTTTTATAAACTCAAGTTTCTTATCATATTTTTTAGCATTGTAATTTCTTTCAGCATATTTTTCTGCTTTTTCTATAGTTTTGAAATTATAATCGTTTGTAACAAATGAAAGCTCTGATGAAAAATCAGTTTCAAGTCTTTTTTCAATCTTACAACTTTTTTATTTTTATCATCTGCAATAAGCTCATATATTTCTTTAACATTAAATTTTGTTATACTTATAATATCGGCCTTAGGAAAAAATGCCTGCCTATATACTTGAATTCTTGTAGGTAATTTATCTATATCCTTATCATCACAAATTATATTTATAGCTTGTAAACTGTCTAAATTCCAATTTGCTAAAGATTCATAATGATCAAACTTGTGTGCATAGGCAAACAACAACATTACACTAATGACATTTCTTGTATCCCATTTATCAAGAGGCTGATTAAATTCTTCTGTAAAAGCAAACATATGCTCTATATTTGTTACTTTAGACATATTCCAGCTATTTAAAGACTGATTAAATTTACCGCATGCTCTAAATGCAAATTCCATACTTTCAACATTAGAAGTATGCCATTTATCTAAAGGTTGATTAAAAATTTCACAGTCCTCAAATATATGTTGCATATTTTTCACATTAGATAAGTCCCAATCATTAAGAGGATGATCAAAAGCTTTACAATAACGAAACGTCTTTGATAAATCTTCAACATTAGATACATTCCAATTATTTATATTCTGATTAAATTTCAAAGCCACATTAAACATATTAGACATATCTTTAACATTAGAAACATCCCATTTGTCCAAAGGTCTATTAAATGCTTCACAGCTATGAAACATATCGCTCATATCTTTCACTTTAGATACATTCCAATTATTTAAAGGCTGATTAAACTTTTTAGCACCCAAAAACATGCCAGACATATTTTCCACATTTGAAACGTCCCATTTATTTAAAGGCTGATTAAAATATGTACAACAAGCAAACATATAAATCATGTTTTTCACTTTTGATACATTCCAATTATTTAAATTAGAATTAAACTCTGTCATTGAATATTGTCCCAAAACATTGTAGTCCATATATGCAAACATATAAGACATATTCTCAACATTAGAAGTATCCCACTCTTCTATGCCATCAAAATCTTTTCTTTCACTTTTATTAAAAAGGTCGCTCATATCTGTAATAAGACTTGTATCAATATCACCAAGTTTTATACCATTGTTGGTGAATACTAATCTTTTTAATTCTTCTTTTGTTGTTGGTTTATATTTTTTCATAAAGTTACCCAAATATTAATTATTTTTTTTATTATTTTTTAGCAGGTATAAACATATGATACCCACTCTATCATATTAAAAAATTATTTTTTTATTTAAAATAAATCTGTTAATCTAAAATCATGAATCATTAATATTAACAAACTATAAATAAATCTTTTACTTGTCTCTCCTCCATTTTCAAAATAAACATTTATTTTTACTTTATCACTGTAGTTTGTATTTGCATTAACATCTGCTGTTATTAAAAAACTATCTCCATCGTCTGACTCAAAGGAATATGACTTAATAACTTTATATCCTAAAAAATCTGCATCCATATCATATCTGCTTCCAAAATTCTTAAAAGTAATATAGCTTATTTCCACATTTTGAATTTTCTCTATTTCTTTTTGCAAATTATCTTTATCTAATTTTATAAGAGACAACTGCTCTAAAGGTTGTGATAATTCATAATCTTCAAGCTGCTTTCTCCATTTAGATATAGTTTCATCGTCCATTTCTACAGGACTTGCTAAACCCACAAAACTATTATCATCAATTTTTATCTCTTCATCATCACAATTTGAATAGCTTCCGTCTCCTGAATATCTAAAAGTTGTTAAAAACTTATAATCTTTATCATATAGATTCCATATTAATGTTGAAGCAAATCTATTCATAATAGCATTGTCAATAAAAATCTCTTTAAATAAATCATAACTGTATTTCTCGCCGCTTGCCAATAAAACAGCCAAAAGCGAAGAAGTATTTTTCATAAAAGAAGGAATTTCTTTTCTTAATTTTGTTACTTCTTCTTTTAAATCTTCCGGAAGGTTTTGAGGTATTTTTTTAAGTTCCTTATTATTTTTTATATCAAAAAGACTCAAAGAATAATCACTATTCAAAATTAATTTATAATCTTCATTTAATACTTTTTCACCTTGAGAATTAAAGCTGAAATCAGGAGAAAATCTTAATTCAAACTCATTATAGCTAATATTCATTTTTTCCATCACTTCATCAATCAATTTATCAGCTTCATAACTGACTTCAGATTTTTTTGTATTTGAATATATTTCATATAATACTCTAAGAGCATATTTACTTTGCATATTTAATTTAATTATTAATAGTGAAAGTTTAGTATCTTTTTCTTTCTTATATATATTTTTTACAGCTTCATCTCCTCCATATATACAATAAATAATAGCAGCAGTTTCTTTATTAGTTTTATCATAAACATTTTTAATAAACTCTATAAATGATTCTTTATCAAGCAAATTAATTATATTATCAATTTGTGTTAATCTTTTAATATCTCTCTTAAGAATCAAATATTCTAAATATATATATTTTAAAACTTTATTATCAACTTCTCTCGATTTATCTTTTATCAAAACCTTATAATCATTTATAAAGCTTACCTTTTTATCATCTTTTTTATTATAATTATCTTCAACATACTTTTCTGCTTCTTCTATGGTTTTGAAATTATAATTATTAGTAACCGATGAAAGCTCTTCAGTAAACTCTGTTTCTAATCTCTTTTTTAATGCCAAAACTTTTTTATTTGTATCTTTTGATATAGCATTATATACTTCTCTTACATTCTCTTTTGTGATAGTTATATAATCTCTTGATACTAAATCATATTCTTCATTATTTCCTATAAGTACATAAACTTTGTGAGAACCATAAAATGCCTGCATATATACTCTAAATCTTAAAGGTAATTTTTTATATAATATTTCATAGTTAGCACAAAAATCACTAATATCTGATACTTTACTTAAATCCCAATTTGCTAATGAATCATAAGAGTCATAGCTGTCAGTATATTTAAACATTGAGTACATTTTACTTAATTTTTTTGTATTTCATTTATCTAAAGGCTGATTAAAATCATTACAATAATAAAACATAAAACTCATATGCTTAACTTTAGATACATTCCATTTGTTAAGATTATGATTAAACTTAGCTTTAGAACGGCTTTCAAAACTATCATAACTCATATATGCAAACATATAGGACATATCATCAACATTAGAAACGTCCCAATCTTCTATGCCTTCAAAATCTTTTCTGCTGCTTTTATAAAAAAGCTCGCTCATATCTGTTATAAGACTTGTATCTACATCATAAAGTTTTATTCCGTCAGTATATACTAATTTTTCTAATTCCTGTTTTGTTTTAGGTTTATATTTAGGCATAATTCTATCTCCATATAGTTTATATAATATAATAGATATCATATAAATTCACTATGTAAAAATATTTTTTAAAAAATAAAATTTTAAATTACTATCCTTATTATTTGTTAAAAAAATTATAATATAAACATACATATTTATAAAAAATAAGGTTAATACCTAAAGCTATTAATTAAAGTATTTACTAATTTCTAAAAAATAAAATCAATATTATATTCTTTTTCAATCGCAAACATTACAATGTTCTGTATTTTAACCTTATTTTTGATATCATTCTTTATATATAATA
>OARM01000191.1_pt1 | contig 10350 bp, 14 predicted proteins | sample 1475591 | NCBI WGS metagenome assembly OARM01 (sample SAMEA3360676, study PRJEB22359) | human gut metagenome | biome: ENVO:urban biome; feature: ENVO:human-associated habitat; material: ENVO:feces | place: Bangladesh | collected 2011
CAAACGTTTTAAGCGTTTTTCGCTTGCCCACCAACCCAGCGTTCGGTCCAAAACCGCGCACGCAAAACATTCAAAATGTTTTAAGGCGGTTTTTTTAATCCATTCTTCTGATTGATTTGGAAAACATTTTTTTAAGTTAATCAAGGCAATTTTGCGCCGCTTGATAACAATCCAAAACAGCACGCGCCCCAAAAATCGCCCGATGGCGCGCAAAATTGGCAAAGGCAAAAAATGCAACAACCACAAAAGCAAAAGCAACAAATAACTCAAAATTTTCATAACGCGTATTTTGAGAATTTTCCACGGTCAACGCAAAATTTTTTTCAAAAAAATAAGCGGTTGACCGTGGAAAATCAAAAAAAGCGTGCAAAAATAACGCTCCTTTTTAACTTTTGGAGTAAATAAAATGTCAGCAATTCGTCTGGGCATTTTGGGTTACGGCAATTTGGGGCGCGGCGTAGAATTTGCCGCCAAAAACAACCCCGATGTGGCTTTGAAAGCCGTTTTTACCCGCCGCAATCCACAACATTTGAAAACCCAAGGCACGCCGGTTTTTAGCGTGGATGAAATTTTGAACCACCAAAAAAACTTGGATGTATTGATTTTATGCGGCGGTTCTGCCACCGATTTGCCGCAACAAACGCCGCATTTTGCGCAATTTTTCAACACCGTGGATAGTTTTGACACGCACGCCAAAATCCCCGAACACTTTGCCAATGTGGATGCCGCAGGCAAAAAAGCCGGCACGGCAAACATTATTTCTACCGGTTGGGACCCGGGCTTGTTTTCTTTAAACCGATTATATGGCGAGAGTTTTTTGCCGCAAGGCCAAACTTACACTTTTTGGGGCAAAGGCATTAGCCAAGGGCATTCGGATGCCATTCGCCGCATTGAAGGCGTTTTGGATGCACGGCAATACACCATTCCTATTGAAGAAGCGCTGGATTCGGTGCGCTCTGGCAAAAATCCCAACCTTTCCACGCGCCAAAAACACTTGCGCGAATGTTTTGTGGTTGCCGCAGAAACTGCCGACAAAGCCGCCATTGAAAAGGCGATTGTGACGATGCCGAATTATTTTGATGAATACGACACCGTGGTGCATTTCATCAGCCAAGAAACCTTGAATGCCGAACACGCGGGAATGCCGCATGGTGGTTTTGTGTTAAGAAGCGGGAGCACCAGTGAGAAAATCAATCACATCATTGAATTTTCTTTAAAACTGGATTCCAATCCGGAATTTACATCCAGTGTTTTGGTGGCGTATGCCAGAGCCGCACACCGTTTGGCGCAAAAAGGTGAAAAAGGCGCTTTCACGGTTTTTGATATTCCGCCGGCATTTTTGTCTCCCAAAACGCCGGAAGAATTAAGAAAGGAATTGTTATGAAAAAAAACCGATTTTCTTTTTTACAAAAAGCGACCGCACGGTCGCTTTTTTGTTTGTTGCGCAATTGATTTTTGAAATTTTTTTCACGTTGACCGTGGATTTTTTGCATTTTTTATCCATTTTCTTGGCACGGCACTTGAAAAACCGCTTGGTCTTCCAAACGGATGGCGGACAATTCTCTGCCCCACAAACAACCCGAATCCAAGGCATACCAATGCGGCGTGATTTTTAATCCCAATGCCGACCAGTGCCCCGTGATTAAAATTTTTTCATCGGGTTTTCGCTTACAAAACCACGGAATTAAATCGGGCGGAGCGTTGGCAATTTCGCCTTTAAAATCAAAATCCAAAGTGCCATTTTTGTTTAAAAATCGCATTCTTGTGAAAACATTCACCGCAAAGCGCAGTTTGCTGTAAAAATCCAAATTGTTAGAATCGGTATTGGCATCACTGCCCCAAATGTGTTTTAAAAATGCCGCATCGTTTTGCAAAGCACATTCCACCGCGCGCGCGTGCAAACGGGCTTGGTTTAAATTCCAAGAGGGCAAAATTCCAGCGTGCACCATTGCAAACGAATCGTTTTCAAAAAGCAAAGGTTGCTTTTGCAACCACGCGATTAAATCGGCGCAATCGTGGGCATTTAAAATGGCATTGAGCGTGTCGCCCTTTTTGGGCGATTGGATTTGGTGGGCGCACAAAATCAAAAAAATGTCGTGGTTGCCCAAAACGCAATGCGCTGCGCCGCCCAAATCTTTCACAAAGCGCAGGCATTCCAAAGATTGTGCGCCACGATTAACCAAATCGCCCACAAACCAAAGCGTGTCGGTTTTTGGGGAAAAGGCGATTTTTTTCAAAAGCGCTTCTAGGCTTTTAAAACAGCCTTGCAAATCGCCAATGGCGTAGGTTGCCATTTTTGTGTTTTTCAAAAAAAATCCACGGTAAACAAGAATTTTTTTTCAAAAAAATTCAAAGGTTTACCGTGGAAAATCGTTTATTTTTCCAACAAACTGCGCAACATCCACGCATTTTTTTCATGGATTTGCATGCGTTGCGTCAGCAAATCCGCCGTAGGTTCGTCAGCTGCTTTATCCACCAACGGAAAAATGGTGCGCGCCGTTTTGGAAACCGCTTCTTGCCCTTTCACCAATTCTTTAATCATCTCTTGGGCGTTCGGCACGCCTTCGGTTTCTTGAATGCTGGCTAGTTTGGCAAATTCTTTGTAAGTGCCCGGGGCGTAAAACCCCAACGCCCGAATGCGCTCGGCAATTTCGTCCAAAGCGTTCCAAATTTCGGTGTATTGCTCCATAAACATCGTGTGCAAGGTGCTAAACATTGGCCCGGTGACGTTCCAATGAAAATTGTGCGTTTTCAAATAAAGCGTGTAAGAATCCGCCAACAAATGGCAAAGTCCATCCGCAATGGCTTTGCGGTTTTTTTCAGAAATGCCGATATCCATGATGGTTTTCTCCTTTGTTAAACAATTTTTAATAGCATAGTTTAAATTTGAAGGGCTTTCTAATTATTTTTTTAAATAATGACGATAAAAAAAATCATCGGGCGCTTTGCGCCCACACCTTCGGGCGAATTGCATCTTGGCTCGCTTGTTGCGGCTGTGGCAAGTTTTTTGGATGCCAAATCACGCAATGGCTTGTGGCTTTTAAGAATTGATGATGTCGACTTGCCGCGCGCCAAAGCGGATTCTGTTTTGAACATTTTGCAAAGTTTGGAAGCCTTTGGTTTTGAATGGGATGGAAAAGTGATCTACCAAAGTCGGCATTTGAAGATTTACCAAGATTTTTTGGAAATGTTGCGCCCTTTTTTATTTGAATGCCATTGCACGCGGCAATCCTTAAAAAATCAAAAAAAAGCCAGCGATGGCGGAATTTTTTACCCCGGCATTTGCCGAGAACGCAAAATTGTAGGCGATTTAAACAACAAAACCATCCGTTTTGAAGTGCCTAATCAAACATTGATTTTTAACGATGTTTTGCTTGGAAAATGTGCGCAAAACTTGCTGGATGATTGTGGTGATTTTGTTATCAAACGGCGGGACAATGTGTTTTCTTACCATTTGGCAACCATCGTAGATGATGCTTTGTCGGGCGTCTCTCACGTTGTGCGCGGGGCGGATTTAAAAAATTCCACTTTTCGGCACATTTTGTTGCAAGAAGTTTTAAAGTTCAAAACGCCTTGTTATGCGCATGTGCCCATTGTTAAAAATGCCAACGGCGAAAAACTTTCCAAACAAACGCACGCTCGGCCTTTGAACTTAAAAAATCCATCCAAAGATTTGTGGTGTGCTTTGAAATTTTTAAACCAAAACCCACCTGTTGAAATAAAAAATGAGTCGACCGTGGAAATTTGGAATTGGGCAAAAAAAACGTGGAATCTTAGTGCCGCAAGTGCCAACCTTTGGCAATCAAGCGAATTGTAATGGCACTCAAAAGCAAAATTGAAAAAAGCGTAACCATCAAACTCAAATAAGGCGAAGTGTCGGCTTGGCTAAAAAAGCCGTAGCGAAAGCCGTCTATCAAATAAAAAATCGGATTGAAATAAGAGAGTTTTTGCCAAAAAGTAGGCAAAACCGTGATGGAATAAAACACGCCTGAAAGCATTGTTAAAGGCAAAATAAAAAAGTTTTGAAGGGTGGCAATTTGGTCAAAATTTTCCGACCATAAGCCTGCCAAAATGCCCAAAATGGCAAAAAGTGCGCCGCCTGCAAGCGCAAAGGCAGTTGCCCACAAAGGATGCGCCAAGGGCAAATCCACAAAAAAGGAAGAAACAAACAAAACAGATATGCCAATTAAAAAACCACGCACAATGGCGGCAGCAGCGTAAGCGATGAAAAACTCAAAATAACCGATGGGCGGCAACAAAATGAAAATAATAGAACCCATCACTTTTGCTTGAATTAAGCTGGATGACGGGTTGGAAAATGAATTTTGCAAAATTTGCATCATAATCAAGCCGGGCAACAAAAAAGCGGTGTAAGGCACGTTGAAACCTTCAACCGTTCTATCCTGCATGACTTGCGTAAAAATAGTTAAATAAAGCAACGCCGTTATCATCGGCGCAAAAAGCGTTTGCAAGCCAACCTTCCAAAAACGCATAAACTCTTTTTTGAATAAGGTAAAACAGGCGATCATTTTCTAATAAGCTCAATAAAAATTTCTTCCAAACTTTTGCCCGCGTGTTCTTTTAAAAGTTCGGTTGTAGATGTCAAACGCAACAACTGCCCTTCTTTTAAAAGTGCCAAGCGCGAACACATCTGTTCGGCTTCTTCCAAATAATGCGTGGTGAGAATAATGGTGTTGCCGCGTTGTTGGTAATGGTGAATAAATTGCCACAAACTTTGCCGCAGTTCCACATCCACCCCAGCGGTGGGTTCATCCAACACCACCACGGGCGGTTTGTGAACCAAAGCTTGCGCCACCAAAACACGGCGCTTCATTCCGCCGGATAGCATACGAATGGGAGCGTTTGCCTTGTTTTCTAAGTTTAAGCCGTGCAGAATTTCTTCAATCCAAGCGCCGTTGTTTGTAACGCCAAAAAAACCCGATTGCAGTTTTAAGGTTTCCAAAACGGTGAAAAATGGATCATAAACCAGCTCTTGCGGAACAACGCCGAGCGCTTTTCTGGCTTTTTTGTAATCCTTCACCACGTCAAAACCCATCACTGAAAGTTTGCCCGAGCTTAAAGTTGCCAAACCTGCCAAGCAAGAAATGAGCGTGGTTTTGCCCGCACCGTTGGGCCCCAAAAGCCCGAAAATTTCGCCTTCTTCAACGCTAAAAGAAACATTCGCCAACGCGCGCACGGATTTGTAATTTTTGCACGCGTTGTGCACTTCAATGGCGTTCATTATGTTGCAACGGCAAAATGGTGGATAGGCTATACAAATCGGCAAGTTCCGCCAATGCTTGCGGAATGTTGATGAATTGCAAGTTTTGCGATTTTGTTTTGGCAGCGCGCAACCACGCCAAAAATAAAGCCAGCGCGGATGAATCAACCTTGCCGACCTTTGCCAAATCAAAGGTCATTGCCGCCAACGCCGCCGATTCTTGCAAAAGCGCTTCCCCGGCTGTTTTAAGTTCTGCCGTGGTGGCAAAGGTTAAATCGCCCGAAAGTGCGCAAATGCCGTTATTTGCTTTGAGCATTTTTTTCTTTAATTAAAGATTGGCTATTGTTTTCAAGCAAATCAATCAAAGCCGCAAAACCGCCTTGGCGCAAAGTTTGGTTGAATTGGTCGCGGTAATTCGTTACCAAACTAATGCCAGCCACTGCCACATCGTAAATGCGCCAGCCATCTTTTTGTTGTTCCATTCTGGTATCAAAATCAATGGGTTTGGCGCCCGGTTGTTGCAGTTGCATTTTCACAGTCGCTTCTGTGTCGCCCGCTTTCATTTTCAAAGGTTTGTAGATGATTTTTTGCGCATCCGCACCGTAACTGGACAAAGCGTTGGAATAAGTGCGAATCAGCAAATCGCTAAAAAGCTTCGTTAAAGTTTGTTTTTCTTCTTCGCTTGCTTTGCGCCATTCTTTGCCTACGGCAAGCGCCGTCATTCGGCGGAAATTGATGTGCGGCACAATGTTTTTTTCAACCAATTGTTTGAGTTTGGCAGAATCTTGCCGATAAGTTGGGTCTTTTTCCAATTGCGTTAAAACTTCATTCATAACGCTTTGTAAAACTTGATCCGGCGCAGACAACGCTTGATTTTCTTGCGCCCAAACAGGATTAAAAAACATCACCCAAAAAGCAAATAAAGCGGCAAAACGTTTCATTGTTGATCCTTTAAAAAATGATTTTTCAAAAAAATAAGCGGTTGACCGTGGATTTTTTGATTTTACTCTTTGGAATAATCATCGTCTTCTTCCAAAAAAACCGATTCACCATCCAAAAGTTGCGCCTGACGCCGTTGAAAATAACTTTCGCGAATCATCACATAAGGATCCAAACCGGATTCTCCAATCACACGATAAAGTGGAATAACTTGCGCGGTTATTTCCAAAACATCCACTCCCATTGCCACATTGCGCGTGCGAATGGGCGACAAAACCCACCACATCGGGTTGGAATCCACCACCCAACCAAAAGCATCGCGCGTGTATTTGGGGCCAATTGCCGGAATAAACAAATAATTGCCATCGGGCACGCCCCATTTGGCAAGAGTTTGTCCAAAATCGGCATCGTTTTTGTGAATGCCCATTTCGCTGGCCACATCAAAAATGCCCAAAATGCCCAAGGTGGAATTGATTAAAAAACGCAACACATCGCTTCCAGCATGGCTGGCATTGCCTTGCAACAAGTTGTTGGCGCCGCTCCACAAATCAGAAGAATTACCAAACGCATTGTTCAAACTGCTATGCACTGGCAAAGGCACGGCTTTGTCATACACGGTGCCAACGGGTTTTCCAATGTTTTCATAAAGCACGGTGTGCACAGCAAACATTTTGCGGTTAAAAGATTCCCACGGGTCGCGCGGGTTGGTAGGATTGTTGGTTTCTAAAACATCGCGATTTTCCACGGTCAACGCGGTATTTTTTTCAGAATCCGATTCAGCAAAAGCGGGCGACAAAACAAACGCCGCGCACAACAAGCAAAAGCATTTTTTGATCGGCTTCATTCGCTTTTTCCTTCTGCGGCTTTGCTAAACAAAAATTGACTCACCAATTTTTCCAACACCACAGCCGATTGCGTGTTGCGAATCACATCGCCCGATTGAAAATTTTGTTCATCGCCGCCGGCATCCAAACCGATAAACTGCTCGCCCAAAAGCCCGGAAGTATAAATTGCCGCAAAGGTATCGCGCGGGAATTGGTAGCGCTTGTCAATTTTCATAGAAACCACGGCTTCAAAATTTTCAGAATCAAAGGTAATGTTGGCAATGCGCCCAACCACAACGCCCGCGCTTTGTACCGGGCCTTTGATTTTCAAGCCGCCGATATTGGCAAAGCGCGCTTGTAAGGAATAAGTTTCACCCAGCTTGGCACTTGCCAAATTGCCCACTTGCAAAGCCAAAAACAAAATGGCAGCAACGCCTAAGGTTAAAAAAAGTCCAACCCACAAATCAATGGTTTGGCGATTCATCACACACCTCTAAACATAAAAGAAGTTAATACAAAATCCAGCGCCAAAATGGCAAAAGCGGATGTAACCACTGTGCGCGTAATTGCAGAAGAAACGCCTTCTGCCGTTGGCGTGCAATCGTAACCTTGAAACACCGCAATCCAAGAAACCGCTACACCAAAAATAAAACTTTTGATGATGCCGTTTACAATATCCACGCGAAAATCAACGCTACTTTGCATTTGCGACCAAAATGCGCCGTCATCCACGCCAATAAACACCACGCCAATAAACCAGCCGCCCAACACGCCCATGGCAGAAAACAACGCCGCCAACAACGGCATGGCAATCACGCCACCAAAAAAACGCGGCGCCACAATGCGGGCAATGGGATTGACCGCCATCATATCCATTGCGGTTAATTGCTCGGTGGTTTTCATCAAACCAATTTCAGCGGTAATGGAAGTGCCGGCGCGCGAAGCAAATAACAATGCGGCAATCACCGGCCCCAATTCGCGCGTTAAAGACAAAGCCACCAAAATGCCCAGCGCTTCGCTGGAACCAAAACGCTGCAAGGTTTCATAACCTTGCAAACCCAAGACCAACCCCACAAAAAAACCAGCCACCAAAATCAGCGACAACGACAACACGCCGCCAAAAAAAAGTTCGCGCATCAACAAATGCGGCCGACAAAAACAAGCCAAGCAATTGCGCAAAATGGCGCCCAAAAAACGCACACCAAAACCGAATTGCCACACGTATTCAACGGCTTGATGGCCTATTTTGGAAAGAATGTTTTTGATTGCCATTTTTTAATTTCCTAAAAGGGCGCAGGACAAAGGCGGCGCTGGATAATCAAAAGCGGCGGGGCCATCGTGGCGCGCGTTGATAAATTGCGCAACAAAAGGATGCGTGGATTGTTTGATTTCATCGGGCGTGCCTTCGGCTGCCACCACGCCGTTTTCTAAAAAATAAACATAATCCACCATCGCCAACGATTCTGCCACATCGTGCGTAACCATAATGCTGCTGGCGCCCAAGGCATCGTTTAATTCGCGGATTAACTTGCCGATAACAGCAACGGCAATGGGGTCTAAACCGGTGAAAGGTTCATCATACAAAATCAAAGACGGATCCAAAGCAATGGAGCGCGCAAGCGCTACGCGGCGCGCCATTCCGCCGGATAATTCACGCGGCAACAAATGCGCCGCACCGCGCAAACCCACGGCTTCTAATTTTAAAAGCACCAAATCGCTAATCATTGATTCAGGCAAATTGGTGTGTTCTCTTAAAGGAAACGCCACGTTGTCAAAGGCGGTCATATCGGTAAACAGTGCGCCGAATTGAAACAACATCCCCAATTTTTTGCGGTATTGGTAAAGCGCACGGTGATTCATTTTTTCAACATTTTCGCCATCAACCCAAATGCTGCCTTTTTGCACTGGCAGTTGCCCAGCAATGGCACGCAAAAGCGTGGTTTTGCCGCAACCCGAACCGCCCATAATGGCAACCACTTTGCCATGTGGAATGCGCAAGGAAATATCTTGCAAAATCATTTTGTTTGGATCATTTGGATAATGAAACTTTAAATGCTCCACTTGAACCAACGGCGAATTGAAAGGCATGAAGTTTTTTTAAGTAGAAAAACCGCGCATTTTACGCTTTTTTCAAAAATCCACGGTCAACGCAAAAAATTTTTAAAATTTTTTTGACGTTGACCGTGGATTTTTTTCGCTTTGATTTTTTTCGCTTTTATAATTCTCATTTTTTTGGCGATATTTTATGAATACAGCAAATAGCTTGCGCATTTTGGCCGCCGATATGATTGAAAACGCCCATTCTGGCCATCCGGGCGCACCTTTGGGAATGGCTGAAATGGCCAGCGTTTTGTGGCGCGAAGTTTTGCGTTTTAATCCCAAAAATCCTTTTTTTCCTAACCGCGACCGCTTTGTGTTGTCCAACGGGCACGCAAGCGCCCTGCTTTATGCCTTGTTGCATTTGAGCGGTTTTGATTTGTCTATTGAAGATTTAAAACAATTTCGCCAACAAAACAGCAAAACGCCCGGGCATCCAGAATATCGCCATACCCCCGGCGTAGAAACCACAACCGGCCCTTTGGGGCAAGGTTTTGCCAATGCGGTTGGCATTGCTTTATCCGAGCGCTTGTTGGCAAAAGAATTCAACCGAGAATCTTTTCCCATTGTGGATTTTTACACTTATGTTTTTGTCGGCGATGGTTGCTTGATGGAAGGCATTTCTTATGAAGCCGCCAGTTTGGCAGGCACTTGGGGGTTAAACAAACTCATTGTGCTTTGGGATGACAACGGCATTTCTATTGATGGCAACATTCAAGGCTGGTTTTCTGAAAATGTGCCCGCGCGCTTTTTGGCGCAAGGTTGGAATGTGATTGAAAATGTAGATGGCCACAACCCAATGGCTATTTTATCGGCGCTAAAAAAAGCCAAAGCCGAAAAAAATCGCCCTACTTTTATTCAATGCAAAACCATTATTGGCAAAGATTCTGGCGAAAAAGCCGCAACAGCAGCCGTGCATGGCGCACCATTAGGCGAAAAAGGCATTCAAACTTTGCGCCACAATTTAAATTGGCACCACGCCCCTTTTGATATGCCACAAGAAGTTTACCAAACGTGGAGTGCCGTTGAAAAAGGGCAACATTTGGAAAATGCTTGGCAAAATTTATTCCAACATTACCAAAAAATTCACCCCGAACTTGCTTTGCGCTTTGAACAACATTTTAAAAAGAACCACACGCCCACCAACTGGGAACATTTGAAAATGGCAATGTTGGGCAATGCGCCTGACAAAGCGCTTTCTACCCGCGCGGCAAGCCAAAAAATTTTGGAACAATTAACGCCCAAAATGCCGCGTTTAATTGTCGGTTC
>OARM01000196.1_pt1 | contig 9815 bp, 11 predicted proteins | sample 1475591 | NCBI WGS metagenome assembly OARM01 (sample SAMEA3360676, study PRJEB22359) | human gut metagenome | biome: ENVO:urban biome; feature: ENVO:human-associated habitat; material: ENVO:feces | place: Bangladesh | collected 2011
AGTTTTTTCTTCATGAATTCCGGCAATTTGCAACTGCGCAATTTTCAATGCCGATTCTGGTGAAACCCTGCGATTCAAATAAACAAAATTTTTGTCTGATGCCAATTTTTGCGTTAAATCCGCCTCCGACATTTTTAAAAGATGCGCAAGAAGACTTTTTTGATGCGCATTCATTCCGCGCGCATCTTGTGGAATAGCCCAAATGGCGCGCATAGGCGTAGAAACCGCTAATAATTTTCCATTTCTATCGGTAATTTTGCCGCGCATGGCAACAATATTCATTTCACGCAAATAACGCGATGAACCTTTTTCTTGTAAAAAATCGCCCGAAACAATCAACAAATAAATGCCGCGCAACAACAAAGCCGCAAACGAGAGCAACAACAAAAAACTCAAAAATTTCACGCGCCAACCGTGCAAATTCAACAACAAACTTTGGCTATCTGAATGGCGATGCGCGTGGCGACGATTCACAAGCATGGTCAATTTCCTTGCCTTTTGACATCTTGCATCATCAAGCGATTGCGCGCCAATTTTTCAATGCGCGAAGGATTGGCCCAAGTGGAGAGTTCCAATTCCAATTGTCCAAATTCAATGTTCAAACGCGCAATGTTTTTTTCTTCTTCATGAATGGCTTGATAAATGTAACGCGCACGCTGCTGGCTTGCCACAACGCCCAAAGCGCTGGCAATCAACAGAATCAACAAAAGAAAATTAAGATGCCACCACACAATTTTCCACGGTCAACCGAAATTTTTTTTGAAAAATCAACATTTTTCTGCCACGCGCAAAATGGCACTGCGTGATCTGGGATTGTTTTTGACTTCCATCTCTGATGCTTTAAGCGGTTTTTGAACAATTCTTAAAAGCGCTTGCGGCAAATCTTTTTCTTTTAAAGGCAAATTTTTGGGCAACATGCGCCAAGGTTTTTCCATTTTTTGAAAAAAATTTTTCACCATTGAATCTTCTAAGGAGTGAAAAGCAATCACCGCCAAACGTCCGCCGGATTTAAGCAAATTGAACGCCACGGGCAAAACGTTTTCTAGCTCGCGCAACTCTTTGTTGATAAAAATCCGAATCGCTTGAAAGCTGCGCGTCGCCGCGTCTTGCCCGGGTTCAAACTTGGGCACGCTCTGGCGGATGATTTCTGCCAACTCATGTGTGCGCGTAATGGGGCATTGCAACTGGCGAGATACAATCGCCTTTGCAATTTTGAAAGCAAACCGCTCTTGACCATAATTTTTTAAAACCTCCCGAATGTCGTTTAAAGAAGCACGGGCAAGCCATTGTGCAGCGGATTCGCCCGTTTCCGGGTTCATCCGCATATCCAATGGACCATCCGCTTGAAAACTAAAACCACGCTGTGCATTGTCAATTTGGGGCGATGAAACGCCCAAATCAATCAAAATGCCATCAACGTTTTTAAAACCTTGTTGTGGGGCAACTTCCCCCATTTGTGAAAATTCGGCATGAAGCGCTTTAAAACGGCAATCATTGATCTCAAAAGCCGCGGCAATGGCTTCGGGGTCGCGGTCTAGTGCCAATAAACGTCCTTTGTCGTTTAATTTTTCCAAAATGGCACGGCTATGCCCGCCGCGCCCAAAAGTGGCGTCTATATAAAAACCATCGGGCGCAGTAACAAGCGCTGAGACCGATTCTTTGAGCATTACCGAGCAATGCTTCATAACGCCAACTCCGATAATGCTTGCGGCAGTTCGGCAGCGGCAAAAACGCTTGCAGCCAAATTGTTTTGTTCCGCCCAGCCCGCTTCACTCCAAATTTCAAAGTGCGAACCCATACCAACCAAATAAACCAATTTTTCAAAGTGCGCATAAAGACGCAAAGCGGGCGGCAACAACAAGCGACCAGCAGAATCAAGCGTCATCGGAGAAGCATTGCCCAACATCACGCGTTTGACCGCCGCCGTGCTCGTATTAAAACTTGATAAACCGCTCAACTGTGCGGCAACCGGTGCCCAATTTTCTGTGGGATACAACAACAAACAACGATGCGGATGCGCCGTCAAAACCAAAGCATCTTCGCCTTCCAAAGACGAGCGAAACTTAGACGGCACGGCCAGCCGCCCTTTTGCATCCACATTAAGAGAAGTTGTGCCCTCAAACATTGTTTTTGTGCCAAAAGAGATAAAAAAAACCACAAAAAAACATTTTTCGCCACTTTACCCCACTTGAATAATACGGTCAATTAAAATTTAAACATTCTTAAACACATTTTTTCATTTAAAATCAATGTGTTACATTAAAAAATCTAAATAAAGTTTAATTAAAAAAAATAGCACTAAATAAATTATTCATTGTAAATATATTAAAAAAACATATTTTTATTTTTAAACATAATTATTTTGATTATTAAATTTAAAATAACCACAAAAAAACCCGCTTAAAAACAAGCGGGTTTTTTGTTGAAAAAGAAAAACTATTTTTGCGTTGGAATTTGATGTCCCAAACGCTTAATGGCGTTGTTTTCATCGGCATAAACCAAAAAAGGCGTATGTTGGGCATATTCTTCATCCGTCATCATCACAAAGGTGGCAATAATCAAAATATCGCCCACCATCGCACGGCGCGCAGCCGAACCATTTAAAGAAATAATGCCTGAGCCGCGCTCGGCTTTGATGGCATAAGTTGAAAAACGCTCACCGTTGGTCACATTCCAAATATCCACGTGTTCGTATTCTTTGATGTTGGCGGCATCCAAAAGATTTTCATCAATGGCGCACGAGCCTTCATAATTCAAATCAGCGTGGGTTGCGCGCACACGATGCAACTTGGATTTTAAAATCAGTCTTTGCATAGTGGTAAGAAACCATAAAAAAAAGTTGTGTGATTGTAGCCCCAAAAAGCATTTAAAAAAGTGCATTTTGAAAGGCTTTCAAAAAAAAATGCAAAAAAGCGACAAGACTACATTTCCAAATTATCAAGCAAACGGGTTGTGCCCAAACGCGCCGCTGCCAAAACCACCAAAGAACCCAAAGGATCATCATTTTGCGCAATGGACAAATCATCGCGTTTGCAAATTTTGACATAATCTACCGAAACAAAACCGGCTTTCAACAATGCCACGCTTGCCGCAGAACAAAGTGCCGAAAAATCCGATTTTCCGCTGGCAACCGATTCCCTTAAATTTTGCAAAGTTTTGGCCAGTTCAGGGGCAATGCGGCGCTCATCGTCTTTCAAATAAGCATTCCTAGACGACAAAGCCAAGCCATCTGCCGCACGTTCAATTTCAACGCCCACAATTTCAATAGGTAATGCCAACTGCCGCACCATATGCGTGATGATTTTAAGTTGCTGATAATCTTTTTTGCCAAAACACGCCACATCCGGCGACACAATATGGAAAAGTTTCAACACCACCGTTGCCACGCCTTGAAAATGCGTGGGGCGGAATTCGCCTTCCAAAATGCTTTGCATTTTTGGCAACGCCACCAAAACGTCTTGTTCTTCGGGGTAGAGTGTTTTTACATTCGGCGCAAATAAAAAATCAACGCCCACCGATTCCAACTTTTTGCAATCGTCTTCAAAAGTGCGCGGGTATTTTTCAAAATCTTCGCCCGCACCAAATTGCAAAGGATTAACAAAAATGCTTGCCACCACCACATCGGCGTGTTGGTGCGCCGTTTGCATTAACTTCAAATGACCTTGATGCAAATTGCCCATTGTGGGCACCAAAGCAATTTTTTTGTTTGCACGAAAAGGTTTTAAGGCGTTTTGCAAATCGGCAATGTTTTCAAAAATCTTCATTTTTTTTAAAAATCAAAAAAATCCACGGTCAACGAATAATTTTTTTCAAAATTTTAAAGCGTTGACCGTGGATTTTTGTTTAATAACAATGTTCTTTCGCAGGGAAAGAACCGTTTTTGATGGAATCAACCGCAAGCGTTATGGCATTTTGAATGCAATCCGAATCCGCCATAAAATTGCGCACAAATTTGGCTTTTTTGCCGGGCGGAATGTCCAACATATCGTAAATCACCAACACCTGCCCGCGCGTTTGGGCTCCCGCGCCAATGCCGATGGTAATTAAAGCCGTTTCACATGTAATTTCATAAGCCAAATCAGAAGGAATGGCTTCCAAAACCATCATTGTGGCGCCGGCATCTTGCAACGCCAATGCGGAGTCTTTTAAATAACGTGCGGATTTTTCATCCTTGCCTTGCACTTTGTAACCCATCACATGCACCGATTGCGGCGTTAAACCAATATGCGCGCAAACAGGAATGCCGCGCGAAGTTAAAAACCGCACGGTGTCTGCCATTTCTGCGCCGCCTTCAATTTTGACCATTTGCGCGCCTGCTGCCATCAACTGCACGGCGTTTTCAAAGGTTTTTTCGGGCGAAATTTGGGAAGTGCCAAACGGCATATCCGACAAAATAAACGGCACAGCGCAACCACGTTTGACGTTTTTTGTGTGATAAATAATATCCGCCAAAGTTACAGGCAAGGTTGTGTCTTGCCCTTGGATAACATTGCCCAAAGAATCGCCAATCAAAATGCAGTCGGCGCCAGCCAATTCCAACATTTTGGCAAAGCTTGCGTCATAACCCGTAAACATTGCGATTTTTTCGCCTTGTTCTACTTTTTTAAACAAAGCGCTTTGATTCAAACGCGGCGTGAAAGTTTGTGCAGACACCAAAATCTCCCATTCAAAAAAACGCATTTTAAAGGCGAAAAATGTTTTGTAAAGAAAGCGCAACACGCCAAGAATCAAGTTTGCCCAAATGCTGAATGCGCAAATCGGGCACAATTTCACAAAGCGGTGCCAACACAAACAAGCGCAAATGCATTCTGGGATGCGGCAAAATCAATTCTTTGGTATTGAAAACTTGATTTTCATAGCACAACAAATCCAAATCCAAAGTGCGTGGCGCATTGAAAAACGGGCGTTTTCGGCCAAAATCGTTTTCAATTTTTTGCAGTTGTTTTAAAAAAGCCAAAGGCGACAATTGGGTTTGAAGCAATGCCGCCGCGTTAATGTAATCATTTTGCGCATGAGGACAATCCAGCGGTTTGGTTTGGTAGAGCGAAGAAGTTTTTAGCAACACGCTTTGCGGAATGTTTTGTAAAGACAAAAATGCTTTTTGAACAAGGGCAACAGAATCGCCCAAATTACTGCCCAAAGCCACACAACAATGATTCATTTTGAAAAATTAAAATTTTTTAACGTTGACCGTGGATTTTTTTTCAAAATAAAAAAATCCACGGTCAACGTTCATTTTTTTTGAAAAATGATCCATCAAGCGAAATGGATTGGTTTTCATTGGCAGAATCAGAAGGCAAAGATGGTTTTTTCTTTTTGCGGCGACGCTTTTTGTTGCCTTTTTGCACAGGAGCCAAATCAGCCAGCATTTGCGCACGCGTTGAATCATCAGAAAATTGAAAATCTTCCCACCAACACACCAATTCTTCGGATACTTCGCCCACTTGCTGGCGCAAACTCAAAAAATCAAATGCCGCGCGAAAACGCGATTGCGCCAATAATTTATACGCGCGATTTTTTTGGCGTTTTTCAAAACGCGGCTGCAAAGCCCAAATGTCGCGCACATCGCCCAAAATGCGGCGCGGCACCGCCAACATCACCGCGCGTTTTTCCAAAACTTCTTCTATGGCGCGGTTTAAGGCTTGTATTTTGTTTTCTTCTTGCTGGTCGTTTTCCCACAAAAAACGCACTTCTTGCCAAAGCAAAGTGGCAAATAAAAATCCAGCGGAAATGCCTTTGCCTTGCGCAATGCGACGGTCGGAATTACCCAGCGCCAAACGGATAAACTTGCGCCCATTGGGATAAGCAATCACGGCATCCAAAAGCGGCAACAAGCCTTTATCCAACTGGAATTGGCGCAAAGCACGCAAACATTTTAAAGATTGTCCGCAAGTGAAAATTTTCACCGTTTCATCAAACAAACGCGCCGGCGGTTCGTTTTTCAGCAAATCGGCCATTTGCACAATCAAACGGGCGCTTTTTTCTTCTATATCCATCTGCAATTTGGCAGACAAACGCACAGCGCGCAACATACGCACGGGATCTTCTCTGAATCGTTCTTGCGCATGGCCAATGACCACCAATTTTTTGTTTTTTAAATCCGAAACGCCGTTGAAATAATCGGTAATGGTTTCTTGTAAAGGATCAAAATAAAGTGCATTCACGGTGAAATCGCGCCGCGTGGCATCTTCTTGTTGTGTGCCAAATTGATTGTCGTTGATTAAGCGCCCTTCATCGGTAGTTCTGGCTTTGCTTTTGGCGCGAAAAGTGGTCACTTCAATGGTTTCGTGATGAAGCAAAACATGCACAATTTTAAAACGCCGCCCGATAATTCTTGAACGCTCAAAAATTTTGCGCAATTCATCGGGCGTGGCATTGGTTGCCACATCAAAATCTTTGGGTTGACGATGCAACAACAAATCGCGCACAGCGCCGCCCACAACAAAAGCCTCAAATCCATTTTGGTGCAAAATCTCGCAAATGCGATAAGCCGCAGGACTAATTGAATCTTTGCCAATGCCATGTTTTTTTTTGGAATAAATGATAGGCGCATTGTTCTTTTTGCCGTTTGCCCACCAGTTTTTTAACCAGTTGCCAATCACACTTTTTTGCCTTGTAATTTTGCCAAACACAATTGTGCCGCTTTTTGTTCGGCTTCTTTTCTGGAATGTCCTTTGGCTTCTGCCGTAATTTTGCCTGCCGAACAACGCACCAAAAATGTTTTGTTGTGCTCCAAACCTTTTTCTTTAACCAACGCATAAAGCGGCAAGGTTTTGTTTTTTTGGGATTGCAAAAATTCTTGCAAACGCGATTTACAATCTTTTTGTGATTGTTTTAAATTAATGGCACTAATTTTGTTTTGATAAAAATGTGCCACCACTTTTTGTGCTACATCAAAACCAGAATCCACAAAAATAGCGCCAAACAAAGCTTCCATGGCATCAGCCAAAATAGAATCAGGCAATGGATTGTTTTTTCTCTCGCCTTCACCCAAAAATAAAAATTGATTCAAATCCAAGGTTTGCGCAATTTGCGCCAACGTGCTTTGTTGCACCAAGTTGGCACGCAAGCGTGAAAGCTCTCCTTCTTTCAAATGCGGGAATTTTTGGTAAAGCAAAAACGCCACCACAAAATCCAAAATGGCATCGCCCAAAAATTCCAAACGTTCATTGTTGGGCAAACCAAAACTGCGGTGCGTTAAGGCTTCACGGCACAAGGCAGGAAGTTTGAATTCATAACCCAATGCTTGGCAAAGTTTTGCCGTATTGTGTGGCATTATCTTCTGCGCGTATCTTTGGGATCACGTGGGCGCGTGCCGGTTGTGGCGTAATAATCCAAAACCAAATACGCATTGGCAAACAAATGAATGCGCTTTTCATAATCGGCGGTAATCGTCCAGCGTGAGCCTTCTTTTCTAAAAATCAGTTGGGAAGAATCAATCTCCAACATATCCACATCGGCAAATTTATCAAAAGAACGCATTAACTCTTGTTTGGAAGCACTGGGACCGGCACGTTCAACAGCCGCAAAAATATCTTTTTTAACTTTGTAAAATTCCGTCACAGTGGGCAAAATTTTAACCGTGAGCATTGCGGCAATGACCAGAAAAAAACCCGCTATCGCCACGCCCCAAAGTGTGATGCCCTTTTGTTTTTGAATGGACTGCATATTTTCCTCTCCCTTTTGTTTTTCTATTATAACTGATGAAAACTTATGAAAGCGATTGCCCAATGCGCGAAGGTTCATTCCAATTGAGCCAAATCAAAAAAGCTCTGCCCACAATGTTTTCATCCGGCACAAAACCCCACGCGCGAGAATCCAAGCTGTTGTCGCGGTTATCTCCCATCACAAAATAATGATTTTCCGGAACACGACAACGCAAACCATTGGATAATCTTTCACAATGTTCTTTTAAAGAATCCGACCAATCGCCCAGCGCCAATTCTTTGGCGTTCAAATCATTCAAATAGCGAAAAAAACGATTGCCCAATTGCGTTTCAAATTGCAAAGAATAGTATTTTTTATTTTCATGCAAATACTCTTCGCGGATGGTGGATTGTTGTTTTTTGCCGTTGATGGTTAAAACTTTATTTTGGTATTCCACCACATCGCCGGGTTCGCCAATCACACGTTTGATAAAATCAATGGTTGGATTTTCCGGATGCCGAAAAACCACAACATCGCCTTTTTGCGGATTTTTTCCCGATACAATTTTTTGATTCAAAACCGGCAAACGCAAGCCATATTCAAATTTATTGACCAAAATAAAATCGCCGGTAATTAACGTGGGCACCATAGAATCCGAGGGAATTTTAAAGGGTTCCACCACAAAAGAGCGCAACAAAAAAACAATCAACAACACCCAAAAAAAATCTGCCCCCCAAACCACCCAAATGGGCGATTTTTCTTCATCCTTGCGCTTTTTGCGCGTGATTAAATCGGCAACATACAACACGCCGCTTGCCACAACCAAAATAAACAACAAAAGCGAAAAATCCATTTTTTTGATTTCAACAATAAAATTTAAAAAAACAAGCGCATTATTTTATTTTCAAAAAAATTTTAAGTCGACCGTGGAAAAACAAAAAACATTTCAAAAATCCACGGTCAACGCTTTATTTTTTTCAAAAATTACGAATCGGTTCTTAAAACCGCCAAAAATGCTTCTTGCGGAATTTCAATGGCGCCTACTTGTTTCATACGTTTTTTGCCTGCCTTTTGTTTTTCTAATAATTTTTTCTTGCGCGTAATATCTCCACCATAACATTTTGCCAACACATCTTTGCGCAAGGCTTTGACATTTTCACGCGCAATAATATGCGAACCAATTGCCGCTTGAATCGCCACTTCATACATTTGGCGCGGAATTAAAGCGCGCATTTTGGCAACCAATTCTCTGCCGCGGTATTGCGCATTGGCGCGGTGAATAATCACCGACAATGCATCCACTTTCTCGCCGTTTATCAACACATCCAACTTCACCACATCCGCCGTTTGGTAACATTTGAATTCATAATCCAAGGAAGCATAACCGCGGGAGACGGATTTTAATTTATCAAAAAAATCCATCACCACTTCGGCCATCGGCATTTCATAAACCAATTTCACTTGTCTGCCGTGGTAATGCATATCCTTTTGCACACCGCGTTTTTGGTTGCAAAGCGTCATTACTGCGCCCAAATAATCTTGTGGCACAAAAATAGAAGTTTCAATAATGGGTTCGCGAATTTCGGCAATTTTTTGGGTTTCAGGCAAATGCGCGGGGTTTTCCACAATTTTTAAAGTGCCATCGGTCAATAACACTTCGTAAATCACGGTGGGCGCGGTGGTGATTAAATTTTGGTCAAATTCGCGCTCCAAACGCTCTTGCACCATTTCCATGTGCAACAACCCCAAAAATCCACAACGAAAACCAAAACCCAAAGCTTGGGAGACTTCGGGTTCAAAATGCAAAGAGGCATCGTTTAATTGCAATTTTTCCAAAGATTCACGCAAGGAATCGTATTGATTGGCTTCAACGGGATAAAGCCCCGCAAAAACTTGTGGTTTGATTTCTTTAAAACCCGGCAAGGCTTGGTCGGCTTTTTTTTCGTTTAAAGTAATGGTGTCGCCCACTTTGGCGCTGGAAAGTTCTTTGATGCCGGCAATCACAAAGCCAACTTCTCCCGCCGATAAACAATCACGCACCACTGAGCGCGGTGAAAAAACGCCCACTTGTTCGCACAAATAAGTGGATTTTGTAGACATCAAATAAATTTTATCTTTGGGGCGCAACACGCCATCCACCACACGCACCAACATCACCACGCCTACGT
>OARM01000198.1_pt1 | contig 9764 bp, 8 predicted proteins | sample 1475591 | NCBI WGS metagenome assembly OARM01 (sample SAMEA3360676, study PRJEB22359) | human gut metagenome | biome: ENVO:urban biome; feature: ENVO:human-associated habitat; material: ENVO:feces | place: Bangladesh | collected 2011
GGGCATCTTCGCCAGAAAAAATGCCGCCTACGCCAATAATGGGCAAAGCGCCATCCAAAGATTTTGCCAATGTTTTTTGAATGTTTAAGGCTTTTTCTTTTAAAGGTTTGCCGGATAATCCGCCGATTTCATTTTTCCACGGTGAACTTAAAATTTTTTCACGATTCAACGTGGTATTGGTGGCAATCACGCCATCCATTTGGTGTTTGATTAAATTGTGCGCAATGTTTTCAACTTCTTCATCGGTTAAATCGGGCGCAATTTTGATGAAAATCGGCGTGTATTTGCCGCATTGCTCAGCCAGTTGTTGTTGCGTTGCTTTTAGGTTTTTTAAAAGAAGGTCAAGCGATTCGCCCGCTTGCAAAGTGCGCAAATTTTTGGTGTTGGGCGAGGAAATATTCACCGCCACATAATGCGCTGTTTGGTAAGCTTTTTTTAAACCGATTAAATAATCATCCACGGCGTTTTCAATGGGCGTTGCCGCATTTTTGCCGATATTGATTCCGATAATGCCGCCGTTTTGGTAAAACTTTGATTGTTGAATACGCTGAACCAAGGCATCCACGCCATCGTTATTAAAACCCATGCGGTTGATAATGGCACCTTCTTTTTTTAAACGAAACAAACGTGGTTTGGGATTGCCCGCTTGCGCTTGGGGCGTGACGGTTCCCAATTCCAAAAAGCCAAAACCCAAAGCGCCAAGCGCATCAATGGCAATGCCGTTTTTGTCCATGCCAGCCGCCAAGCCAACTGGATTAGGAAAAGTAATGCCGGCGATTTTAACGGGATGGCTGGGCACGTTGTTGTCAATCAACCAATTTAAAGCGCCGATTTTTTGCAACAACGCCATTGCCTGCAAACTGCAATTGTGCGCTGTTTCAGGGTTGAGTAAAAAAAGAAGTGGGCGAATAAGGTCATAAAGCATAGCGAATTATTTTAAGATAAAAGCAGCGATTTTTTTAATGTTCAAGCGTTAAAATTGCGTTTTTCCACGGTCAACCGCCTATTTTTTTCAAAAATGAAGCACTTTTATTTTCGCCCCAAATTGTTGGAATGTTTAACCGATTACAACGCGGCGCAATTGGGCAAAGACATTGCCGCTGGCATTACCGTGGGTGTTTTGGCATTGCCTTTGGCAATGGCGTTTGCCATTGCTTCGGGCGCTTCCCCTTCTGCTGGCATTTGGACAGCCATTGTGGCAGGATTTTTAATTTCTTTATTCGGCGGCTCGCGCGTGCAAATTGGCGGACCAACGGGCGCTTTTATTCCCATTGTTTATGGAATCATCGCTTCCCAAGGTTATGGCGGTTTGTTGGTGGCCACGTTTTTGTCGGGCATTTTGTTGCTTTTAATGGGCATTAGCCGATTAGGCCAACTGATTCGTTTTATTCCCATTGCGGTTGTTTTGGGTTTTACCAACGGCATTGCGGTGGTGATTTTTTTGGCACAAGTCAAAGATTTTTTGGGGTTAAAAATAGAAAAACTGCCTGCGGAATTTTTTGAAAAAATGCAGGTTTTAATTGCCCATTTGCCAACTTTTGATTCAACCACGCTGCTACTTTCATCGTTTAGTTTGGCGTTTTTGGCGGTTTATCCGTGGGCAACACGCAGAATTTATTTTTTGCGTTTTTTAAAAAATATTCCCGCGCCGCTTTTAATTTTGGTAATTGGAACCTTGATTAGCGCCATTTTTCATTTGCCGGTGGAGACCATCGGTTCGCGCTTTGGCGGCATTCCGCAGGAATTTCCTGCTTTTGGCTTGCCTTCTATTGCGTTGAGCAATCTTGGCGCTTTAATTTCACCAGCCATTACGTTGGCGCTCTTGGGTTCTATTGAATCGCTTTTGTCGGCGCGCGTGGCGGATGGGCAAATTGAAGACAAACACGACCCCAACCAAGAACTCATCGCACAAGGTTTGGCCAATATCGCCGCACCTTTTTTTGGCGGATTTGCCGCAACCGGTGCCATCGCCCGCACCACAACCAATGTGAAAGCCGGCGGCAGAACGCCGATTTCTGGAATGGTGCATGCCGTTGTTTTGTTGTTGATTGTGTTGGTTTTGGCGCCGCTTGCCGATTTTGTGCCGCTTGCCACGCTTTCTGCCATTGTGATGATGACTGCCATCAATATGGGTTTGTGGCGCGAATTATCGCGTTTGAAGCGTTTTCCTTATGCTTACCGCATTATTTTGTGGAGCACATTTTTATTAACCGTGTTGTTTGATTTAACCATTGCGGTTGAATTGGGAATGGTTTTGGCGTGCCTTTATTTTATTTATTCGTCATCCAAACTCACGCACTTTGAAACAATCAACTTAAACGGCAAATTACCAAAAGATTTGGAAAACCGCGTTGCCGCCAATAGCCTTTACGGTTCCTTATTTTTTGGCGCAACCGGCACCTTGGAAGATTCTTTAACCCATTTGCCCGATGTTTTAATTTTGGATTTGGAGCATTTGGTGCAAATTGACACCTCTGGTTTGGAAGCTTTGCGGGGATTAAATCGGCGTTTGACGGCGCGGCGCAAAACCTTGATTTTGTGCAATATGCACGGCCAGCCGCGTTTGTTTTTGCGCCGTTCGGGTTTTATTGCACAATTGGGTGCCGCCAATGCCAGCCACGATTTAAACGCCGCTTTGGCACGCGCCGAATTTTTATTAAAAACCTAAAAATCCACGGTCAACGTTTTAAAATTTTCAAAAAAAAGAAGCGTTGACCGTGGATTTTTTAAAAAAATGTCAAAAAATTTTAAAATAAGCATTTTTTTAAAATGGAACACAACGTGGAAAATCCTTTTGTGGAATTTGCGCAAAATTTGGAAAGTTTGCCGAATTTTGAACGTTTGCAACCGGTTTTTGCCAATGAAGCCATTGCATTGTTGTTGAATCAAACCGAACAAACTTTGCAGCATTTGTTGCAAAACAATATTTCTTGGGAAAGTTTTGCGCGCCCTTATTTTGCCGCATTGGAAGAACTCAACGCCGCTTGGGGTTTGATTAGCCATTTGCACAGTGTTTGTGATAGCCCAGAATGGCGCGATGTTTTTCACCACAATTTGCCCAAAATAACGGCATTTTTCAGCGATTTGGCACAAAACGAACATTTTGCCAATGCTTGGGCAACTTTGAAAAAATCCAAAGAATTTGCGCATTTGTCGCCAACGCAACAAAAAATTATTCAGGATGAATGGCGTGATTATCAATTAGGCGGCGCTTTTTTGGAAAAAAACAACAAAGCACGTTTTAAAAAGTTGCAAGAAGAACTTTCGGCTTTGTCGGCCAAATTTTCAGAAAATGTTTTGGATGCCACCAACGTCTTTTCTTTGACCGTGCAAAAAGAAGATTTGCAAGGCGTGCCGCCAACTTTGCAAGCAATGTGGCAAACTGATGATGTTTATGTGTTGAATCTGCAAATGCCGTGTTATTTGCCCATTATGCAATACGCCAATAACCGCGCTTTAAGAGAAAAAATGTATCGCGCTTATGTTTCGCGTGCCAGCGAATTTACGCCCGATTTTGACAATTCCATTTTGATGGAAGAGATCTTAAAAAAACGCACCGAAGAAGCACATTTGTTGGATTTTGCCCATTTTGCCGATTGCTCCACTTACACCAAAATGGCAGGCACATTTGAAAAAGCGCACGCATTTGTAGAAGATTTGATTAAAAAAAGTCATCCTTTTGCCCAAAAAGATGCGCAAGAATTAAAAGAATTTGCAAAAAATGTTTTAAAAATCAATGATTTACAACCTTGGGATGTGGCGTTTGCCAGTGAAAAATTAAAAGAACAACGCTTTGCATTTTCGGATGAACAAGTGCGGGATTATTTTCCGGAAAATCAAGTTTTAAGTGGTCTTTTTTTGTGCGTGAAACGTTTATACGATATTGATTTTGTAGAGAAAAAAACCAGCGTTTGGGAAAAATCGGTGCGTTTTTTTGAACTGCAAAAAAACGGCAAAGCTGTGGGGTTTATTTATTTGGATTTGTTTGCGCGCAACAATAAGCAAGCTGGCGCGTGGATGAATGAATTAAGAACGCGTGAGCGCTTGCCTTGCGGCAAAATTATTTTGCCTATTGCTTTGATTGTGTGCAATTTTAGTTTTCATCCGCAAGGTGCATTTTTCCGTTTTGATGAAATACTGACTTTGTTTCACGAAATGGGACACGCTTTGAATCATTTATTAAGTCAAGTGGATGAAGTGGCGGTATCAGGCATTCGCCATGTGGAATGGGATGCCGTGGAATTGCCTTCACAATTTATGGAAAATTTTTGTTGGCATTACGATGTTTTAAAAAAAATGAGTGCGCACAAAACAACCCATGAAGTTTTGCCCCAAGATTTGTTTGACAAAATGCGCTCTGCCAAAAACTTTCAAAGTGGCTTGTCTTTTGTGCGGCAATTGGAATTTGCTTTAATTGATTTGTTGCTGCATGCGCATTTTGAAGTCTCAAAAGAAAACATACACAATCTTTTAAATGCGGTGCGTCAAAAATGCGCCGTTTTGCCCAGCATTCAAGAAAATCGCTTTTTGCATAGTTTTTCGCATATTTTCTCTGGTGGTTATGCCGCCGGTTATTTTAGTTACAAATGGGCAGAAGTGTTGTCTTCCGATGCCTTTGCCGCTTTTGAAGAAACCGGCGATATTTTTAATCGTGCTATGGCGATGCGTTTTTTGGATGAAATTTTAAGCCGTGGCGGTTCGCGTTTGGCGTTAGAATGTTTTACGGCTTTTCGGGGACGTGCACCAACATTGGATGCACTTTTGAAACACAATGCAATGGAGTAACGATGTTATTAAAAAAATGGATAGGCTTATTTTTGGGTTTGCTCGTGGCATTTTCTGCGCAAGCACAAGTTTATCGTTGGACGGATGCCAAGGGCAGACAACACGTTACTGATTCGCCGCCACCGCGCAGTGCAACAGAATCGCGTTTTGTGGATACTTCCCAAGGCACAAGAAAAGTCACGCGCACTGTCAAACGTCCCACGCGTTCGGCTAAAAATTTCAAATACTTCACTGTGATGCTTTACACCTCACAAGAATGTGGCCAGCCTTGCGATTTGGCGCGCACTTTATTAAAAGAGCGCGGCATTGCTTTTAGTGAAAAAGTAATCAAAGATGAATTAGACGAGCAATGGATTATCAAACAAGTGGGTGAAAATTTGGTGCCGTCTATGACCGTGGGCAATGATATTTTCAAAGGGTGGAATGAAGAACAATGGCATGTTTTTTTAGACAAAGCGGGTTTTCCCAAACTGGTGAAATCGGCTGAAAATAAAGAACCAACTGAGTTGGATAAAAATCAAAATTCTTCTTTTGATGCCTATAAAAACGCATCATCTACCCAGGAAAATCCAACATAAACTTGCTTAAACTTTTTCTTATTTGTTAAAATCTTCAATTTTTTGAATGCGGGAGTAAAAAAATGGCGCGAGTTTGCCAAGTCACGGGAAAAGCCCCAATGGTTGGAAACAATGTTTCCCACGCCAATAACAAAACCAAACGGCGTTTTTTGCCCAATTTGCATTACCGCCGTTTTTGGGTTGAAAGTGAAAATCGTTTTGTGCGTTTGCGCGTTTCTACTGCGGGTTTGCGCATTATTGATAAAAAAGGCATTGATTTGGTGCTCTCTGATTTGCGCGCCAAAGGTGAAATTTAAAGGAGTGCAAAATGGCATCAAAAGGTGGACGGGACAAAATTAAATTGGAATCCACGGCTGGAACGGGGCATTTTTACACCACGTCCAAATCCAAAAACAAACAACCCAAGGGCGACAAAAAAACCGCTCCGGGCAAATTGGAATTAATGAAATTTGACCCCAAAGCGCGCAAACACGTGCTTTATAAAGAAGTCAAGTTGAAATAATTTTTTAATTTCAGCGTTTCTTCCAAAAGAATGCAGTTCAAAAAAGCGAACCAATGGTTCGCTTTTTTTGTGGTTTTTAAAAATCCACGGTCGACGTTTAATTTATTTATTTTTTTTAATTTTTCAAAAAAATAACAAGTTGACCGTGGATTTTTTTGCTTGAATGGATGTGGATTTAATTGGCGGTTAATTGGTCGCCATGCGTAAATGACCACGAGCGTGTGATTTCCAAAACATCGGTTTCCTTTTTGATATTTTTAGGAAAAGCCGGAAAAGGTGCGGCAAGTTGCACAATGCGCAAAGCGGCTTTGTCCAGAATTTTGTAACCCGATGAACGCACAATTTGCACGCGCTCCACCGTGCCATCGGAGCGAATGGCAACAGTCAATAAAAGCGAGCCATACAATTTGCCGCGGGCTTCAGGTGGATAATTCAATGTGCCTACGCGTTCTACTTTTTGTCGCCAACTTTCTACATATTGTGCGTAATGTGATTCTTTGGTGGAAGCGCCCAAAAATTTGCGGCGCGGACGTTTGGCGTATTCTTCTATGCTCAAAGAAATTTCGCCTTCCAAACGCGCCATTGCGCGCGCGGTTTCAGATAAATCTTGCCCTTGTTTGGCACGTTCTGATTGCACATTTTGCGGTGCGGAATGCAAACTTTTGGTTAATTTGCTGGCTAATTTTTTTTGTGCAATTTCCAATTCCTTAACTTGTTGTTCTTTTTGCTCCAATGCTTGACCAATATTTATTTCCGGTTGCAAAGGCAAAGGTGTTTTGATTCTTCTGTCTTCATCGGTATTTCCGCCGCCATCCAAATTGGCTTGGGCAATGGCTTTGGCATCCAAAGGCGCATCTTTGGTTCTGGCATTGACCAAAATCACATCCAAAGCGTGTTTTTGTAAGGATTTGCTTGCTTCTGGGAAAGCAAAATGCAGACTTAATACCAAGGCATGCAAAATTAAAGAAATGGTGATGGCCAACATTAAGCGATTGTTTTCCGGCATATCTTTCATTGAAAATCCTTTTTATTCGTTGTTTTGCGCTAAAAATCGGGCATAAAGAGAAAGCGTTGCAAAATCAAGTGATTCTATGGTCAACAGAACCAAAGAGCCTAATTTTAAACCATTGGGCAAGTTAAACACTTTGGGATAAAGCGGTAAATGCAACAAACGCAATGTATTTTCTTTGTAAACTTCGGCTGTGAGCGTTTGGATTTGATTTTGACGCAGATATTCTAATGACCAAAAACGTTTCATCGTGCGTTCAAATTCGGCATAAGCATTGTAAGTGGCTTCAAAATTGCGCAAGCTGGCAAACAATTCGGCACTTTTGGCGGAAAAAGGTGGTTTTTGGTTGTTGAGCAATGCCAAAAGTTGCCTTTGATTGATTAAATCGCTGTATCGGCGAAGTGGTGCCGTTGCCCAAACATAGTGTTGAACATTCAAACCTTCATGCGGCAAGGCTTTGGTGGAAAAACGTGCGCGCCCTGTTGTTTGACTGCGGAAAATGCCCGCCGTTTGATTGTCTGATAAAGTTTTCCCCCAAAAAGCATTGACCAAAATCATTAATTCCGAAACCAAAATATCAATGACTGTGCCGCGCTTTCGCTCGGTAATGTTGATTTGGCAAGTTTGCGGTTGGTTTAAATTGCCGCTGACTTCAAAATTAAAATCTGCTTGACCTTGTTGGTTGTTTTTGCCGCGCAAAGCATTTTGTTTTTGTGCAAATTGCCACAAAAAAAGCAATTCTTGGGCAAAAGGAAAATCGTTTTTTAAGTTTGCTAAGGTTTCATGGTTAAAAAACGGTTCCAGATGTTGAATGCGCAAGTTTTGACTTAATTTGATTTTTTCTAACTTGTTTTCAAATTCCACAATTTCAAAATGTTCATTCACCAACAAATAAAGCGAGACCACCGGCACAATTTTGTTCTCATTTAAGGTGCAATGCATCACAACTTCGTCTGGCAACATGGTGCGTTTTTCGCCGGGCAAATAAAGCGTGGAAAGCCTATTTTGCGCAATGTGATTCAAAGGAGAATCCAAATCAAAAGCGGCGGCCGGTGCAGCAATGTGAATGCCAATGCGGGTTTGGTTGTTTGGTAAAAAGCTAACCGAAAATGCATCGTCAATTTCGGTGGTGCTTAAATCATCAATAGAAAAGGCAAGAACCTCTGAAAATGACCAATCGGGCGTGTTTAAAGTCCAATTTTGGGCTGGAAAATCGTCCTTTTTGCCGTTTAATTCTTCATCAATAAATTTTTCCCAATTGAGTTGATAAGCATTGGGATAAATATTCAAACGCAACAAAGCATTTTCAGGTAATTCGTTGTTTTCATTTAAAAATAAATCAAAGGCTTTGCATTCTTTATTTTGGCGATTTTTGGCGCACAAAAGCAGTTGTTTTGCGCGTTTTAATTCTTCTGGCACGTGGTTGTTTTTCAGCAAAGCCACCCATTCTTGAATTTGCTTTTTTTCTAATTCTTTTTTGGCTTGGGATTGCAAGGCTTTTTCTAAAATTTCTTGGGGTGCTTTTTTAAAGCGACCTTTGCCTTTGCGATGAAAATAAATGGGGGCGGCTTGACAAGCAAGCAAAATGGCAAGAGATTCTTCCGGCAAGGGCGTTTTGCCAAAGTATTCTTTGGCGCAATCTTCAAAAGAAAATTCCGCATCGGACAAACATTCCCATAAAAAATCTGGCGCAATTTCATCCGATAAAGTTTGTGCCAGTTGAAAAATTTCTTTTGAAGAAGGTGTTTGAAAGTGCATTAAAACGTGGGAGTTTTTGATTTTGGTGCGTTTGCCCGATGGCATTTCAATTTGCAAAGCCGCATCGGTTTGACTTAAAACCAAACCTGCTTTGACTTGTCCGCCATCTTCAAACAGCACATTCACGCTTTTTCATCCTTTAAAAAAAGCGTTTATTTTAAAGTTTTTGCGCCAAAAGCGCTTTAAAACGCAACAAATCCAACCAAACCCATTTTTTGTCTTCTGGTTTTAAAAACAAATGTCCGGGATGAAAACTGACCAAAGTGTGTGCGTTTTCTATCATAAAAACATTTTCTCTTAATTCTTTGATATCGCGTGAATCGTCTAAAACTGAAAATGCCGCTGTTTTGCCTAATAACAAAATGACTTTGGGTTTTAAAAGTTGTATTTGTTGCATCAAATGTGCGCGGCAAGCCACAATATCAGAATGAGAAGGTTTTTCCGCTTTGCATTTCATCGCAAGGGTGACAAAACAACAATTTTCCGCCAAACCAATGGATTGCAACATGGCCGAGAGCATTTGGCCGTTTTTACCTGAAAACGGCTCGCCTGTTAAATTGTCTTCTTGGCTGGGCACATCGCCAATAATCATCACAGGTGCATTCCAATGACCTTTGCCAAAAACCATATTTTGGCGTTTTTCATAAAAAGAACATGCCGAACATTTTGCAACTTGCATTTTTAAAGCATTCCATTGCGATGAAAGTGCAACATGGTTTTGCGATGCAAAATGGGAATGCGTTTGAGGTTGAAAATGCGTTTTTCCACGGTCAACCGCATTTTTTTTTGAAAATTCTTCGCGCAATTGCCACGGTTTAACTTTAAAAATAGCCCAAGCGTCTTTGGAATATTTAAGCATTGTGTTCTGCCAAAGGTAAAAGTCTTAATAAAATCAAGGCATCTTCATTGCCGTTGGAGGATTGGTAATAATTTTTGCGCCGCGCAATTTCTTTAAAACCAAAATGATGATAAAGCGACAAAGCCGGCGTGTTGGAAACGCGCACTTCTAAAAACAAACGCATCGCACCCAAAGCATAGCTTTGTTTGCAAATTTCGTTTAGCAAATACGCCCCCAAACCTTGCCGTTGATGTGTTTTGGCAATGCCTATGTTTAAAATGTGCGCCTCATCCA
>OARM01000199.1_pt1 | contig 9736 bp, 7 predicted proteins | sample 1475591 | NCBI WGS metagenome assembly OARM01 (sample SAMEA3360676, study PRJEB22359) | human gut metagenome | biome: ENVO:urban biome; feature: ENVO:human-associated habitat; material: ENVO:feces | place: Bangladesh | collected 2011
CAATGCCATTGGCAATTTGGCGAATGTGGGGCAAAAGATTTTGTTCCACTCGCGTTGAATCAAAATAGCGCAACGTGCCGCACAATTTGGCGCTGCTTGGTAAAACATTGAAGGCATCTCCTGCATGAAATTGCGTAATGCTCAAAACAATGGGACTTTGCGCGGATTTTTGGCGTTGAACAAAGGCTTGCAAAGTGGTGATGAATGTTGAAGCGGCCAAAATCACATCATCGCCTTCAAAAGGCAAGGCGGCATGGCAGCCTTTGCCAATAAAATCAAAAGCAATGTGACAATTCCCTGCCATAATGGGACCGGGAAAAACAGCAATTTTGCCAGCAGCCAACCCCGGCCAGTTGTGCAAAGCAAAAATGGCGCAACAAGGAAAAAGACGAAACAACCCTTCTTCTATCATTTTTTGGGCGCCTGCTCCGCCTTCTTCGGCAGGTTGAAAAACAAAGGCCACATTGCCTTGAAAAGTTTCATCTTGGCTTAAAACAAAAGCTGCTTGTAAAAGCATCGCCATGTGGCCATCATGGCCGCAAGCATGCATGTTGCCTTTGGTTTGGGAGCGGTAATCAAAACAATTGGCTTCTTCAATGGGCAAGGCATCCATATCGGCTCTTAAAGCAACAAAAGGCTTGTTTTTTTGATGTTGCAAAAGTGCCACAACGCCGGTTTTGCCGATGTTTTCAATCACTTTTAATCCGCATTTTTTTAAAAAAGTGGCCACCCATGCGGCTGTTTGTGTTTCTTGGTAAGCGGTTTCTGGATGTGCATGCAAGTAACGGCGAATTTGTTGAAAATCGCATGAAGCCATTAAAGAATCAAAAGGGTTTAATTTGGGGTTTGGCATAGTTGTTCCAATCGTTTCATTTGGTCTAAATTGGCATGGTGATAAGCGGATTGAATGTAGCTTTCCAAATGGGCGTTTTCAGAAGAATGGTCAAGAATTTGGTAAGTAAAACAAATGGAAAATCCGTTTTGTTCATCGCCTAAAATTTCAATTTTTAAATTGCCGCTGATGCTTTTGCCAGAAGGAATCACATCAAAACAGAGCCATTTTTCATTTTCCCAACGCACAATGTCCCGCACAATTTGCTCGGGAAAATGCAAACGCCGATAAATCGCATCGGTTTTTTTTTCTACAATAACAAAAGATTTCAATGCGGCCAAAAACAAAGCCGGATTCTCAACACGTTCCCACAAGGCTTGCCACAAGCTTTTTAAATTGGTGGGAACATTCAGTGGCAACGTTTCTTTAAAAATCATCGTGTTAAACTTTTCAAAATGATGGAATTGGAAAAAATTTTACAAAAAGAAGGTTTGGGCACGCGCCGATTTTGTCGACAATTGATTCAAAGCGGCAAAGTTTGGGTTGAAAACAATTTGTGCCTTCATCCAACAGCTTTATTTTCTCAAAAAAATTTGCGGTTAACCGTGGAAAATCAAACTTTTTGGACAAAAGAATATGTTGTTTTGGCTTTGAACAAACCCGTTGGTTTTGAATGTTCGCAAAATGCTTTTCATGCGGGCATTTTTTCATTGATTCCCAAGCGTTTTTGCAACCGAGGCGTGCAACCGATTGGGCGTTTGGATGTGAATACTTCCGGGTTGATTTTTTTAACCGATAACGGCAAGTTGAATCATTTTTTAACTTCTCCTAAAAATCAAATTCCAAGAGTGTATGTTGCCGAATGTGCCGAAAATATCACCGAGCATTTGCTGATTAAACTTCAAAAAGGCGTTTTTTTGAAAAACGAACAAAAGAAAAGCATTGCCCAACATGCGCAAAAATTAAACGAAAAAACCTTGAAATTGACTTTAACTGGCGGCAAATACCATGAAGTGCGCCGAATGATTGCCGCTTTGGGTAACCACGTTGTGCAATTAAAACGCATTGCTTATGGGAATTTTCAACTGCCGGAAAATCTTGCCGAAGGCGCATTTGAATTGATTGATTCTTCAAGGATTCTTCACCATGATGACTTTAAATGAAATGCGCTACATTGTGGCGCTGGCTCAAGAAAAACACTTTGGCAGAGCAGCAGAACGCTGTTTTGTGAGCCAACCGACTTTGTCTATTGCGCTTAAAAAAGTGGAATCGCAACTCAAAATGCCGCTTTTTGAAAGAATGCTCGATGGCGTGCGCCCCACACCGTTTGGCGAAGTGTTAATCAAACAAGCCGAACGTGTTTTAGAAGAAGCCTTGCATTTAAAAGAATTGGCAGCAACGGCATCCGACCCTTTAAAAGGCGCATTGCGCATTGGCGCCATTTATACCGTGGGGCCGTATTTGTTGCCTTCATTGGTTTTTGCAATGAATCAACTGGCACCGCAAACGCCTCTTTTTTTAAAAGAGGATTTTACCCAGCAATTGATTTTGGATTTGAAAAACGATTCCATTGATGTTGCCATTTTGGCTTTGCCCATCCATGAAACCGGCATTGTCAGCAAAGCACTTTACGAAGAAGATTTTTGCGTGATTGTGCCCAAAAAAAGTGCGCTGGCACAAAAAAAACAAATATGCAAAGAAGATTTGGATTTGTCCCCTGTTTTGCTCTTGGGCGAAGGCAATTGTTTTCGTGACCAAGTTTTGGAAACTTGTCCCAATTTGAATCGCAAAGAAAAAAACTTTGCCAACATTGAAGGCAACTCTTTGGAAACTTTGCGTTATATGGTGGCAAGCGGTGTGGGCATTGCCATTTTGCCAATGAGTGCGATGAATCCCAAAATGCATCCCACCGATTTAATCCGCATTTTGCCTTTTTCCGAACCCAAACCGGTGCGCACCATTGCTTTGGCGTGGCGCGTGAGTTTTCCGCGCAGTGCTGTTATTGATGTTTTAAAACAAGCTATTTTGTCTTGTGCGCTTTTTGGCGTGCGTGCGTTAAAATAAACAATTTTTGTCCGGGCGATTAACCACTATGAACCATGCTCTTTTTGAATCCAATATCCAAAGTTTAACGCGTATCAATCGCGGCAAAGTGCGCGATATTTACGCCATTGACAGTGAAAAAATGCTCATCATCACCACAGACCGTTTGTCTGCATTTGATGTGATTTTGCCCAATCCCATTCCATTAAAAGGAATGGTATTAACGGCCATTTCCAATTTTTGGTTTGACAAACTAAAAGACATTATTCCCAATCATTTGACTTACATTGCCCCAGAAGATGTCGTCATGCCCAGTGAAATTCCGCAAGTCAAAAATCGTGCGGTGGTGGTGGAGCGTTTGAAACCGCTTCCTTTGGAAGCAGTGGTGCGTGGCTACTTAATTGGTTCGGGTTACAAAGATTACCAACAAACTGGCGCGGTTTGCGGCATTGAATTGCCCAAAGGTTTGGTGATGGCATCCAAATTGCCACAAACCATTTTCACGCCTGCCACCAAAGCCGCGGTGGGCGAACACGATGAAAATGTTTCTTTTGAAACCATTGTGCAAAGTATTGACCAAACTTATGGCGATTTTTTGAAAACGCGCGGCACCAATGCCGATGAAATTGCGCATTTGGTGCGTGAAAAATCCATTGCGCTTTATGAAGCCGCTTTGTTGCATGCCGAAGACCGCGGCATCATCATTGCGGATACCAAATTTGAATTTGGTTTGGACAAAAACGCCAAACTGGTTTTGATGGATGAAGTTTTAACGCCGGATTCTTCGCGTTTTTGGCCAAAAGAAAAATGGGTTGCCGGGCAAAATCCGCCCTCTTTTGACAAACAAAGTGTGCGTGATTATTTGGAAACGCTCACTTGGAACAAACAAGCACCTGGCCCAGAATTGCCCGATGAAATCATTCAAATGACTTCCGACAATTATGTGATGGCTTTTGAGTATTTAACGGCGCAATCCAAAGACAATTTGTTTTGATTTTTCCACGGTCAACCTTTTGTTTTTTTTAAAAAAATAAAACGTTGACCGTGGATTTTTTTTAAAATGGTTTTTTCAATATGCACAAAATTTTGATTTTGGATTTTGGTTCGCAATTTGCCAAACTCATTGCGCGGCGCGTTCGGGAGTCGCAAGTTTATTGTGAAATTCATCCTTTTGATGTTTCTAATTCCTTTATCCGCGATTTTGCGCCCAACGGCATTATTTTATCGGGCGGGCCCAATTCGGTGATGGAAAGCGATTTTCAAGCACCTGAAATGGTTTTTGAACTTGGCGTTCCTGTTTTGGGAATTTGTTACGGCATGCAAACGATGGCCAATCAATTGGGTGGCAAAGTTGAAAAAGCCCAACAACGAGAATTTGGTTACGCCAAAATTGCCATTAACAATCAAGTGCCGTTGTTTTCTTTTACCACGGAAAATTTTTTAGAAGTGTGGATGAGTCACGGCGATAAAGTCATTCAAGCGCCCGAAGGTTTTGAGGTGATTGCCCAAAATGAATCGTGCCCGATTGCTGCTTTTTGGAATCAACAACGCCGTTTTTATGGTTTGCAATTTCATCCGGAAGTCACGCATACCAGTCAAGGCAAAGCCATTTTTGATTCTTTTTTGCATGCAGTTTGCCAATGCAATCATGCTTGGACAATGCCGCATTTTTTAGAAGAGTCGCTATTGAAAATCAAAAAAGAAGTCGGCTTTGATGAAGTGATTTTGGGGCTTTCGGGCGGCGTGGATTCTTCTGTTGTGGCGGCTTTGTTGCATCAAGCCATTGGTAAGCAATTAACTTGTGTTTTTGTAGATAACGGTTTGCTTCGCCAAAATGAAGCCGCACAAGTGTTGGAAACTTTCCGCTTGCATTTGGGCGTGAATGTGGTTTTTGTGGATGCTTCTTGCCGTTTTATGCAAGCGTTAAAAGGCGTGGTGGATCCTGAAAAAAAACGCAAAATCATCGGGCGTGAATTTGTTGCGGTGTTTGAAGAAGAAGCCAAAAAACGTCCCAATGCCAAATGGTTGGCGCAAGGCACCATTTATCCCGATGTGATTGAATCGGCGGCCAATCAAAACGGCAAGGCACACACCATTAAAAGCCATCACAATGTGGGCGGTTTGCCCAAAACATTGAATTTAAAATTATTGGAACCATTGCGTGAATTGTTCAAAGACGAAGTGCGTCAATTGGGTTTGGCATTGGGATTGCCTGAAAAAATGGTTTTTCGGCATCCTTTTCCAGGGCCAGGTTTGGGCGTTAGAATTTTGGGCGAAGTGCAAAAAAAATATGCCGATTTGTTGCGTTTGGCCGATGCCATTTTTATAGAAGAATTGGAAAAAGAAAATTGGTATTTGAAAACCAGCCAAGCCTTTGCGGTTTTTTTGCCGGTGAAATCGGTAGGCGTGATGGGCGATGCGCGCACTTATGAATATGTGGTGGCATTGCGCGCCATTGAAACGCAAGATTTTATGACGGCACGCTGGGCACCTTTGCCGCATGAATTGTTGGCAAAAATCAGCAACCGCATCATCAATGAAGTCAAAGGCATTAACCGTGTGGTTTATGATATTTCCGGCAAACCGCCCGCCACCATTGAATGGGAATAGTTTTTTTAATTTAACAATTTTCAAAAAATCCACGGTCAACGCAAAAAAAATTTGAAAAAAGGATCTCTTCAAATGCACACAACGGATGTTTTGATTATCGGCGGCGGACCTGCCGGATACCATTTGGCGCTTCATTTGCATGGAAAATCCGTGGTGTTGGCCGAACAAAATGCTTTGGGCGGCACGTGTTTGAATGTGGGATGCGTGCCTTCCAAAACCTTATTGGATGCAACAAACAAAATCCATCAAGCCCAAAATGGCTGGAACAACTTGGTTTCTTTTTCCCATTTTGATTTTCATTTGCCGCAACTGCATCAACACAAAAATGCCGTGATTGCACGTTTAAACAAAGGCATTGCGGCGATGTTGAAGCAAAACAAAATCCAACACATTGTGGGCAAAGCGCGCGTTTTGGGCAAAAAACAAATGTGGCAAGTGCAAATCAACGATGAAATTTTTCAGGCCGAACATTTGGTTGTGGCCAGCGGTTCTTCGCCCAAGGTTTTGCCGGAGTTGCCTTTTGACCATCAAGTGGTTTGGGATAGTTCGGATGCGCTTCATTTTCAAAACATTCCGCAAAGTTTGGCCGTTATTGGTGGCGGCGCCATTGGTTTGGAATTGGGCAGTGTTTTTAGTCGTTTGGGCAGTAAGGTTTTTATTTTGGAATCTGCGCCCAGCATTTTGCCTTTTTTGGATACCAATCTTCAAACAATGGCAAAGCGTTTGTTGAAAAATTTAAACATACAATGCCAAGCGCAATTTTTCGGTGCGCAAAAAAATCCAAATGGCATGGTTTTGGAATTTCAAACGCCGCAAGGCTTACAAACTTACAATGTGGAAAAAGTGATTGTGGCCATCGGCAGAAGCCCGAACACGCAAGGTTTTGAAGATTTTTTAGATGAACATTGCGCTTTTTTAAAAAGCGATGCCAGCCAAAAATTTTGGGCAATAGGCGATGTGGCAGGGGCGCCGATGTTGGCGCACAAGGCTTATTGTCAAGCCAATGATGTTGCCCATGCCATTTTGAATGAGCAACAAAATTTACCAACATCCAATTACGCCAACATTTTACAAGTGATTTACACGCATCCGGAAATTGCGTTTTTTGGCAGCAAGCAAGGCGCAACAAAAACGCACAAAACCTTTTGCGCCAGCAATGCCAGAGCGCTTGCAACAAATCAATCCGATGGAATGTTGCAAATTTTCACCGATGAAAACAATTTGATTGTAGGCGCACAAATGGTGGGCGTTTTGGCAAGCGAAGTGCTTTATCCCATTTTGTTGGCAAAGCAAAACAACATCACTTTGGAGGCGTTCAAAAAAACCATGCCCGCACATCCTTCTTTTATGGAAATGACAAGCAGCCTCAATTGATTTTTTACAATGATTTTCCACGGTCAACCGGGAAAAATTTTCAAAAATTTCAAATTTTAAAAATTTTTTTCAGTTGACCGTGGATTTTTTTTGAGCGCGTTTTAAAGTTTAAAGCGATTGGCGCAATTTTTTTGCCGCTTGAACCAAATGCGTTAAAGCCGGCAGCACTTCTTCCCAACGGCGCGTTTTCAAGCCGCAATCGGGATTAACCCACAATTGCGATTTGTCCAAAATGCCAAGCATTTCTTGAATGCGTTTTTCAATGTCTTCTTGCGTTGGAATGGCGGGCGAATGAATATCATAAACGCCTGGGCCAATGCCCGCTTGATAATGAAACGTTTTAAAGGCATTGAGCAATTCCATATTGCTGCGGCTGGCTTCAATGCTGATGACATCGGCATCCATTTGAGCAATGGCGGGCAAAATGGCGTTAAATTCGCTGTAACACATATGCGTGTGAATTTGCGTTGTGGCTTTGGCGCTGCCTGCTGTTAAGCAAAAGGCTTGAACTGCCCATTGCAAATAATCTTGGGCATCTTTTTGGTTTAAAGGCAAACCTTCGCGCAAAGCGGCTTCGTCAATTTGAATAATTTGAATGCCTGCTTCTTCTAAATCTTTCACTTCATCGCGAATGGCCAAGGCAATTTGCGTGGCAACTTCTTGACGCGGCAAATCTTCGCGCACAAAACTCCAACACAAAATGGTGATGGGGCCGGTCAGCATACCTTTGACCATTTTTTTGGTTTGCGATTGCGCAAAGCGAATCCAAGGCACGGTGAAGGCTTTTTCACGATAAACATCGCCATAAATGACAGGCGGTTTCACGCATCGGCTGCCGTAACTTTGCACCCACGCATTTTCGGTAAAGCAAAACCCTTTTAAGTTTTCACCAAAATATTCCACCATATCACCGCGTTCGGCTTCGCCATGCACCAAAACATCCAAATCCAAGTCTTCTTGAATTGTGATGCAATGTTGAATTTCTTTTTTCAAAAAGTCTTCGTATTCCAGCGAGGAGATTTCTCCTTTTTTGTATTTCAAACGCTGAGCACGAATGGCATTGGTTTGCGGAAAAGAACCAATGGTGGTGGTGGGAAGAAGCGGTAAGTTTAAAGCGCTTTGGGCTTGTTGGCGCTCTTTGAAAGGTGCGCGTTGGTAATCTTGGGCGCTGATATTTTGAACGCGCTTGCGCACACTTTCTACAAAAGCGCCTTCATTGTTTTGTTTTTCCATCAAAGGCGCTTGATTGTTTTTTAAATGCTGGCTTAATATATTTAATTCTTGGCATTTTTGAATGGCAAAAGCCAAACGCGAAAGAATAGGTTTGGGCAATTTTGTTTCATTTTCCAAATCAACCGGAACATGCAAAAGCGAAGAAGAAGTGCCCAAAATCACACGTTCATGACCTAAAAAATCACAAATGGGTTTTAAAAAATCAAAAGATTGCGCCAAATTGTTTTTCCAAATATTGCGTCCGTTAATGGCACCAATGGACAAACGCGTTTGGCTGGGTAGTTTTTTTGCAAAATCCAACACATTCCATTGGGATGTGACGCAATCAATGTGAATGGCGTAAAAATCCACGGAAAGCGGTAATTTTTTTTCAATGATTTCGCCAAAATAGGTGCTTAAAATCAATTTTTGATGGGCTTGTTCGTTTAAAAATTGATAGGTTTTTTCAAATTGATCCAGCGCATTTTGCGGCAAAAAATCGGTGGATAAAATGGGTTCTTCTATTTGAATCACTTCGGCAAAATTGGCCAATTCTTTTAACATTTGAGCGTAAATGGGCACAATTTGAGACAAAAAATCCCAAACATTGCTGTTGTCCGTTGTTTTGGATAAAGCCAAAAAAGTCAAAGGACCAATCACGCATGGTTTTGGAGAAAACCCTAATTTTTGGGCATGGTGTGTATCTTGCAAAACCGGATGTTTTTGGTAAGAAAAAGTTGTTTTGTGATTCAATTCCGGCACCAAATAATGGTAATTGGTGTTGAACCATTTGGTCATTTCCATTGCCGGCAAAGATTCTTTGCCGCGCGCCAATACAAAATAATCGTTTAAATTTTGTGGCGTTTGAAAACGAGAAGGCAAGGTATTTAAAAAAATCGCCGTATCCAACATGCGGTCATAAAAAGAAAAATCGCCCGTTGCCACCCACGTTAAATGGTTTTCTTGTTGAATGCGCCAATGATTTTCTTTTAAAGTTTGCGCGGTTTGTTGTAATTCTTCGGCAGAAATTTGATTTTGCCAGAATTTTTCCAATGCGAATTTCAATTCGCGATTTTTGCCAATACTGGGAAAACCCAAAATATGAGATTTCATTTATGCTCCTTAAAAAAGTTTCAAAGAGCAGCCAATCACGCACAGCAACGCCGCTTTTTTTGAATCAAAATTGAATCAAAAAAATCAATGCATTACACAATCTATCTGAATCGCGAGACAGTCTGCTTTACAACGTGTAAATAGTCGTCTCCTGGCTTTCAACCTTTTTGTTTATTGTGCCTTCCCACTTTTAAAGCAGTGACAAAATAAAAGATTTGAATGTTGATTACAGTGGCGCGTCCGCAGCGGCTTTGCACCGCTTTCCGTTTCTATTTGCACAAGGCAATGGATTTTTTAAAAATAAATGAATTTTGTCAAGTTAAAAAATCCACGGTCAACGCAAATTTTTTTTGAAAAAAATTTTGCGTTGACCTTGGAAAAATTCAAATGCGGTTTTTTTGCCTCAAACGCATTTCAAAATCTTGGCGATGCAAATGCAAAATCACATCCAAAATGATGCCAGCGCAAATGCACAACAGCGCCATCATCACCAAAACGCCTGCCGCAATTAAGCGCGGCAAGCGCGGCGCCAATCCGGTTAAAAAATATTCT
>OARM01000200.1_pt1 | contig 9659 bp, 7 predicted proteins | sample 1475591 | NCBI WGS metagenome assembly OARM01 (sample SAMEA3360676, study PRJEB22359) | human gut metagenome | biome: ENVO:urban biome; feature: ENVO:human-associated habitat; material: ENVO:feces | place: Bangladesh | collected 2011
GGCTCATCACCAGGACAAAAATTCTTTTCATTGCATTATCCTTTCTTTTATGTCAATGCCCGAAACAAAGTAGTAGCGGGCTTTTGTGATTTCAAATTCATTTTTAGCAAGCTCCAAATCACTTTGCGCCTTAAATTTGCTCTCCAAAGCCTGCAAATAATCATTATAAGAGTTTAGCCCCGCGACATATTTTTTATCCACACTTTCAAAAGCAAGGCTCGCGGCTTCATTTGCAAGGCTTAAAGCCTCTATTTGCTCGCGCAAAACTTTCAGCTCTTTTTGCAAAAAATCGATTTCAAGTTTGTTTTTTCGCTCGACATAATTTGCATTTAAAGCCTGAATTTGATACTCCAAACGCTCGCTTTCTACCTTTGCTTTTGTCGAAAAAAAGTCAAAAATTTTCCACTCAAAGCCGATGAAAAATTCGTTATTTTTTGCATTTTTTTTGAAATACTCATCTAAATTTAAGCCCATCATCGCAAGCGTGGGCGGGATTTCTAATGCGTAGTTGTTGCGGTAAAAGCCAAAATTATCTCGCAAAAAAATGCGTGGCAAATAGCTAGCTCTTGCGCTTTCAAGTTTGTTTTTAGCGATTTTTGCTTGCTCTTTTGCGATTAAAATCTCCAAGCTCTTTCCGCTCTCAAAGCCCAAGTCTTTGAGCCTTGCCTCGCCTTGTGGGGTGAAATTTTGCTGGCTTAACTCTTGCAAACCCTTTTCAACCTCCATAAGTTTCAAGCGATTTTTGTGCAGTTCAAGGCTAGTTAAGTGGAATTTCGCCCGTACGCTTTCAAGGGCGTCCTTTGCCGCAAGCCCAGCCTTGTAGAACTCTTCAAGGCGAATGAGCGTGTTTTTGAGCGATAACTCTTTTTGCTCGCTTGCTTTTATCAGGCTTTGCAGGCTTTGGTAGTTAAGATAAAGCGTGGTTGCGCTGAGTGCAAGATAATTTTTGCTTTGCTCTTTGGCTAAATTTGCGAGCTTTTCGCCCGCTTTTAAGGCTTGTAAATTCGCCTCTCTTTTGCCTCCATCATAGAGTAAAAAATTCAAACTCAACTTCGCAAAAAGGCTATTTTTGGGGCTTGTAAGAAAATTATCAAAGCCATTACTCAAATACCCGCCTTGCAAAGAAAGCTCTGGCAAATACGCCCGCGCCACGCTTTTGCGCTCATTTTGCGCCTTAAAAGCGGCAAGCTCACGCATCAAATACTCTTCATTTTTAAGACTCAAATCAATGAGTTCGTTTAAATTTGACGCCACGCTTGTCGTGCAAAATGCGAGCAAAGCACCGAAAAAAAGCCCTTTAAAGCCCATTTAAAAACCTTAAAATTTTTATTTTTATGAAATTATAGCATTAAATGGCAAATTTATCTTAATGAAAGGCTTTTTTGCTACAATATCCCTTTAAATTCAAGGCAAAATGATGACAAACATTAGAAATTTCTCTATCATCGCGCACATAGACCACGGCAAAAGCACGCTGGCTGATTGTATCATCAGCGAGTGCAACGCCATAAACGAGCGGCAAATGTCCGCGCAAGTTATGGACACTATGGATATAGAAAAAGAGCGTGGCATAACGATAAAAGCACAATCCGTGCGCCTTGAATACGAATTTAGCGGGCAAAAATATACGCTCAATCTCATCGACACGCCCGGACACGCGGATTTTAGCTATGAAGTAAGCCGAAGCCTAGCAAGCTGTGAAGGGGCTTTGCTGGTAGTTGATGCAAGTCAAGGCGTGCAGGCTCAAACCATAGCAAATGTTTATATCGCCCTAGAACACAACCTTGAAATAATCCCCGTCATCAACAAAATCGATTTACCACAGGCTGACATAGACAAGGTAAAGCACGAGATAGAGCATATCATCGGCATTGACTGCGCTGATGCCATTTGCGTGAGCGCAAAAACAGGGCAGGGCATAAAAGAGCTGATAGAAGCGATTATCACAAGAATTCCCGCCCCACAAAGCGATGAAAACGCGCCTTTAAAGGCTCTCATTTATGATAGCTGGTTTGACAACTACCTTGGCGCGCTGGCACTTGTGCGTGTGTATGAGGGTAGCGTGGCTAAAAACGATGAAGTGCTGGTGATGAGCACGCAAAAACGGCATTTCGTGCAGGATTTGCTGTATCCGCACCCATTAAGCCCTATCAAAACGCCTATTTTAAAGGCTGGTGAAGTTGGCATAGTGGTGCTTGGGCTTAAAACTCTGGGCGATGTGCAAGTGGGCGATACCATAACGCTCACAAAAAACAAGGCGCAAGCGGCGATTGCTGGCTTTGAAAAGGCAAAAGCCTTTGTTTTTGCGGGACTTTACCCCATAGACACGGACAAATTCGAGGACTTGCGAGACGCGCTTGAAAAGCTCAAACTCAACGACAGCTCCATTACCTACGAGCCTGAAACCTCGCTGGCACTTGGCTTTGGCTTTCGCGTGGGCTTTTTGGGGCTTTTGCATATGGAAGTGATTAAAGAGCGCTTAGAGCGTGAATTTCACTTGGATTTAATCGCCACAGCACCTACGGTTACTTATGAAGTGTATTTAACAGACGGGCAAATGGTGCAAATTCAAAACCCAAACGAACTGCCCGCCACAAACAAAATCGCCCTTATCAAAGAGCCTTTTGTCAAGGCTACCATCATCACGCCGAGCGAATTTTTGGGCAATCTCATCACGCTTTTAAATCGCAAACGCGGCATTCAAACCAAAATGGACTATATCACACCCCAACGCGTCCTGCTTGAATACGACTTGCCCTTAAATGAAATCATAATGGACTTTTATGACAAGCTTAAAAGCCTTACAAAGGGCTATGCGAGCTTTGATTATGAGCCAAGTGGCTTTGTGGAGGGCGATTTAATCAAACTTGATATAAAAGTAGCGGGCGAAAATGTCGATGCGCTCAGCATCATCGTGCCAAACGAAAAGGCGATGAGCAAGGGGCGCGAGCTAGTAAAAGCGATGAAAGAAATCGTGCCAAGACAGCTTTTTGAAGTCGCCATACAAGCAAGCATAGGCAACAAAATCATCGCCCGCGAAACCATAAAATCAATGGGAAAAAATGTAACGGCAAAGTGCTATGGCGGCGACATTACGCGCAAACGAAAACTGCTTGAAAAGCAAAAAGAAGGCAAAAAACGAATGAAAGCCATAGGCAAGGTGAATTTGCCCCAAGAAGCCTTTTTGAGCGTGCTTAAAATAGACTGAATTTTATCTTTTATTTTGGTGTTGCGGGATAACTCATAAATTTGCGATAAAAAGTGTGAATTTATAGGTATTTGAGTTAAATTTAAAGTTTAAAAGTGCAAGAGTGCTAAAATGCACTCTTTGCTTAGGCTTTAAAGCCAAAAGAAATACGCCAAAGTGGCGATGATAATGGCGCAGAAAATGTTGAGCCAAATGCCGACCTTTATCATCTGGCTTTGTTTAATGTAGCCTGTGCCGAAAACTATGGCGTTTGGCGGGGTTGCCACAGGAAGCATAAAGGCGCAGCTCGCCCCTATGGCGATGATGAGCGCAAGTCCAAGTGGTGGCGCACCCAAAGAATCAGCTATGGAGATGAAAAGCGGCACTAAAAGTGCGGCTGATGCGGTGTTGGAAGTAAATTCAGTTAAGAATACGATGAAAAACGCCACAACAAGCCCGATTAAGAACAAATGTCCGCCTTGAATCAGCGATATAACAGCATCAGCCATTACTTTGCTCGCCCCTGAGTCCTTTAAAAGCACACTTAAAGTGATACCGCCGCCAAAGAGCATTAAAACTCCCCAGTCGGTATTTTCTTGAACCTTTTTCCAACTCACCACTTTAAACGCACACACTAAAATGGCTGCAAATATGGCTATGACGCTATCAAAGGACGCCATTTTCTTTTCAAGTCCTAAAAATTGAGAAAAAATCGGATTGAGTTGAGCGCTAAATATCCAGCACAAGGCGATGAAAGCGAAAATTCCCAAAGTAAGCCACTTTTGACGAGTCATTGCGATTTTATCGTCTATGTTAATGCTTACTTTATAGCTTAAATTCGGCTTTAAGACAAAGAAAAGCACGGCTATCATCAGCGGCATAAAGATGATAACGATAGGAATGCCGTATTTAAGCCACTCGGCGAAGGTAATGTGTAAATTTGCGGCGAGTATGGCGTTAGGCGGAGTGCCTACAAGTGTGCCTATGCCCCCTATACTCGCGCTAAATGCTATGCCAAGCAGCACGAAAGCGTAAGTAGTAGGGCTTTCTTTAAAGCTGATTTGTGAGAGCATACCGATAGCAAGGGGCAGCATCATCGCCGCTGTGGAAGTGTTGCTCATCCACATCGACAAAAAGGCGGTTATGGAAAAGATATAAAGCACCGCTAGCTTAAAATTGCCCTTTGCGAAAAGCAAAATGCGTTGAGCGATGATTTTATCAAGCTCTTGATGGTGCATAGCAGCAGCAAGTGCGAAACCACCGAAAAACAAAAAGATAGTCGGGTCTGAAAAGCCGTGTAGAGCGGTTTTGGTGCTCATCAGCCCTGTGGCTACGGCTAAAACGGGGATTAAAATCGCCGTAACGGTCGTATGCAAGGCTTCTGTGAGCCACAAAACAGCGATAAAGACAAGTATAGCCAAGCCTTGATTTACCTTTGTTTCAAAAGGTAGCACATAAAGCAGGGCGATAAACAGCACGATATCCACCAGCACAATGGCAGTTTTGGTAGAATTTGACATTGAAACTCCTTGAAAGAAATTGTCCTTTGTAAGAACTTGTAAAATTATAGCAACAAGAGTGAGAAAATTTAAATTTTGGCTTAAATTTTAAATTCTATGAAAAAAATTTGATACAAATTTACACATTCTATTTTTTTAAAGCATCTTATCTAGCCTAAAAAGCGTGTAAAATTTTAAATAAGGTGCAAAAATTTACACAATGCCTTAAAAATCGTTTAAATTCAAAACGCCATAAATTTTTTAGTAAAATGGCTTGAAAGTTGCCAAAATTTTTACTATAATTAGACAAAAAATTCAAGGACAAACGATGACTCACAAAATCTTTCTTTTGGCGTTAGGGCTTGTTTTCGTGGCGTGTTCGTCAAAAACAACTATGCAACGCGTTAATGAAGTATCAAACAATCAATCTTGTTATAGTTGCGAGGACCCAAAGGCTTTTGAAGCTAAAATTCGTGGGTTACTCTATGTTAGCGATGTAGGAATTCGTTGTTGTGCGGATAAAAGGACTTTGGATAAGAGCGTGGCGATAAAAAAGATATATATCCACGCAGTGAGCGATTTGAGCGAGGAACAAAAGGCACTTTATACCGACAAACAACGCTATATCATCAACGAGCAGTTTAATGCGATTTTTTACAATTTTTTAACCCAAGAGCTTAAAGCGCGTGGAATGGTTGTGGTAAAGGGCATAAACAACTCACCCTATGTGCTGCGGCTTGATTTTAACTTTTTGACATTTTCATCAAATATCGATAAAACAGGGCTTCACTCAAATGTCTCAGGTAGGCTTACGCTCAAAGACATAAACACCAACAAAGACATTATCGTGCGCACAAAGCAAGATGTGATAGGCTTTAAGGACTTAAATGAAATTTCTTTTTATACTTATTTATTGATAAAACAACTCGCAAATAAAACAGCGAGCATTATATCAGCACTTTGAAATGCTTTAATTGTGGCGGATTTACCTTGCTTAGCTTATGTGAAAGCTGTGAAAGCGAGCTTGGCGAATTTTCATTAGGTGTAAGAGAGCTTACAAGCGATTTTAAGGTGTATTCTTTTTACAAATATAGCGAGATAAAGCATTTGCTCTTTGCGAAGCATAAATTTTATGGGTATTTCGTCTTTAACGCCTTAGCAAGGCTTTCATTTGCTAAATTTAAGGACTTTTTCGCCCCGCAAACTGCCTTAAACGCTGTGCCACTTGATGATAGGGTGCAAAATGCGCTTTACTCGCATTCAGCGATTTTAGCCCGTCATCTTAAAACAGCGTTTGTAAAACCTTTGTATAATGCCTTGCAAGCAAGTTCGAGCGTGAAATACTCGGGCAAAAGCGTGTCCTTTCGCCAAAGGCACAAGAGAAATTACAAGCTTTTGAAAAAGCCCGAATTTCCCGTGATTTTGGTTGATGACATTATCACGACAGGTTCGTCTTTGCTCGAAGCAAGGGGCGTTTTAGAAAAAAATAAAATTTCTGTGCTTTTTGCACTCGTTTTAGCTGATGCAAAGGATTAAAATGGTAAAATTACATTTTGAATTTGATAAGGAACTCTATGGAAAGTATGTTTGACAAAGATATAGAAGTCGTGGATATAGAAAATTCCATTAAAACAAGCTATTTGGATTACTCGATGAGCGTTATCATCGGGCGTGCCTTGCCTGATGCAAGAGACGGCTTAAAGCCCGTGCATAGACGAATTTTATACGCTATGCAAAATGACGAGTCCAAATCGCGCACAAATTTCGTAAAATCCGCCCGCATTGTGGGCGCTGTTATCGGGCGCTATCACCCGCACGGCGATATAGCCGTGTATAACGCGCTTGTGCGTATGGCGCAAGACTTTTCTATGCGCGTGCCAAGCATCACAGGGCAAGGCAACTTTGGCAGCATAGACGGAGACGGCGCGGCGGCTATGCGCTACACCGAAGCAAAGATGAGTAGCCTTTCTCACGAGCTTTTGCGCGACATAGAAAAAGAAACGGTGGATTTTATCCCAAACTATGACGGCAGCGAACGCGAGCCTGATGTGCTGCCAAGTCGCGTGCCGAATTTGCTTTTAAACGGAAGCAGCGGTATCGCCGTAGGTATGGCGACAAACATACCGCCACACAGCCTAAACGAGCTTGTTGATGGGCTTTTGTATCTGCTTGATAACAAAGAAGCAAGTTTAGACGAGCTTATGGGCTTTATCAAGGGACCAGACTTTCCAACGGGCGGTATCATTTACGGCAAAAAGGGCATTATAGAAGCCTATCGCACGGGGCGCGGGCGGATTAAAATTCGCGCAAAAACCCACATAGAAAAAAAAGCTAACAAAGACATTATCGTCATCGATGAACTGCCTTATCAAACCAACAAAGCGCGGCTTGTCGAGCAAATCGCTGAGCTTGTCAAAGAAAAGCAGATTGATGGCATTAGCGAAGTGCGTGATGAAAGCGATATGGAGGGTATTCGTGTCGTCATCGAGCTAAAACGAGACGCGATGAGCGACATAGTGCTTAACAATCTTTTCAAATCCACCACTATGGAAAGCACCTTTGGCGTGATAATGCTTGCCATTAACAACAAAGAGCCTAAAATTTTCTCACTCATCGAGCTTTTAACACTCTTTTTAAATCACCGCAAAACCGTTATCATTCGCCGCACTCTCTTTGAGCTACAAAAGGCTAGGGCAAGGGCGCACATTTTAGAGGGGCTTAAAATCGCCTTAGATAACATAGACGCGGTTATCGCGCTCATCAAGGCAAGTGCTGACAATGTCATCGCAAAAGAGGGCTTAATGCGTGAATTTAAGCTCAGCGAGGCTCAGGCAAATGCGATTTTAGAGATGAGATTAGGTCGCCTTACAGGCTTAGAGCGTGAAAAAATCGAAAACGAGCTAAAAGAGCTTTTAGCTGAAATTCAAAGGCTTGAAGCCTTGCTTAAAAGCGAGGAATTGCTTGAAAATTTAATCCGCGAAGAGCTGAAAGAGATTAAAAGCAAATTCAATGTCCCACGCATTACTCAAATCGAAGATGATTATGAAGACATTGACATAGAGGACTTAATCCCAAATGAAAATATGGTTGTAACCATAACGCACAGAGGCTACATAAAACGCGTACCAAGCAAGACTTATGAAAAGCAAAAGCGCGGCGGCAAGGGCAAGGTAGCCATAACGACATACGAAGATGACTTTATAGAGAGCTTTTTCACGGCAAACACCCACGACACGCTTATGTTTGTAACTGACCGCGGGCAGCTTTATTGGCTCAAAGTTTATAAAATCCCAGAGGGCAGCCGCACCGCTAAGGGCAAGGCTGTGGTGAATTTAATCAACCTGCAAGCTGATGAAAAGATAATGGCGATTATCCCAACAAGCGACTTTGACAAGAGTAAATCGCTGTGCTTTTTCACCAAAAACGGACTTATCAAACGCACAAATTTAAGCGAGTATCAAAACATAAGAACCGTCGGCGTTAAGGCTATAAATCTGGACGAAAATGACGAGCTTGTTACAGCCATAGTTGTAGAAAGAGATGAAAATGAAGCTCAAATTTTAGCTCAAAACGAGCAAATGAGTGAAAGTTTAGCCGATGAAAGCGAAAATGTAGCGGAAAATGACGAAAAGTCGCCAAATAATGAGCTAAATAACGAAAAATATGGTAAAATGCTCTTTGTTGTTACAAAAAAAGGAATGTGCATAAAGTTCCATTTAGCCAGCGTTAGAGAGATTGGACGCGTAAGTAGAGGCGTAACAGCTATTAAGTTTAAAGAGAAAAATGACGAAGTAGTAGGTGCGGTTTTCATTGAAAACAACGAGCAAGAGATACTGAGTATCAGCGCCAAAGGCATAGGCAAACGCACAAATGCTGGCGAGTATCGCTTGACAAGGCGCGGCGGCAAGGGCGTCATTTGTATGAAGCTCACCGACAAAACGCAGGATTTAATCAGCGTTGTGATAGTCGATGAAGCTATGGATTTGATGGCACTTACAAGTAGCGGCAAGATGATACGCGTGGATATGCAAAGCATACGCAAGGCTGGGCGTGCCACGAGTGGCGTGATTGTCGTCAATGTCGAAAATGACGAGGTAGTGAGCATTGCAAAATGCCCTAAACAAGAGGATTTAAACGATGAGGAAGATGAAAATACAGACGAGTAAAACAACGAAACAAGCTTTTGTTTTGTGGATAAAAACTACTTTCAAGGTTGGAATATGAAGAATTTGTTTTTTACGCTCTTTGTGGCTTTGATGCTCAGTGCGTGTGGTTCAAGGTATCCGGGTGAAGCTGGTGCAGCAGGTGGCAATGGAGGTGGTGGCACAAGCGCTCCTACTTCTTGGTTTGGGTCAAGTTCTGCGAATGCCGAACAAGACATTATCGTGCAAAAAGTCGATAAAGACGATGTTAGAGACATCATTAGGGAAGAAAAAATGGTTGCCTATGATAACTCTGACAATGAGTTGGTTTTTAGCGCGGTAGGCGAGGGCATAGCACCTTTAAGCACCGTTTCAGCAGCGCAGGCTGTGGCACTTGCAAAGCGTGCAGCACTTGTTGATGCGTATAGGCAGCTTGCAGCCAAGCTTTATGGCGTGAAAATCAACGGCAAGGACACCGTTAAGGACGCGATGCTCATCAGCTCAACTATCACAGCGCAAGTTAATGGCTTGATTAAAAACGCTAGTGTGATTGATGAGTTTTTTGACCAAGGACTTTACAGAGTGAATGTAGAGCTTAAAATAGACGCGGATAAGTGGAAAGAATTGTTTGCATATTGATTTTTGCATTTGCCCAGCTTGTCGCCCAAAACGAATTCATCTTTTGGGCGCAGCTTGGCAACCGCGATTTTATCCTTTTTCATCAAAATGAAAATATCTCGCCAGCGATGACTTCTACTACGCTTGCATTTGAAGAGTATGCTTGCCATATTGCCTACACGGACGATGATTTGCTGTATTTGCAGAGGACAA
>OARM01000202.1_pt1 | contig 9595 bp, 7 predicted proteins | sample 1475591 | NCBI WGS metagenome assembly OARM01 (sample SAMEA3360676, study PRJEB22359) | human gut metagenome | biome: ENVO:urban biome; feature: ENVO:human-associated habitat; material: ENVO:feces | place: Bangladesh | collected 2011
GACAAAAACGCTCATCAAAGTTTTTGGCAAAATCACGCTCAGGCGAAAAAAAATTTAGAGCATTTTTTGCAGGAAAAGAATTTGATTTAAGGCGAAAATGTGAGCGACAAAATGACAAAAAAATCAAAAGAAAATTTAGGCAAAAAAGCGAAAAAGGCTGATTTAAATTTAGATGAAAAGAATTCAAATTTCACAATTTCACAAAAGCAAAATTTAAATGAGACAAATCCACAAAGCCCAATTTCAAACGAGTTAAATTCACAAGGGCAAAGTGTCGTTTCAGCTCCGCTTTTAAGCTCTTTAAATTCCACTCAAAAGCTGAATTTGCTTGATTTTACCGCCGATGAGCTTGCCAAAATCATCTCGCCTATGTTTCGTGTGAAACAAATTTTTGAGTGGATTTACCAAAAATACGCCGATGATTTTTCGCAAATGTCGTCCTTGTCAAAGGAAATGCGTGCGGAGTTGAGCCAGAAATTTCACTTTTCGCCCTTGCAATGCGTGAAATTCGAGCAAAGCAAGGACAAAAGTATCAAATATCTTTTTCGCCTTAATGACGGCTTGCTGATAGAGTCTGTCCTTTTGCCGATGAAAGAAGAAGTCCTTGATGAAAATGGCAAACGCGTCAAGTCGCCGCGATACACGATTTGCGTTTCATCGCAGGTTGGTTGCAAAAGTGGCTGTTCTTTTTGCCTTACCGCAAAGGGCGGTTTGAAGCGAAATTTGAGCGCGGGCGAAATAGTCGGGCAGATTTTGTGGATAAAAAAGCAGCAGCAAATCCCCTACGCTCACCGCGTAAATGTCGTGTATATGGGTATGGGCGAGCCACTTGACAATCTCACAAATGTAAGCCGTGCTGTGCGGATTTTGAGCGACAACAACGCCTTGTCCATAAGTCCGCGCCGTCAAACCATAAGCACGAGCGGGCTTGCAAAGCAAATCAAAGAGCTGGGCGAGATGAATTTGGGCGTGCTTTTGGCGATTTCGTTGCACGCGGTTGATGATGAGCTGCGAGACAGGCTGATGCCGATAAACAAGGCTTACAATATCGCTGCGGTTATGGAGGCTGTGCGGGGCTTTCCTATAAATCAGCGCAAAAAGATAATGTTTGAATACCTGCTGATTGCGGGCGTAAATGACGGCAAACGGCACGCCGAAGAGCTGGTGCGCCTGCTGAGTGGCATTCGCGCAAAGGTGAATTTAATCCTTTTTAACCCGCACGAAGGCAGCACATACCGCCGTCCGAGCGTAGAAGATGCGGTGAAATTCCAAGACATTTTGAGCGCAAAGGGTATCACCTGCACGGTTCGGCAAAGCAAGGGGCTTGACATAAGCGCGGCGTGCGGACAGCTCAAAGAAAGGACACAAAAATGACGATTTTAGACATAGGCGAGTTGATTTTCATCGTGGGCGTAGTGGCGATAGGGCTTGCGGGGATTATTTTCGTGCTGAAAAATGAGAAAAAATAAAAATTCGCAAAAATTTACCTTTTTGCATTGAGTTTGTTGAAATTAAATCCAAAAAAGGATATAATAGCCTTTAAATTCACATTTTGAAAGGGTAAAATGAAAAAGTTAAGTGTATTGCTTTTAGCGGTGGTTTTGTCGGTAATGTTTGTGGCGTGTGGAGATTCAAAGGATTCAAAAGATTTAAATGAATCACAAACGCTAGATTCTAACGATTCGCAGGGTGAATCTAGCGATTTGTCGCAAGATTCAATACAATCAAACACGCAATCTAGTGAATCTAATGCAGATTTAGATTCAAACAAATCTACGGACGAATCTAACAATGAATCTGCGCAAAATTCGCGCACATTTACAGAAGCGTTGAGCGATGAAGATGCACAAACAGGGCTTGATGAGATTAAAGAATATATGTCATTTATCGTATCACCACAAGGCTTTAATGCGCTTGATGCACTCACTTATGATAGCGCAAAGGTGCAAGTTGATGAAAATAATGGCTTGGAGTTTATCGACTTATGCAAACACCGCGTTGTTGCTGGTGTAAAATATCAAAGCGTTTTTGAGGGCGAAACTTATGATAGCAACTGCATTGTGAGCGACACTCATAGCGAAGGCGAACTTGACGGGTTAAGAAAGTATTTCATCAAGGCAAAAAGCATAGATGAAGCCTTTGGGCTGTATTACAAGACAAAGGACAAAGCACCAAAAGGTAATGTCTATACTTACTGTTGCGATGAGGGCTTAAAAGAAGACGGCGTAGGTAGTTGGTTTATTTGGAATAATGGGCGACTTTGGATAAAAGGCAGTGGATATGATGGCGGAGATGCCACCATTTTCACACAAAAAGGCGACTTTGTCGAAGTGATTTACCGCTGGACTATCGCGGGTTAGTTTAAAGCGTAATTTTAAATTTGCATTTTGAAAGGGTAAAATGAAAAAGTTAGTATTGATATGTTGCCTTTTGGCAAGTGTTTTATGGGCGGATTTTGTGCCTTATGGCGAACAATGCACCTTTCAAAATGACACATTTTGGATAAAAATCATTGAGCTTTGTGGTGAGGGCGATATATCCTGCGATAAAGTCGCATATATTGGGTTAAATAAGCAAAGTGGCGAATTTATCACTCTTAAAGGCAAGGCGATAAAGGCTTTCAAATATGCTGGATATGAGTTTGCAAATCAAGGCTACACTTACCATATAACGCGCGATGATTCGCTACTGATTTACAAGGGCAATAAACTTATGCAAAAAATGAAATTGCAGAGTTGCAAATAAAAAAGGGGAATGCGAAATGAAAAAGTTAAGTTTAGCGATTTTAGTGGCGTTTGCTGAAAATTTAAAATGGGAGGATGCGGATTGTCGGTTTGAAAAAATCACAAGCAAGAGCCAAACGGACATTGAACTAGACCCTAAAAACGATGTGGATAGGTGCGGAGTGCCTTCTATCGTCATCATAGAGGCGCAAAATATAGAGCAAGCTTATCAGCGACTTTTGCTTGATAGTGAGCGATACAAGAAAATTCTTTTACAAGCGTTGCCGATGAAAAATCACACGCACAGCGTTACTGTTGGGGTGATTGACGGGGTAAAGCTAGAAAATATCGCTCGCTATGAATGAAAAAATGAAAAATTGTTAAAAATTCACATTGAATATGAGTATGGTTGTGGCGATGAGCATTACACGCTTATTGATTTGGGTGGCGGCAAGGTTAAGATAATAAGACAACAAAATTCCTGCTAGACTTTGAATTTTTGATTGCCCTTTGCTTTTGGCTCGTCCGCAAAAATTTGAATTTTTGTTTCATATGAAACAAATTTACTGCCCTGCCCTTGTGGGCAAACTGATGAGTATTAAATTTCAAGCATTGCGTAAAAATTGAAAATTCACGCTCCTACACTGATTTTGTCTTTGTGAAAATTTGCCTTTCACTACAACTGCAAAAAAGACAAATCCCCATAAATTCACGCAAAGACAAGTCGCTTTCACTGACACCCTTCGCATTCTATGCTTCTGTCCGCCACATCTACCTTTGTGCTGTCAGGGCTTTCACTACGCAAATAATAAGTCGATTTCACGCCTAGCTCCCACGCAAGCATATAGATTTCGTTAAGATACCCGCCACTTGCCTTGTCAAGCGACATAAAGATATTGAGACTTTGCCCTTGGTCTATCCATTTAGCACGCACGGCAGCCGCCCTTACAAGCACCCTTTGGTCTAGCTCATAAGATGGCGTGTAGTGTTGCCAAGTATCAAGGCTGAGATTTGGCACGACAACGGGTATCATACCGCTTAAATTCTGCTCGAACCATTTGCGTTTGTAGATAGGCTCTATGGTTTGGGTTGTGCCTACGAGTATGGAGATGCTTGAAGTGGGCGCGATAGCCATTAAATAACCATTTCGCATTCCGTCTTTTTTCACCTTTTCGCGCAACTTATCCCAATCACAATCGCTTTGGTCAAAAAGCCCTTCTCTTAAAGTCAGCGCCTTTGCCTTTTCGTTTGCCACATCGATAGGAAAAATCCCCTTGCTCCAATTCGAGCCTTTAAAGTCCGCATAAGCGCCCTTTTCTACGGCTAAATTTGAGCTAGCTTGTATGCACTCATAGCTTATATACTCCATTATCCTGTCGATAGTATGCAAATGCTCTTCGCTGCCCCATTGAATCTGCCTTTGCGCGAGCATTTGCGCTTCGCCCATTACTCCAAGCCCTATGCTGCGGGATTTTAAATTTGTGTTTTTTACCTTTATGTGCGGGTAAAAATTCAAATCAATCACATTATCAAGCATTCTCACCGCCGTTGGCACGACTCTTGCGATGTCTTCTTTGGTGTTTATCTTGCTTAAATTTACGCTTGCTAGGTTGCAAACGGCGGTTTTGCCGTCATTTTTGAATTTTTCGACTATATAAACTTTTTTGCCGTTTATGCTGTCAAGCGTTGAGATTTTTTTAGCCTTTTTGCTGATACCGCCATCGACACTGATTTCTTGCTCTTCGTCCAAATGCAGCTCGGTTTTATCATCAAAAATCACTTTGATTTGATAGTAGTTTGGCTCGGTGTTTTGAAAGATTTCCGTGCATAAATTTGAGCTTCTTATGATACCCGCGTGCGGGTTTGGGTTGGTGCGGTTAGCCGTATCTTTAAAGCACAAAAAGGGCATTCCGCTTTCAAAGTAGTTCAGCAAAATCTTTTTCCAAAGCTCTTTTGCATCGACTATGTTTTTGCTTATAGTGTCGTCTTTTTCATACTCTTCGTAGCGTTTTTCAAACTCTTCGCCATAAAGTTCGCACAAATCGCCCGTTTCAAGCGGGTCAAAAAGCATCCATTTAGCGTTTTCTTTCACCCTTTTCATAAACAAATCATTTATCCACAGCGCAGGAAAAAGCTCGTGCGTGCGGCGTCTTTCTTCGCCTGAATTCTTACGCAAATCGATAAAATCATTTATATCCATATGCCAAGGCTCGATATAAACGGCGATTGCGCCCTTTCGTGTGCCAAGTTGGTCAACCGCTACGGCTATGTCGTTGGTGATTTTTAAGAAAGGTATGATACCACCAGCGGCGTTTTTATGCCCATCAATGCTGCCGCCCATAGCGCGCACTTTGGACCAGTCCCAGCCCACGCCGCCACCAAATTTAGAAAGCAAAGCCATTTCTTTATAAGAATCAAAAATCCCTTCTATGTTGTCGCTCGTGCTGCCTATGTAGCAAGATGAGAGCTGATGCCTTGTCGTGCGGGCGTTTGAGAGCGTAGGCGTGGCAAGCATTACTTCAAATTTGGAGATTAAATCATAAAATTTCTTCGCCCATTCTTGTGGGTTAAATTCATTTTGCGCCAAAAACATAGCTATGCCCATAAACATTTGTTGTGGCAGTTCTATCGGCTCGCCCTTTTTGTCCTTGATGAGATACCTATCATAAAGGGTTTTTATACCCAAATAAGTAAATTGCAAATCCCGTTCAGGCTTTATGTAGTCGTTTAAGTCGTCCAAATCATACTTTTCTTTGAGTCCTAGCAAAATGCGCCCTTCTTTTTCGCCGCGCTCAAAATACTCGCGCAAATGGTTGTAGCCGTTTGTTTTGCTTACTTTTTTATGCAGGCTGTATAAAAAAAGTCTTGCCGCCACAAAAGTCCAATCAGGTCTATCCACATCGATTTTATCCACGGCTGTTTTTATCAGCGTGTCTTGAATTTCGGCTGTGGTTATGCCGTCTCTAAACTGAATTTGTGCGTCAAATTCCAGCTCGCTTACATTGACATTGCTAAGCCCAGCCACAGCGTCTGTGGTGTATTTGCGGATTTTGCTTATATCCACTTCCTCGGTGCGCCCGTTTCTTTTGATGACCTTCATTTTTTCTTCTTTCCTTTCGTTCCAAAAACACGCTCGAAAATCGCCGCGACATTTTTGGTATAGTAGTTGTAATCAAAGCATTCTTTTATCTCATCGCTTGTTAGCTTGCCTTTGAGCGCGCTTTCATCAAGCAAGGCGTGCAAAAACAAGCTCTCTCCCTTTGAATTCACGCCCGCTTTGCCCTTTTGCAAATCCTCCCACACTTTCATCGCGTTTTGTTGCACGATTTTATAGGCATCTTCGCGGCTTATGCCCTTTAAAGGTAGCTCCAAAAGCACCCTTTGTGAAAAAACCAAACCGCCCGTTAAATTTAAATTTTTCATCATATTTTGCGGATAAACGAGTAAATTTTCGATTAAGTTCGTAAGCCGCACCAGCATAAAATCAGCCGTTACAAAGCTATCAGGCAACATAAAACGCTCCACACTTGAATGGCTTATATCACGCTCGTGCCAAAGGGCGACATTTTCAAGCGCGGGCGTTACAAAAGAGCGGATTATGCGGCAAAGCCCCGTGATATTTTCGCTTAAAACGGGGTTTCGCTTGTGTGGCATCGCTGAACTGCCCTTTTGCCCTTGTGAGAAAAATTCCTCCGCCTCATACACTTCTGTGCGTTGTAAGTGCCTGATATTGACGGCGATTTTCTCGCAACTTGCCGCTAAAATGGCAAGGGCTGAGATGACCTGGGCGTATCTGTCGCGCTGAATGATTTGATTTGACACGGGTGCTGGCTTTAAGCCTAAATTTTGGCAAACCTTTTCTTCAAATTCAAGCGGAGCGTGAGCGAAATTTCCCATCGCACCGCTGAGTTTTCCATAGCTTATGCACTCTTTTGCGTTTTCAAGCAAGCTTAAAGCGTGCTTTATCTCGTCAAACCAAACCGCTAACACTAGCCCAAAGGTTATCGGCTCGCCGTGTATGCCGTGGCTACGCCCAACCATAAGGGTGTCTTTGAATTCAAACGCCCTTTTTTCAAGTGCTTTGAGTAAATTTTGCGTGTCAGTGATGATTAAATCAAGGCTATCTCTTACTTGCAAAGCCACAGCCGTGTCTATGCAGTCGCTTGAAGTCATTCCATAGTGCAAAAACCTACTCTCTGCGCCTAAATTTTCACTCACACTTGTGAGAAATGCTATGACATCGTGCTTTGTCGTCTTTTCTATCTCGTCAATGCGCCCTATGTCAAATTTAGCGTTTTTTAGGATTTTTTCGCAATCGTCTTTTTTGATTAAACCTAGTTCATTCCACGCTTTAACGGCTGCTAGCTCGACTTTAAGCCAAGCCTTGTATTTAGCTTGCAAATCCCATTTTGACGACATTTCAACCCTGCTGTATCGTTCGACCATATCATAAAGCCTTTTTTTTGGTTTTTTGGAAAAATAGAGTATAATTATACTCAAATTAAACTTATAATTTGGTTAGAAATGGCGTATAAAAAAATTGAAATTGCAAATTTGTTGAGTGAATTCGCTGCAAGTGAAAATGCCAGCGACAATGTAGCGCAAAATGCGAATTCACGGGCGTTTAAAGTGCTGATGAACGCTCTTGGCGTGTCGATGAGAGAGGCACAAAGGCTCATCGACAAGGGGCGGCTTTTTTGCAACGGCGAAGTGGTGAGCGCAAAAAATGAAATTTTGCGTGGCGAAATCGAACTTATCAGCTATGAAAACGCACCACGCGGACAAAAGCCGATTTTTGATAATCAAAACTTTGCCGTTTTTGATAAACAAAGCGGAATTTTAAGCCACCCAAACGGGCGAAACTGCGCTTACAGCTTGTGCGATGAGATTTGGCACTTGTATGGGGCGCAAGCTGGTGTGGCACACAGGCTTGACAGAGAGACAAGCGGGCTGATTTTAGTCGCCAAAGACAAAAAAACGCAAACGATTTTCAAAACTCTTTTTGAAAAAAGGCTTGTCAAAAAAGAATACCTAGCCCTTGTGAGCGGGCAAACTCCGCTTGAATTCAGTGTCGATTTGCCTATGAATTCAGCTTGCGATGAGGTGAAAACGAGAATGCGGCTTTGTCCTTTGAGCGAGGGCGGAAAGGAAGCAAGGACTGAATTTAAAAGGCTTTGTTATTTTAGCGAGCAGGATTTGCTGAATTTATCGTGCGAAATGAAAAATGCGGCGGACAAAAACTTAAATTTAACGGAGACTTTGGGAAATTTCGCTTCGTTTGAGAGCAGATTTGAGAGAAAATTTGATGAGAGTGATGATTTATCTTGCCTAGCTTGCGAAAATGCTTTTGAGAGTAAATTTAAGAGAAAATTTAGCGAAAATGCGAACGGCGATTTGCCTTGCTTAAATTCGTTTGATAGCAAATTTGACGAAAGCAAAAAGCGACAAAAAGAATTTTCGGCACGCAAAAATTCAGCTTGCGATGAGAGTGAAATTCAGCTTAGCAAGGGCTTTGATTTTTCAAAAGGCGTGTCCTTGCTGCTGGCTCGCCCGCTCACAGGCAGGCAGCACCAAATCCGCCTGCACCTTTTTGCAAGCGGATTTGCGATTTTGGGCGAGCCTTTGTATGGCTTGGAAAAGGCGGACATCGAGCGTATTTTAGACAAGCAAATGAGTGCCTTTGAGAGAGTGTCGCTCACGGGCGCGACAAGGCTGTGCCTGCACTCAAATCGCTTGGCGTTTGAATTTGGGGGTAAATCCTACGACATACTCTCACAAAGAGACATAAGGGCTGAATTTTTGCGGGCTTTGAGCTTGTGATTTTACGAACTTGAATTTTTGAGTAAATCATTTTTACTTTATCGTCTTTTGCTTAAATTTTTGCGTTTTTGCCTTGTCAAAATTTAAATTTTGTTTCATATGAAACAATCTACCCCGCAAATCCACAAAACGAGCCGTGATAAAATGCAAAACTTGTTTTGCAAATCCGCTGTCATTGTAAGCCATTTGCAAAAAGCGCTTTACCCTTTTCGCCATTGTAAGCAAGCCACAGAGCAAGCGTGGAAAAGCACAAACAAAGATGACATTTAAATTAGCACGCAAAATTCGCTCACGCTCTTTTTCGCTCACAACGGCGATTTGATAAGATTTTAATACTCATCAAGCTCTACTTTTTGAGAAAAAACTTGCTTAAAATCATCATTTTGACTACTTATATTTTGTTTAAATTTAACAAATTTTTACATTTATCGCAAAAATTGCTAAATTTAAGCCAAAAATTTACTATATTTCGCTACAATGCCTTAAATTCAACACAAGGATACACGATGAAAACTCTACACAAACTCACTCTGGCGGCGGCTTTGTGCGTGGCAAGCGCGCCTGCTTTGGAGTTTAGCGAGCTAGGACACAAATCTCTGTCTATGGGTAGCACGGGCGTTGCTCTTAAAAACAACCCCTACGCGATTTTCTACAACCCCGCATTAAGCGCGGCAAGCCCTGCCACACGGCTAGGATACGGGCTAAACGGCTCTTTTGCGGAGAAAAACATACTCCAAGTTTTCAACTACGACTTAGAGAAAGTGCGCTATGAGGACATAGGGGCGTTTAACGAGTTGCTGAAAGACAACTTCGTCAATATCAAGTTAAGCGGTGCGGTAGCGTTTAAGCTCCCTGACATTTTGCCTTACGGGCAGCTTTCTGTGGGCTTTGCGCAAAGTGTGTATGGGGTAGCAAATTTCACGGGCGAACTGAAAATGCCTACTACCATAGGCGAAGCTATTAGCATTGCAACGGGCGCGACAAAACCCATTAAGCTTAATATGCGCCGTGTTGATATTATGGAAATCCCCGTTTCTTACGCCATCTCAAAC
>OARM01000203.1_pt1 | contig 9460 bp, 10 predicted proteins | sample 1475591 | NCBI WGS metagenome assembly OARM01 (sample SAMEA3360676, study PRJEB22359) | human gut metagenome | biome: ENVO:urban biome; feature: ENVO:human-associated habitat; material: ENVO:feces | place: Bangladesh | collected 2011
TTTTTGATTTTTTATCTTCTGTTTTTTATTTTTTATTTTCTTTTAAGGTGATGAACATTTGCATTTCACCGCGGCGCACCAAAAGGGTAAAAGAATCGTTGGGCGGCAAGGCATCCATTGCTTTGGCAAAATCCGCCACATTGTGCGCGGGCGTCTCTTTGCCTTGGTGAATCAGCGACAAAATAATATCGCCGCGCTTCAAATTGCCTTTTAAAAGCGAACCGCGCACTTCTTCCACTTTTAAACCATGTGGCAAACCCAAACGCTCTTTTTGCGCCGCATTCAAAGGCGATAATCCCAAGCCAAAACGATTATTTTGCGCCGATTTTTTGGGCGTTTTGCGTTTTGAAAAGTTGGAATTCTCAGACATTTCGCCCAAACGCACCGTAACATTTTGGCTTTTGCCGGCGCGCACAATGCCCAAATTGACTTCGGAACCTGGTGGCAATGCGGCAACTTGACGCGGCAAATCGGCGGATTTTTCAATGGCTTTGCCGTTAAAATGCGTAATCACATCGCCGGCACGCAGAACATTTTTGGCCGGCGCATTGTCTTCTACCATATTCACCAACGCGCCATTTTGCGTTTTTAAACCCAAATTGTTGGCCAAATCCGGCGTTAAATCTTGAATGACCACGCCCAAACGCCCGCGGCTGACTTTGCCCGATTGGCGCAACTGGCTTTGAATTTCCATGGCTACTTCAATGGGAATGGCAAATGAGACGCCCATATAACCACCCGAGCGGCTGTAAATTTGGGAATTGATGCCAATCACCTCGCCTTGCATATTGAACAAAGGACCACCGGAATTGCCCGGATTGATGGCGACATCGGTTTGAATAAACGGAACATAATTTTCTTGTGGCAAGGAACGCCCTTTGGCAGAAACAATGCCCGCGGTAACCGAATTATCAAAACCAAAAGGCGAACCAATGGCAACCACCCATTCGCCCACTTTCACGGAATCGCTTTTGGCTTGTTTGACAACCGGCAGATTTTGCGCGGCAATTTTTAACAAAGCCACATCGGTTCGGCGATCCATGCCAATGACTTCGGCTTTAAATTCTCTTTTATCCGTTAAGCGCACGCTGATTTCATCGGCTTCGGATACCACATGCGCATTGGTTAAAATATAACCATCTTGGCTGATGATAAAACCCGAACCCAAAGATTTGTTTTGGTATTCGCGTGGCACTTCTTCCCAAGCTTCTTCCGGGAAAAAATGGCGGAAAAATTCAAACGCCGGTCCTTCTCCTTCAAAATGCCCAAACGGAAAATTCATTCGCGCATTGGAGATGGTTTGCGTGGTGCTGATATTGACCACTGCCGAACCGGTTTTTTCTACCAAATCGGTAAAATCCGGCAAAGTAGAGGCCGATGCCAAAGGGGCAAGATGCACAAAAAGCAAAAAAGCCCAAATTTTTTTGGAAAACATAGCGTCCTTTTGCAAAAAATAAAGGCTTTTATTTTAAATTTTTTAATTCAAGCTTTTGTAAGGATTTTTTACAAAATTTAAGAAAATTTAAAAAAAATTAAAAAAATTAAAAAATTCTGCGAATGCCGTTGAAGCGTTTTTGCCAATAAGCCGTGCTTAATTTTTCAAGGCGAACATGCGCGCCTTTTCTGGGGGCGTGCAAAAAATAATTGTCACCCAAATAAATGCCTACGTGCGAAAAAGGCCGGCGCAAAGTATTGAAAAAAATCAAATCGCCCGGAGATAAATTTTCTTTGAGAATTTTTTTGCCCACTTCACTCATTGCGCGAGCCGTGCGCGGCAATTCTTTGTTTAAACTTTCTTTAAAAACCAGACGCACAAAACCCGAACAATCCAAGCCGTCTTCGGTGTTGCCGCCCAATTTGTATTTCACGCCCACCCATTTTAAAGCGTTCAAAAGCACTTCTTGTGAAGGATGAACTTTGAAAATATCCGTTTTTTCCTCTTGCACAAAAGGCGCAACGGCAGGCTCCGCCAAGGCAATCAGTTCGTTGGCACAAGCGGTTTGGATTAAAAACAAAGACAAAAAGGGCAAAAATTTTTTCATAGGCGCGCATTGTATGAAAAAGATTTTTTTTCGTAAATTGTTTTTGAAAATTTTTTGGCGTTGACCGTGGATTTTTTGTTTTTTGAGCCGACAAAGCGCGCGGAATGTTTTTTCAAATGGATAAAGTAAAATTTTTTGAAAAACCAAATCGCATTTGGCTTAAAATAAGGCATTTTTTTGAACTCTTAAAAGACTATGGCGCAATTTCAAGCATTTTTGATTCAAAGTCAAAACGAAAGCGGATTTACCACGCTTTCCACAACTGATTTAGACCCAGGCGAAGTTTTTATTCGCGTGATTTATTCCAGCGTTAATTTTAAAGACGCTTTGGCAGGAACGGGCAAAGGCAAAATTATCCGCCGTTTTCCGTGTGTGGGCGGCATTGATTTGGCTGGCGAAGTGGAAGAAAGTGCCGATTCACGCTTTAAAAAAGGCGACAAGGTCATTGCCACCAGTTTTGATATTGGCGTGGCGCACCATGGCGGTTATGCGCAATACGCACGCATTCCCGCCGATTGGATTGTGCCTTTGCCAAAAGGTTTGTCTTTGTTTGATTCCATGGCGCTTGGCACCGCTGGTTTTACCGCGGCGCTTGGCATTTTAAGAATGGAAGAAAACGGTTTGTCCCCAGAAAAAGGCGAAGTGATTGTGGATGGCGCCACCGGCGGCGTGGGTTCGTTGGCGGTGGATATTTTGGCTAATCGCGGTTACCACGTGGTGGCTTTAACCGGTAAAAACGACGAAGAAGAATACTTAAAACATTTGGGCGCCAAAGAGGTTTTGTTCCGCCAAGATTTGCCTTTGGACAAAATTCGCCCGCTGGATAAAGCCCGCTTTGCCGGCGCGGTGGATAATTTGGGCGGCGATGTGCTTTGTTGGATTGCCTCTTCCATGAAACCGGGCGGCACCATTGCCAGCATTGGTTTGGCGGCTTCTCATCAATTCAATACCACGGTGATGCCCTTTATTTTGCGCGGCGTATCTTTGTTGGGCATTGATTCTGGTTATGTGGGCGAGCCTTATCGCCACAAAGTTTGGGAATTGTTGGCAAGCGATTTTCAAGCGCCGCATTTGGAAGAAATGGCGAAAAAAGCAAGTTTCCAACAACTGCCCACTATTTTTGAAGAATACATGGCAGGCAAAGCCAAAGGACGAACGGTCATTACAATAGCGGAAAATTAAAAATGGCAGATTTACCCCGAATTTTACTGGTGGATGACTCCCGCGTGGTGCGCATCACCTTGGCGCAGCAACTCAAACAAAGCTACGACATTCGCGAAGAATGCGATGGTGAAGCCGCTTGGCAAGCATTGGTTTTAGACCATTCCGTGCGTGCGGTGATATCGGATTTGCAAATGCCCAAACTCAATGGTTTGGAATTGGTGCAAAGAATGCGTGCTTCCAAATTAAAACGCATTAAAGAATTGCCGTTTATTTTGGTTTCGGGCGAAGAAACCGAATCGGAGCGCCAAAATGCATTAAAGTGCGGCGTTTCCGATTTCATTACCAAAGGTTTGAACAGTGCGCAAATTTTGGCAAGGGTGGATCGTTTGTTGCAAACGGGTCAAGCTATGCCTGCGCCAGATGGTGTTTTTCACAACGATGTTTCCAGGCAAATGGCAACATCTGCTTTGCAAACTGCTCATGCACCACAAGCCGCACCGCAAATGCCCGCACAACAAGCGCAAGCCGCTTCACAAGCGTTGGCACAAAGCGCATCACATCAAGCGGCATCGCCTATTTTGTCTAATCCGGCGGTTGATTCTACGCAAGTGTATAAAAACCAGTTGGAAAGTTTGGTTGGGCAAGCTTTGGCGCATGCGCATAGTGACCATGAAGATTTAAGTCTGATGATTTTGTCTTTTGACAACTATGAAGAATTGATTTCTCGCTTGGGGCACACGGCTGCCGAAGAGATTTGTCGGCGTTTTATTCGTACGCTTGCTGAAAAAATGCGCAAAGGCGACACTTTAACGCAATGCGGTGCCGGACAATATGCCGTTCTTTCTGTTAATACGCCGATGAAAGCCAGCTCTGCTTTTGCCGAACGCGTTAGAAAGGCCGTGAATGTGGCAAGTTTAAGTGTTAGAGGGCAAAACATTGCGCTGACCACCAGCATTGGCGTTGGTAGCATTGAGCAAGACAATCCCACCAGCGCATCGGCTTTGTTGGAATTGGTGGCATCGCGCATGCGTTTGGCCACACAAGCCGGCGGCGATAGAGTGGTTTCAACGGGCGGTGTGGTGGAAAAACTCTCCGTTGTGAATGCTTTGCAATTGTTAAATGCGGGCAAGGCGCAAAGCGTTGTGCCGCATTTGCCATCCTTGGCTGTGGAGGTTTATCCTTTGTTGGAATTGTTGCAAAATCAATTGCAAATTCCTATGCCGCTTGCACAATTAAAACAAATTTTAAAACAATCGTAAAAAATCCACGGTCAACGCAAAAAAATTTTCAAAAAAAATCCACACATCAACGTGGATTTTTTTGATTTTTTAAAAAAAATTTTAAGTTGACCGTGGAAAAACGCTGCTCGGCGTTTTTTCTGCGGAATTGTCGGCAATTTCAACACGCAAACCGTTGATTTTTAAACGATTTTCCACAAACCACGTGACCGCCTGCGGCAAAATGCGGTGTTCTTCTTTTAAAACTCTGGCGGCAAGCGCATCGGGCGAATCAGAATCCAACACCGGCACGGCGGCTTGAATAATGATGGGGCCACAATCCAACTCGGGCGTTACAAAATGCACCGTGCAACCGTGAATCTTCACGCCCGCTTCAATGGCGCGCTCGTGCGTGTTTAAGCCCGTAAAACTTGGCAAAAGCGATGGGTGAATATTCATCAAGCGCCCTTCAAAACGCGCAACAAAATCTTTGCCCAAAATGCGCATAAAACCCGCCAAAACAATTAAATCGGGCGAAAAATGCGCAATTTTTTTTGCCAAAGCACAATCAAAATCATTGCGGTTTTTAAAATCTTTTTGGGAAACAACCGCCGTTTCAATGCCAAAATTTTCAGCAATTTTTAAACCAGCCGCATCGGCTTTGTTGCTGATGACCGCGACAATTCGGGCGTTGGCAACATTTGCTTTCAATAAGGCTTGCATATTGGAGCCGCGCCCGGAAATTAAAATCACAATTTTTTTCATTGTTTTAATTTTTTAAGTGCGTTTGGCGCGTTTGGAATTGACAAAAGCAATCAACATCGGCACCAAAGAAATCACAATAATGGCGATGATGAAAACCGAAAGATTTTTCTTTACAAAAGGAATGTCAAACAACCAAAAACCCGCCAAGCATAAGCTAACCACCCACAAAAAAGCGCCTGTGGCGTTGAAGGCACAAAAACGCACAAAACTCATTTTGGCAACGCCTGCCACAAAAGGCGCAAAGGTGCGGAACAACGGCAAAAAGCGCGAAATAATCAAGGTTTTGCCGCCGTGTTTTTCATAAAAGAAATGCGTTTTTTCCAAAGCTTTTTTGTTGAATAATTTGGAATTGGGAAAGGAAAAAACCTTTGGTCCCAAAAGTCTGCCGATAAAATAATTCACAGTGTTGCCAAGTAAGGCCGCCAAAAACAAAACGATGATAAGCGTGGTGATATCCATTCCGCCTTGCCCCATTGCCGCCAAACCGCCCGCCACGAACAAAAGCGAATCGCCGGGCAAAAATGGGCAAACCACCAAACCTGTTTCAGAAAAAACAATTAAAAACAAAATGGCGTAAATCCACAAACCATAATCATCCACCAAAGCGCCCAAATGTTGGTCTAAATGCAAAATGATGGAGATAAAATCGCTGAACAATTCCATAAAACAATCCAAAGCAAAAGAACAGCATTTTAAGACAAAATTTCCAATTCAATTAAAAGCCAAACAAACACAGCAAACACAAAACCTGCGCCCATAATTTGCCAAGCGCGTGTTAAGTATTTTTCTTGTTCGGTTAAAACATACAAAAAAAGCATTGCGGCAAGGGCAAAAGCCAGCATTATGATTGAAACACGCACCATCATTTTTTTGCAAAATCCATTTAAAAAGTTTTACTATGCCAAAAAAAACGGGAGCATATTATGGCAAATGCAAGCACCATTGAAATCGTCGCCGTTGTTCTTTTTGTTTTGGCGGTTTTGCATACTTTTACCGCTGGTTTTGTGGCAAAACTGGCCACAACATTCCCCAAACATGCAGGTTTTTGGCATTTGCTCTCCGAAGTGGAAGTGGTTTTTGGCTTTTGGGCGTTGGTGTTGTTGCTTTTTATCATCATCATTTCAGGGCTTGATTCGAGCATCTCTTATTTGGAAAGCCGCAACTTCACCGAACCCTTATTTGTTTTTGTGATTATGGTGATTGCCGCGAGCCGCCCGATTTTGGAAACGGTGAATGCGTTTGTTCGTTTTTTGAGCAAAATTTTGCCTATTTCGCCCGTTCTTTCAACTTATTTTTTGAGTTTGTCGCTCATTCCATTATTAGGCTCTTTTATCACCGAACCTGCGGCAATGACGCTTGCCGCCATTTTGTTGAGCCAGCGTTATTACAAACACAATCTTTCTGCCAAGCTGATGTATGCCACGATGGGCGTTTTGTTTGTGAATGTTTCCATTGGCGGCACGCTCACCAACTTTGCCGCGCCGCCTGTTTTGATGGTGGCGCACAAATGGGATTGGAGCACGTGGTATATGTTGGTTCATTTTGGTTGGCGCAGTGCCTTGGCGGTTTTTGTGAACGCTTTGGTTGTAACACTTTTATTCCGCCACGAAATTTTAGAAAAAACCCCATCCACCGCGCCCGATGCCGCGCCAGAATATTCTCCCATTTGGGTGCGCGCTGTTCATTTGGTTTTTTTAAGTTTGGTCGTCTTCTTTGCGCATCATAGTGTTGTTTTTTTGGGTTTGTTTGTTTTCTTTTTGGGTTTTGCCCATGCTTACAAAGTGCATCAAAATGCGTTGATTTTGCGTGAAGCCTTTATGGTAGCGTTTTTCTTGGCGGGTTTGGTTACTTTGGGCGGTTTGCAACAATGGTGGTTGCAACCCACTTTAAAAGGTTTGGAGCCGGCGCCATTGTATTATTTGGCAACGGCGCTTACCGCCATCACCGACAATGCGGCGTTGACTTATCTTGCCTCGCTTGTTGAAGGCATTTCAGACGAATTCAAATACGCCGTGGTTTCAGGTGCGGTAACAGGCGGCGGTTTAACGGTGATTGCCAATGCGCCCAATCCCGCTGGAATGGCGCTTTTAAAAGGATTTTTCAAAAACGCGCATGTTAATCCGTTGCATTTGTTTTTGTCGGCGTTGTTGCCTACGCTTTGTGCCATTTTGGCGTTTCGGTTTGTTTAAAATTTAAAAAATTTCACGTTGACCGTGGAAAAATGATTTTTTTATTTTTTTTATTTTTTTTTAATTGATGAAAAACGCATTTTCTTGGGATTTTGTTTTTCCTGCGCCTGCCAAAATCAATTTGTTTTTGCATGTGGTGGGCAAAAATCAACAGGGTTACCATTTGCTTGAAACGTGTTTTCGTTTAATCAACTGGTGTGATTTTTTGCGTTTTGAAAAGCATTCCAAAGTGGTTTTTCCGCAAGCCATCAGCGGCATTTCGGAGGAAAACAATTGGTGTTTGAAAGCCGCCCACGCTTTAAAAGACGCAACGGGATTTGATGGCGGTTGTGCCATTTTTTTAGAAAAAAATCTGCCGATGGGTTCGGGTTTGGGCGGCGGTTCATCCGATGCGGCAAGCGTTTTGATGGCGTTGAATTTTCTTTGGCAAACCAAACTCTCGCGCCAAAATTTGATGAAAATTGCGCAAACATTGGGCGCGGATGTGCCTTTTTTTGTTTTTGGGCAAAACGCTTTTGGGCGCGGCATTGGCGAAATTTTAAGCGTGCAACATTTGCCCAAACGTTTTTATTTGTTGGCAACGCCCAATGTGCATTGTCCCACGCCGCAAATTTTTGCATCGCCCAATTTGTGCCGCAACACGCCCAAACTCAATGAAAATTGGACTTTGGATTCCACGCACAACGATTTGCAAGCCGTGGCATTGGATTTGTATCCGGCTTTAAAACCGGTTTGGGAAAACTTACAAAAACTTTCTTGCAATGCACGCATGACCGGTTCAGGTTCGGCATTTTTTGCGGAATTTCAAAGTCAAGAAGAAGCCCAAAGCGCGCTTGAACAATTCAATGCTTGCCCAGCGCGCGTGGTGGAAGGTTTAAACGAACATCCTTTGAATGGTTGTTTTTAAATTAAAAAATCCACGGTCGACCGTGGATTTTTTTTAAAATAAAGCATTTTGAAAATCAAAAAAGTTTGGAAAAAACAACAATGAGCAAAATCAATGATTTGATTCAGCAACTCTGCCCTGATGGCGTGGAATTTAAAGCGTTGGGAGAGGTTTGCAATGCTTTGCCCAAAGGAACATTAAAACAAACGCAATTAGAAAAAAGCGGCTATCCCGTTATTAATTCGGGGCGGGAATTGTATGGTTATTATTCGCAATTTAACAATGAAGGGAATGCTTTTATTATCGCATCTCGTGGAAATGCTGGTTTTATTAGTTTTATGCAAAATCAATTTTGGGCGGGCGGACTTTGTTATCCTTATCGTTCAAAAAATGAAAATGAACTTTTAACAAAATTTATTTTTTATTTTTTAAAAATGCAACAACAAAACATTATGGACACTTTGGTTTCTCGGGGAAGCATTCCTGCAATTAACAAAAGCGATTGCGACCAAATAAAAATCCCCATTCCGCCGTTAGAAATTCAAAAAGAAATTGTTTTGATTTTGGATGCCTTTACAGAATTACAAGCAGAATTACAAGCAGAATTACAAGCAGAATTACAAGCAGAATTACAAGCGCGCAAAAAACAATACGAATTTTACAGAGAAAAACTTTTAAGCATTGAAGCGCTTGAAAAACGCGCCGAAGGTTACGGCGTGAAAATGATGAGTTTAGGCGAAGTTGGCGAGTTTGTGCGTGGCAATGGCTTACAAAAGAAAGATTTTGTAGAATTTGGTGTGCCGTGCATTCATTATGGGCAAATTTATACTTATTATGGCACTTTCACGCACCAAACCAAAAGTTTTGTAAGCGAAGCAGTGGCAAAAAAGTTGAAAAAAGTTGATAGTGGAGATATTATTTTAGCTGTTACGGGCGAAGATAAAAAAGATATTTGCAAAGCTGTGGCGTGGCTTGGAGATAAACAAATTGTTACAGGCGGACACGCTACAATTTGCAAGCATAAAGAAAATCCTAAATTTATTGCATATTTTTTACAAACAGATTTTTTCTCAAAACAAAAAGTAAAAATCGCCTACGGCACAAAGGTTATTGATGTGGCAATTAAAGATTTACAAAAAATAAAAATCCCCATTCCGCCTTTGAAAGTGCAAAATGAAGTGGTGGAGATTTTGGATC
>OARM01000204.1_pt1 | contig 9354 bp, 9 predicted proteins | sample 1475591 | NCBI WGS metagenome assembly OARM01 (sample SAMEA3360676, study PRJEB22359) | human gut metagenome | biome: ENVO:urban biome; feature: ENVO:human-associated habitat; material: ENVO:feces | place: Bangladesh | collected 2011
GATTGCGAAATTACCTTGGAAGGCCGCATTTTTAATTTTGGTGATGACAAAATTGAAGCGGCATTAGAAGGAGGTGTGAATCGTTTTTCATTAGGCGTGCAAACCTTTGATTCAACCATTCGGCAATCGGTTTTGCGTGTGGATGGCAAGGATGAAATTATCCGCCGTTTATTCAAAATGCTCTCTTACGACAACGCCGCCGTGGTGATTGATTTGATTTACGGCTTTCCCGGCCAAACCATGGCGGTTTGGGAAGACGATGTAAAAACCGCGGCAGAATTGCCGTTGGATGGCGTGGATTGTTACCAGTTAAACGTTTTTAATCAATCGCCTATGGCGCGCTACATTGAAAACGGCAATATGCCAGCGGCAGCCAATACCGCGCAAAAAGCCGATATGTTTGCGCGTTCGGTTGAAATGTTAAGCCATGCCAACTGGCAACGAATCTCCAACAACCATTGGCGAAAAACGCATCGCGAACGCAATATTTATAACGAACTTGGCAAAAGCGCTTGCGATTGTTTGGCTTTTGGCGCTGGCGCTGGCGGGCGTTTAAAAGGACATGGTTTGATGATGGAGCGCCAACTTCAAACGTGGTTGAATTTGGTAGAACAAAATCAACGCCCAGTTGCTTTTGTGTCGCTGCCTGAGCAAAACGGCGTGTTGTTGAAGACGATTTCATCTCAAATGGAATTGGGCAGCATTTCTTTTTCAAAGTTAGAAAAAGAATTTGATGTGCCGCTAACGAAAATTTTTCAACCGATTACCCAACAATGGGTTGAAGCGGGTTTATTCACCCAACAAGGCGAGTGGTTTTACCAAACAATCGCCGGACAATTTTGGCATGTAACAATGGCGCAACTTTTATTGGATTTTCTCAAAAAGCATTTATCCCAAGAAAACGCGCCGTGATTTTTTTAAAAAATCCACGGTCAACAGCCAAAAAATTTCAAAATCAAATGCTCACAGTTCTTGAAAAGTTTTTTTAACCTTTTTGGAGAACAGCGATGAATACTTTTGAAAAAACTCTCTTGGCAAGCGCCATTGTGGCGGCGTTTGCGCCCGCAGTGCTTGCCGAAGAATTGCAAACACAATCGGTGAAAGTGACCGCCTCTCGCGTGGAGCGGGAGTTGATGGATGTGAATATGTCGGTGTCCGTTATCACAAAAGAAGATATCAAACGCTCTGGCGCTAGAACAGTTGGCGAAATTTTGCAAAATGTGCCGGGCGTGCGCATCAACAACGATGGCGGCCAAGGCATCAAACGCGCGATGATTCGCGGCAACGATGCTTTTCAAACCTTGGTTTTAATTGATGGGCAAAAAATCTCGGAACAAAAATCCATGTCCGGTTCGCCCTTTTTAATTGCGCCTGCGATGATTGAGCGCATTGAAGTGATCAAAGGTCCTGCTTCCGTTTTGTATGGTTCAGAAGCCTTGGGCGGCGTGATTAATATCATCACCAAAAAAGGCGGTGACAAAGCCTTGTCTGGCGATGTTTCTTTGGGTTACAACAGCGCTTCCAAAGGCAGAAGTGGCGCGGCATCGCTTTATGGCGCGCAAAATGGTTGGCATTATCGCGTGGGCGTGGCAGCAGATAAAAACAGCGCTTTGGATACGCCAGAAGGCAAAATGCCCAATTCTTATTTTCAATCGCAAGCCGCCAATTTCTTTTTGGCTTATGACCTGAGCGACACAACGCAACTTGGGGCAACGCTGGATTATTACAAACTCAAATTCGGCTCCGGGCAATTTGGTTATGAAGGTTTTGCCGTGGATGTGCCGAAATGGGAGCGCTACAAAGTGGCGTTATTTGGCGAAATGAAAAACATTTCACAAAACTTGGTGCGCGCGCGGGCAGATGTGTTTTATCAAGGCAATGATAAGGAAATGATCAACACCGTGCCGATGAATGTTAATGCGGGCATGATGAAAATGAGCGGCTTTATTTGGCCTATTGCTGATAATTCAACTGACCAATGGGGCATTGCTTTACAAACCGATTGGCAGTTGGCTGACAAGCATTATTTGATTTTTGGTTACGACTACAACCGCGATAATTTGTTGGCAGATAGCCTAACGAATAGAAACTATACGATGACGATGACGATGCCTAGAAGACTCATCAAAAGCAGAATTTTTGGCATCAATAAAAATGAAAACTACGATGGCTATCAATCCAAGCACGCCATTTATGCCAATATGGAAAGCCAGTTGCCAAAAGATTTTGCTTTGAATTACGGCGTGCGTTATACGCGGGGTTACTCCGATATGAATCAACTTGACCGCTTAAAAAACACCGCAACGCACGAAAAAACCAGCGATGGCAAAGCCGTTTTTAATGCGGGTTTGTCTTGGCACGGCATTGAAGATTTAACGCTTCGCGCGGCGTTTTCTCAAGGGTATTTGTTTCCGCTTTTGCAACATTTGTATGTGCCAACCAATATGGGCAGTGCAAGTAGCACGTGGAATAACCCAGATTTAAAACCGGAAACTTCCAACAATTTTGAAGTGGGTGCGCGTTTTCTGCGCGATGGCGTGTCGGTGGATGGCACGGTGTTTTATACCGATTCGGATAATTTCATCGCTACTCAAAGAATTGAAAGCGGCGCAAACAAAGGCGATTACAAATATTACAACGTTGCACAAGCCAAAACGCTTGGGTTGGAACTTGCCACATCGTGGGATATTCACCAAAGCGGCATTGAACCTTATATAACGGCAACCGTTTTAGACCGCCGCTATATTGTTAATGGCAAAACATCACGCAAAACGGGGCAACCCACCACTTATGGGCAATACGGCGTGCGTTGGAATTATCCTTCAAATGGTGTGGTTTGGCGCTTGGATGCATATGGTTACAGCCAAAACCGCATCAAATCAAGCGCTTATTCTTTGGGCGGCGCCACCACGTGGAATTTGTTGGCAGGTGTAACTTTTGGCAAAGGCGAACAATTTGATTTGGATTTGTCGCTTTATAACTTAGGCGATAAAAAATACCAATACGATGCTTCCATTTATGAAGCCGGGCGTTCCTTTGCTTTGAAATTCAATGCACGTTTTTAATCCAAAAGAATGAAACAGAAAAAAATACGCCATTGGGCAGCGCGCGAACTCGTTTTAATCGGCGTTTTTGCCGCTGCCACCAAACTTTCAAGCCTGTTGATTGCTTTGGCTGGTGGCGGGATGAATCCCGTTTCACTCATTGCCAAAAATTTGGTGTTTTCAACACTTTTGATTGTGCTTTTAACCAAGGTTCCAAAAAGTTGGACGCTTTTTTTGTTCACCTTGGTGAGTTTGATTGTGAGCGTTTGCCTGATGGGTGGCAGTGTGGTTTTAATGCCTGCCGCACTTTTTGCCGCATTGCTTGCCGAATTGGCTGTTTTTTTATTGGGTGGCTTCAAACAAAAATGGAGCGTGATTTTTGCCGTTGCTGTTTATGATTTTTCAAGCAAAGCGGTCTCTTTATTTGTTTCCTATTTGTTTATGCGGGAAAGCCCAGCGCTCATTGCCATTGTGATTCCCATTGTGTTGTTGGGTTATTTGGGGTCCTTGTGTGGTTTGTGGTTTGGCTTTAAAACAGTGGGGGAATTAAAAAATGCCGGCTTTATTCGCTAATTCTGCGCAATTAGCCAACGCAACAAGTCTTTGGTGGCATTTGGATGCCCGCACCAAACTTGCCATCACCGTTTCTTGCGCCGTTTTAAGCGTGGCTTGTTCGGGGTTTGTTGCCCAAATGGTGTTGTTTTTGTCGACCTTGATTTACGCCTTGTTGTTGCGCCGCCCGATTTTATTGATTGTGGTTTATGCCGCCATGGCGTTGATGATTGCCATTGCCACGCTTTGCGCAATTGGTATGGGTTATTTTTTGCCAAAATTGGGCGGGGTTTCTATGAAATCCTTGGTTATTCCATTTTTGCGCGCTTTAACGATGATGAACGTGGTGTTGGTGTTGGCTTTAACCACGCGTGTGGAACATTTGCTCATCACCTTGGAGCGCTTGCGCTTGCCTTTTTGTGTGTTTTTGCCCACCGCCGTGATGTTGCGCTTTATTCCAACCTTCACCAAAGACATTCAACAAGTTTGGGAAACTTTGAAAATCAAAGGTTATCCATTGGGAATCAAAATGCTCACATTGCGCCCGTTTTTGTCTGCCCGTTTGGTTTTGGTGCCCATTTTGTTTCGCGCCTTAAAAACTTCTGAATCTCTTGGCGTGGCGGCGGAATTAAAAGGCTTGGGTTATTTTGATTGTCCCATTCGCCAAGATTTCAAAACCCTAACAAGCTTGGATGCTAGGATTTGGGCATTGTTGATTTTGCTTGCCCTTGCCACGATTTTCTCCGAAGTTTTCTTTAAAAACCTTTTTGTGTTAAGCGGCGTTGCAATGCCCTGAAAAAACAATGATTAGTTTTCAAAACGTTTCTTACCAATACGCCAACCAAAGCGATTTTTCTATAAAAAATTTTTCGTTTACCGTGGAAAATGGGCAAATGGTGTTGGTCACTGGCGCATCGGGTTGTGGCAAAAGCACTTTGATGCGCTTGGCAAATGGTTTGTGCCCGCAAGTTTATGGCGGCACAGTTGAAGGGGAAATTTTTGTTGACCAACACGCCTTAAAAAACACAACCATGGCAATGTTGTCTGATGTTATCGGCACCTTATTTCAAGACCCCGAAGAACAATTTTTTGCCTTGAATGTGGCAGATGAATTGGCTTTTGCGCTGCGCGCTCGCGGTTTGTCTTTTGTAGAAATTAAAGAACGCGTGGCAAAAGCTGCTGAAAAACTGGGCATCACCGAACTTTTAAAACAAGACATTCACGCTTTATCCGAAGGTCAAAAGCAAAAAGTGGGTTTGGCAAGCTTGTTGGCTTTGGGTGTGAAAAATTTTATTTTGGATGAACCCAGCGCCAATTTGGATGTTGAAGCCACAGAATCTTTGGCAATCGTTTTAAATGAACTCAAACAAGAAGGTGCGGCAATTTTGGTTGTTGACCATCGGCTTTATTGGTTAAAAGATGTTGCCGATTCGGTTTTGGTGATGAATCAAGGCGAAATTGTGGCGCAAGGCGATTTTTCTATTTTAGAAAACACAAAAAACACGCAACAATGGGGTTTGCGCAAAGCTTTGGTGGATGATTGCCGCCAAACCTTGCCGCGCATTGCTTTTGAATTGAAAGAAAATGCGGATGCGCTTTTTTGCACCGCGCATTTGTCGTTTTCTTATTCGGCAGAAAAACCGCTTTTTGAAGACATTTCATTTTCCATTCCCAAAGGCATTACGGCTTTAATTGGCGAAAATGGTTCGGGCAAAACCACGCTTGCGCGCATTTTAACGGGGTTAAATCAAGCAAGCGGAGAATTTTATATTCATCAGCAAAAGGTTAAGCATTTAATGCCCCGCACAGGTTTGGTTTTGCAAAATGCCGACCACCAGTTGCAAATGCAAAGCGTTTTCAAAGAAGTTGAAGCCGCCATGTTGGCAGGCAGTTTGTTTCAACATTCCAAACGTGCTTGGGTTTTGCAAAAGGACGAACAAGCCAATGTTTTGCAATTATTGGAAAATTTAAATTTGTTGCATTTAAAAAATCGCCACCCGCAAAGTTTATCCGGCGGGGAAAAACAACGTTTGGTGATTGCCTGCGCCTTGGCTAAACAACCAGACATTTTGATTTTGGATGAACCCACCAGCGGCTTGGATGGCGCCAATTTAAACGCCATTGCCCAAATTTTAAAAACACAAGCAACGCGCGGCATTGCCGTTTTTTTGATTACCCACGATTTGGAATTGCTCAAAATTGCCAACCAAGTTTTGGATTTGAATTGTGTTCAAAAAAACAAGGGTTGACCGTGGAAAATCGCAAAAATCCACGGTAAACCATATTTTTTTTTAAAAGGAGAAAATTTATGCAACACATCACCCCAACTTTGGAAGAAAAAGCCAAAATTGAATCGGTTTTAAATGCCAAATTCCCCGCAACTTTAAAAACCGTGGCGCAAATGCTTGGCACAACGGAATTAGAAGCCGCGCAAAAAATGCCGCCAGAAATGGTTGCGTTTTTGAAGGGCGACATCAAAACGCAATTTGCCAAGCTTTGGCAAGAGTTGGCAACTTGGCAAAAGGTAACACTTTTTATTGTTTGCGACGGGCATATTTTTGAAATCCAAGCGCCTTTGACCATTGGCAAAGAATCTCACGGGTTTTATAACATTTTGGACCACAATGCCACAATTGGCGGGCATTTGTTGCCATCTGCTTTGAAAACGCTTGCCTTTTTACAAATGCCGTTTATGGGGCGAGAATCGCTTTCCTTGCAATTTTTTAATGAAAAAGATGCCGTTTCTTTTTCCATTTATGTGGGCAGAGAAAATCACCAGTTGATTGAAAGCGTGAAAGAAGCATTTTTTAAGGCAAAAGCACAATTTTGTTAAAGGATTGAAAAAAAATGAAAATCGCTGTGGTTTGTTCTTCCAAAACGGGCAACACCAGAATGGTCGCGCATGCGCTGGCAGATGCTTTTGATGCGCCTTTATTTACGCCACAAAATGCGCCGCAAAATTTGGCAGATTTTGACACCTTGTTGCTTGGCTTTTGGTGCGACAAAGGTCGCGCGCCCGAAGATATGGAAAATTTTGTTCAAAAAATCCACGGTAAACGCTTAGGATTTTTTGCAACATTGGGCGGGGATTCTGAATCGGAGCGAGCAAAAGAATGGTTTGCCAAAACCATTGATGAATTGTTAAATGCGGGCAAAGAAAATTCTCTTTTGGCGAGTTTTCTTTGCCGCGGCAGAATTGACTCTGAAATTTACCAAATGATGATTCAAATGATGGGCGGCGCAGAAACAGACGAACAAAAAGCGCGCTGGCAGCAATCTAAAACGCATCCAGACCGCGAGGATTTAATCCATGCCGTTGGTGTTTTTTCCAAGGTTTTAAAAGGTTAAAAAATGCAGTGGAATAGTGCGAATTTTGCCAGCATTTACGCGATGATTGGCCCAGCCGGCGTGGCACTGGTTGTGGTTGGGTTGTTTGCTTTGTATATTGCTGTTTGGCAGTGGATTTATGTTAATTGCGTTTGGCGCAATTTCAAGCGCGATTTTTTGGATTTAAAACAAGCCGGTGAGCGTTGTTTAAAAGACATTGACCCAAAACGCGCCAATCCTTTAATTCGCATTATTTACGAAATCATCAAAACCCACGCGGAACATTCAGATGATATTCGCGCGGAAGTGGGTTATTTGTTTTACCGCAATTTCAAGCGTGTTTCCAACGGACTTTGTTGGTTGAAGTTGATTGCCGTTATTTCGCCTTTGTTGGGGCTGCTTGGCACGGTTTGGGGAATGGTGGATGTTTTTCAAAGTATGAGCGACATTCGGCAGGCCAATGCGCAGATTTTAGCATCCGGCATTTGGTCGGCTTTAATCACAACCATTATGGGTTTGACCATCGCCATTCCCAGTTTGATGTGTTACTACTATTTGATGCTCAAATTCCGCTGGTTTCATATTGAAGCCATTGAACACAGTTACAGCGCGCTGGAAGTGGTGCGGCGTTTGAAAAAACAACAACAAGGGCAGCACAATGTTTAGCACGCACACCAATTTATTTGGCAATTTTGATGAAGAGCCGCAAATTGATTTAACGCCGTTAATTGATTGTTTGTTTATGCTCATCATCTTTTTTGTTTTAACGATGAGTTTTTCTCAACCTGTTTTGGAAATTTTGTTGCCCGAAGCCAATAGCGCCGAATCGGCAAATAACCGCAATGAAATTTTAATCAATATCAAAAAGGATGGCAGTTTGTGGTTTGATGAAAAAAATCCCGCAACCTTGAATGCGCTTTCGCAAAAATTGGATGCAGAACCTGAAAAAATGCTCAATATTTATATGGATAAAAACGCACCTTTTTTGTATTTTGTTGAAGTTTTGGATATTGCCAAACAAAAACGCGCTGGGCGCTTTGTGATTAGCACCGATGAATCTTAAAACAAGGGCAATGGCAGATCATCACCCAGAACGCTTTTTTGCCGAAGTTTTTGCGCGTGGCGTTTTGATTTTTTGCGTGTTGCTGTTGTGCGTTTTGAGCGGTTTGTCTTTTGTGAAAAAAAATTTTAGCGTGCCGTCTTTGGCGCCAAAATTGTTTAAAGAAAAAGTAGAAATCGCTTGGGTTCAAATTAACAAGCCACAAAAAATAGAACACGTGGTTGAAAAAAGCGAATTTAAAATTCCAACACCGCCCAAAAAAATTCCGCCTAAAAAAGAAGCACCCAAACCCAAAGCCATTCCAAAAACAAAAAAGCAAATCCAAAAAGAAGAAATCTTGGATATTGCGCCCATTGTTGAAAATGCCGATTTGGGCGGGGAAAAAGAAACCCCGCACGCTGATTTTGGCAATGCCGAAGATTTGAAAAATCAAGCGCTGGCTTTAATTATTCAAACCATTGAAAAAAACAAACATTACCCGCGCCGCGCACGGCAAATGGGGTTAAGCGGAAAAGTAATTTTAAAAATTACCATTCAACAAGGAATTATTCTTCACATTGATTTTCAACAAAAAAATCAAACCGAAATGCTCAATCAAGCCGCCATGTTGGCAGCAGAAAAATTAAAAGGAAAAACCTTGCCCTTTCAAGGCGATTTGGTGGTGAATGTGCCGGTGGAATTTTCATTAAAAGATTTTTGATAAAAATCCACGGTAAACGAGAATTTTTTTCAAAAAAATCCGCGTTGACCATGGATTTTTTTATTCCAAAATTTTATTTGAACAACTTTAAATTATTTTCATAATAAATTGATTTTTAATTGTTTTTTTAATAAAAATTAAACTACTTCTTTTATTTTATTTTATAACTTATTGATTTAATTAAAACAACAAAAACGCATGGTTTTGCAAACCATGCGTTTTGGAAAATGTTTTTTGATTAAAAAAAAGAAAAAAAGAAATTATTTTTGATTTTGTTTTTGCTTGATTCTTTCTTGTGCGGCGCGCAATTTCTCTTCTTGTTGTTTGCGCAATTTTTCTTTTTTCTCCTTAGACCAATATTGAGGATTATTAGACAATTCATAAAGCACATGGTCGGTTGAAAATTGAATGGAATCTTGGCGATTGGCATCGCGCCGCTCATAAAACATTTGCAACATCTCACCCGAACAAGCAGAAGGATTAAACAATTTGATGGATTTATCCGCCACGCGCCCTTTGGCATCAAAATAACCATCATAAACTTCTTTGCAAGTTTCAATAAAAATAGATTTGCCGGTTTCAGAAGGCTCTTTGCCCTTTTTCTTTTTTTTGGCAGATTTGGGCGCAGGCGCTTCTTCCTCCTCTTCTTCTTCATAATCATCGCCGCAAGC
>OARM01000206.1_pt1 | contig 9320 bp, 5 predicted proteins | sample 1475591 | NCBI WGS metagenome assembly OARM01 (sample SAMEA3360676, study PRJEB22359) | human gut metagenome | biome: ENVO:urban biome; feature: ENVO:human-associated habitat; material: ENVO:feces | place: Bangladesh | collected 2011
TTTTCAGAAAAACCGCCACGAAAAAAAATGCGTTGATGTCCATTGGCATAACCCAAATAATTTTCCCACCAATAAGCATTGTAGTTGTAAGCCAACGACAAACCTGTTACATCATAAACGGGAGAAGCGTAATACAACTCAATGGGCAGTTGTTGTTGCACAAAAGAAACACCCACGCTCATATTTTCCGTGTTCATCAACAAAGGAATGCGCAATTTGCCCAAACGCAAAGTCCAATGGTTATCCGGGCGATAAGACAAAAATGCCCAAGAAAGCCGTGGATGATAACGATTTTCTTTGTAAGTGGAAGGTTGCAATTCCGCCTGCAAAGTTGCCGACCATTGTGGATTAAATTGGGCATCCAATTGTCCGCCAATTCTGGAAGTTTGCGCCAAAGTGCCGCGTTCATCAACATGAACATAACGATACGGCTGATTGGTAATGGCATAGCCCAAAGTTCCAAAAAGCGAAAATGCATAATTATTTTCTTGGGCAAAAACAGCATTTGCCCATAAAAATGCACTTAAAAAAAGAATTTTTTTCATTTTTCCACGGTCAACCCAAAAAAACTTTCAAAAATTAAGACAAAATTTGTGCATCTGTTTGAGTTTCGGCATCAGCCATTTTGGCGTTAATGGCGTCAAAATCATCGGAAACCGCTAAAAAAGCATCAATGACGTCCGGGTCAAATTGTTTGCCTTTGCCCGCGATAATAAATTTTTCCGACTCTTCTCTTGAAAAAGTCGGCTTATATGGGCGCGCCGTGCGCAAGGCATCATAAACATCCGCCACCGACATAATGCGCGCAGAAAGCGGAATTTCCTCACCCTTCTTTTTGTTGGGATAACCACTGCCATTCCAGCGTTCGTGGTGATTCAAAGCCACATCCATCGCACAATTTAAAAAATCACCTTGCTCACCCATAAAAGCGTGGGCTTGCTTCAAAATGTCGTAACCGCGCGTGGTATGGGTTTTCATCACCTCAAATTCTTCTTCAGTTAATTTGCCGGGTTTTAACAAAATGGAATCGGGAATGGCGATTTTGCCGATATCGTGCAAAGGTGCCGAGCGCGCATACAATTCAATTAAGTTGTTGGTCAAATAAGAAAACTTCGGGCGGCGGGACAATTCCTGCGCCAAAAGCCGCACGTATTCTTGCGTGCGCACAATGTGCATCCCCGTGCATTCATCGCGAAATTCCGCCAAAGAAACCATCACCATCATGGAGGCTTCTTGCAAGCGGTTGATTTCAGACAAACGGCGTTCTACTTCTTTTTCCAGCCAAGCGCTTTTATCCGCCAGCATATCGCCCCATTCTTTCAAACTCAATTGCGCTCGCACACGCGCCATCACAATGGGCGGTGAAATCGGTTTGTGGATAAAATCCACAGCGCCCGCTTCAAACCCCATTTCTTCATCTTCTTGTGAAGATTTTGCCGTTAAAAAGATAATGGGCACGTGCGCCATTGTTTCCATTTTTTTCATGCGGCGGCAGGTTTCATAACCGTCCAATTCGGGCATCATAATATCCAACAGCACCAAATCAGGCGCATCTTTTTCTGCCAACGCCAAGGCTTTCACGCCATTGTTTGCCACTTTGATGCGATAATAATCCTTCAACAACCCCGTCAAGAGCGACAAGTTGGCGGGAGTATCATCCACAATCAAAATCGTGGGTTTTTCGCTCATTACAATGCCCCTTTATGTTGTTCAATGGTTTCAAGTGCCAAATCAAATTCAAAATCGCAAATGGCGCGCTCAATGCGGTGGTAAATTTCTATCGGCAAGTGGCGGCGCAACATATCGGCGTGTTCTTCCCACCAATCTTGCGCTTCCGAATCGCCTTCTGATAAAAGATGACGCAATTTTTCAACCAGCGCTTTTTCTTCTTCATTCAAAGGTTTGTTTGATTCTAATTGCGCTTGATTTTCCACAGTCAACGCATTATTTTTTTCATTTTGTTCTGTGGTGTTGCCATTCAATCCATAATGATTGGCAATGCCTTGCACTATGGGTTCAAAAAGTTCCACCGCTTGTGGAAAAAGTAAATCGACCTTTGCTTCGTCCTTTTCCTTGCAGGCAAATTCCAAACCTTCCATGGCGCGTTGCACGTCTTCTGCGCCAATGCTGCCCGATAAGCCTTTTAAAGTATGCGCCAAACGTTGCATCTCTTCCCATTGGAGTGAAGATTTTAATTGCGAAAAATCTTCGGAAAAATGCACGTAATCGGTGGCGTAACTCTTCAAAATTTTGGAATAAAGTTCCAACTTGCCTGCGGCGCGGCGCAAACCCGCTTGGGTGTTTAAGCCATCCACAATGGGCAACTGCAAGGTGTCGCGCGGGGTTTGCGAAATTGGCGCATCGTCGTCAATATCGGATTCAGTCGCCACTTCATCGTTCTTTTGCGCCAATAATTCAGCAGGTGGTTGGTAAATTTCTGAGAGTTTTGTATAAAGTTCATCGGGTTCAATGGGTTTGCTAATATGCCCATTCATTCCCAAAACTTTGCAACGTTCGCGCTCTTCGGTCATGGCATGTGCGGTCATCGCAAAAATCGGCACATCGTTGTAGCGCGGATTTTTGCGCAAAATGCCCACGGCGGTATAGCCATCCATCACGGGCATTTGCAAATCCATCAAAACAACGTGGTAAAAATCGGGCGCTGCGGCATCTAATTTTTCAATGGCTTCTTTGCCGTTGTTGGCAACATGCACCGTGGCACCGTGGCTTTCCATCAATTCCACGGCAAGTTGTTGGTTGATGCAATCATCTTCCGTGAGCAAAATGCGCATACCATCCAAACGCACGGTGTTGGCTTTGACGTTGCTCACACTTTCCACATCGTCGCCCGTTAAGCGTGCCAAAACATTGCACAACACTTCGGGCATCACAGGTTTGGGTAAGAAATTATCCACACCACACTTGTTGGCGGCTTCCCGAATCACTTGCGAATCGTAACCCGAGACGATAACCACTTGCGACGGCGGAATGCCGCATTCGGATTTTAATGTGGCAATCAACGTGCCGCCGTTCATATTCGGCATGACCCAATCAATCAAAAGCAAGTCAAAGCGTTTTTCCGTTTGAATAGATTGCAACACCAATTCGTGCGCTTTTTCACCGCTATCGGCTTCTTGCACGCCGTTTTCCATGTCTGCGCCCACGCCCATTTCCGTTAACATTTCCACCAATACTTGGCGCGCCAAAGCATGGTTATCCACAACCAACACACGCAATTTGCTCACTTGTGGCAAGTGTTTTTCGTCTTTGGTGTCGGAAATCAACAATTTGCAAGTAAAAGAAAAGTTGGAACCTTCGCCCGCAACGCTTTCTACCTTCACTTTGCCGCCCATCATCTCCACAAATTTTTTGGAGATGGTCAAACCCAAGCCTGTGCCGCCGTATTTGCGCGTGGTGGAACCATCCGCTTGGGTAAATTCTTGGAACAATTTGCCCACTTGCTCGGGAGTCATCCCAATGCCGGTGTCTTTAACTTCAAAGAGCAATTCCACCGCATCGTTTTCTTCTTTTAACAAATCCACCGACAACACCACGTGGCCTTGGTGTGTGAACTTCACTGCGTTGGACAAAAAGTTGGTCAGCACTTGCCCCAAGCGCAAGGGGTCGCCCATGAGCATGACATCGCCTTTGACCAAAAAGTCGTCTTTCAATTCACACAACAATTCAATTTCTTTTTCCTGCGCTTTTTGGCGCAACAAAAACAAAGAATTGCTCACCACTTCTTCCAAACGGAAAGGCACGTTGTCTAATTCAATTTTGCCCGCTTCAATTTTGGAGAAATCCAAAATATCGTTAATAATTCCCAACAAAGCCTTGGCAGCACCGTGGATTTTTTCCACATAATCCTTTTGCCTCGCGGTTAACTTGGTTTGCAAAGCCAAATAAGACATACCAATGATGGCATTCATCGGCGTGCGGATTTCGTGGCTCATATTCGCCAAGAACATGGATTTGGCTTTGGTGGCATCTTCTGCGGCAGAGCGCGCTTTTTCCAAAACAAGTTGCACGCGCTCACGCGTTTCAATATCCACTTGAATAGATTGCGCCATTTTGTTGGTGATTTCACCCAGTTCGGCAATTTCCACAATGGGCGTATCTTTTTTCACGCGTGCGGAATAATCCCCGCGAGAAATGCGCTCTGCCAACCAATGCAAACTCATCAACGGTTGCAAAAGTTTGGTGCGCATTTGTATAAATGCCATACTTAATAAAATAATGGAAAGCAACAAAACGCCTAATAAAATATAAATATAATGCAGCAAACGATTCACCGCTTCTGCCACCAATTGCGATGTGCGATTTTCAACCAATTGTTCTAATTGGGACTCCATTTTAGATAAATCATCGCGCCGTTTGTTGTATTCATCGCTGTAAATAATTTTCCGCGCAAAATCCAAATCTGGCTCACCATCGGAGACATAATCATTTTGTTTGGCATCATACAAACCCTGCGTTGCGGCAAATGCCACATGTTCTAACTTGTTTAAACTTTCTACCACCTTAAAAACACGCGCAAATGCTTGCATTTCTACTTCGCTGAAATTCAAACGTTTCATGCGTTCTTTTAATGAAACACCGCCTTCTTTAAAGGGTTTGTATTCAATGCGCCGCGCAATCACAGAATCCCAATAACTATCCGGGTTGTAATCAAGAGGTGGCGCTTTTTCGCCTTTGCGCACACCCACAATTTCATAGTAATACATCAAAAAGCGAGGCTCTGCTGTGGAAGTGTAAGCGCGCACCAACATTTCCAAAAGAGCGCTTTCTTGTCGAATAGAACGCGTTAAATTCACAACCTTTTTCGCAGAATTGGAAGCATCTAATAATTCTTTATAACTGACATACACTTGCCCGACCACAATCATATTGGCAACAAGCAAGAAAAATGTGCAAATAGAAAAGATTTGAAAAAGTTTAGAAAGACGCATTTTATTTACGCAAAACCACATTCATATCACTTGGAACATCTTTGCTGTGCAAATAACCCACAGCGCCCTTTGTGGAACGCACAAACTGAATAATATCGTCCTTGTTGTTGAAACTTTTGGGAGGCCTGCCTTTGCCAACAAACTGCCGCACCGTCCAATAAGCCTGATATTTGTCTTCGGTTTGGTTTAAATAATCGTTTAAAAAATCACGCCGCAAATCACTGCCTTGTTGCGCATTGATGGGCGTAATCAAAACACCCTCCACCGAAACACTTCTGCCTGTAAAAAGTTTTTGCAAAGATTCTGGTGTTAAATGCGGCACATCAGAATGCGCAATAATCACCACATCTTCTGCAAAAACAAAAGGTGTAAGCAAAAACAAAAGCACAGCCACAAAAGGTTTAAACAAAGCACGCATTGCCAATCTTCATTTTCAAAATATACAAAAATCATAACAAACAAATTTTTTTTTTTCAAATTTTCCAATTTTCAAATTATATATTTTTAAAAATCAAACCAAAAACGTTTTTGTTTTTGGCGCAAAGCATTAATTTTTAAATCTTCTTGATTCAAAACAATATGAATTTGTCCCATTAAATCGGTGCGCCATAATTGTATATTTTCTTTTTCCAATCTTTTTAAAATGATTTTATCGGGATGTTGGTATTTGTTTTGAAAACCAGAAGAAGCAACGGCATTTTTTGCCCCCACTTCTTTTAAAAACAAAATAGAATTTGAAAATTTACTTCCATGATGTGCCAGTTGTATTATATCAGATTTTAATTTTGTTGAATAAATATCCAGCAGCATTTTTTCAATTTCAATGGGAATATCAGCGGTTAAAAGAAGCGATTTTCCATTTGCCGTTATTTTTAAAACACAAGACAAATTATTTTTTTTATCGTTTCTTATTTTATATTTATTTTTATTATTTTTTTTGTTGTTATTTTGAATATTTTCCACGGTTAACGCCAATTTTTTTTCAAAATTTAAATTTTTTTCAAAGTTGACCGTGGAAAAAAATTGAAAATCCACACCATCTAATTGAAAACTTTCTTGTTGATGATGGCAAGAATCAAAATCACCAAAAGAAGAAAATATCCGATTGATTAGAATATTGTTTTTTAAATCTTCAAATCCGCCAAGATGGTCATAATCCGCATGAGACAAAATCACATAATCCAAATGTTGAATATGTTTGTTTTTCAAAAAAGGAATAATCACACGTTTGGCAGCATTGGAATCAGAATTGTATTTTGGTCCAGCATCAAATAATAAATTGTGATGGTGCGTGCGAATTAAAACGGATAAACCTTGTCCAACATCCAAAAAATCAATCCATGCTTCATTTTGTTTGGGACGCGGATTTTGATAAAAAAACAAAGGGATAATAAAAAAAATCCCCAAAGAACGTCCGTAAAAACCACGCGGCATTTGTAGAATAAAAACACCCAATAAACCAAAAACAACCAAATACAATGGAATACTATTTTGAAAAAAAGGGAAATTGATTAAAATATTTAAAAATTGCATTAAAATATCAATCAAAAAATGAGCTATTTTTAATAAAAATAAGGCAAAATTTTCATTTAAAAATAAAAACAAAGTGCCAAACAAAACCAAAGGCGTAATCAACATAGAAACCAAAGGAATGGCAAGCGCATTGCTTAAAGGAGAAACAAAAGGAAAAAAAGAAAAAACATACAATAAAATTGGCAAAGTAAATAAAGCAGAAGCCCATTGTGTGCGGCAGAAAATTTGAATCATGTTAATCATTTTTTCTTTTTTATTTTTAGCAGGTTTTTGAATATAAGAATAACCAATAAAAGTTAAAATAGAAACCGTGCCAAAAGAAAGCCAAAAACCAATTGCAAAAATAGAAAAAGGAGAATAAATTAAAACAACCAACAAAGCACAAAATAATATCTGTGAAGGTGCAATTTGTCTTCTTAAAATAATAGCAATGGCAGCGGTTAAAAGCATATAAAGCGTGCGTTGTGCAGGAATGCCAAAACCAGCCAATAAAGCATAAAAAAAGGCAAAAATTGCAGCTTGAATGGCAAAAAAAATCGGAACGGGAATCCAATGCACGCATGTTGGAAATTGTTTCCAAATCAAAGAAAATAAAAAAGCAAAAAAAGTGGATAAAAAAGTAATATGCAAACCAGAAATTGAAAACAAATGCGTTACCGCAGTTTGATTAAAAAGTTGCCATTCATTTTGCGTAATGGCATTTTGTTCGCCAATAGACAAAGCAATTAAAATGCCCACATAAGGATATTGTTCCTTGGGCAATAAATTTAAAAATGTTTTTTCTATTTTAAAACGCAAGCGTTCTATATTCATTAAAAAATTATTTTTTTTGTTTTTTTCTATTTTTAAAATATTTTTAACATACGCTGTTGCACCGATGTTTTCAATGAGCATTTTGCGTTCATAATCAAAACCACCTTCGTTATAAAATCCGTGGATTTGTTTTAAGCGCAAATTGAGTTGAACAAAATCACCAGCATTTAAATTTTGTGGCGGATTTTTTTGATTAAAATACCAATTAACACTAATTTTAGAAGGCAGAGTTTTATCTTCTGGTTCAATTAAAAATCGCAAACCATAATTTGTTTTTTGTGGTTTTTGCAAAACAAAACCCGAAACAATTTTATCTTGTGGATTTTCTTTAAAACGATTATTTAAATGTGATTGCGCAATAAAATAACTATAAAATGAACCTAAAATTAAGCCATAAATAAAATAATAAAGTAAACGATTTTTTAAAATAGGAAAATTAAAAATTAAAACAAAAGGAATTAAAAAATACAAAGTCAAATGGGAATTTAAAAATAAAAAAACAATGCCGCTGAAAAAACCCAAAACAAACGTGCGCATTTTTTGAAAATTTTTGAAGGTTTACCGTGGATTGGAATGCGCATTCATCGCGGTCAGTTGTGCTTTGTTTTCCATCCATGTTTTGATGCGATTGGCATCGCCCTCGCGCGAGCGCTTGCCAAGCGAATCCAACAACACAATCACCACAGGTTTGTTGGCAACAATGGCTTGCATCACCAAGCAGCGCCCGGCCTCCGAAATATAACCGGTTTTGGAAATGCCAATTTGCCAAGCCTTGTTGTCAATTAAGGCATTGGTATTGTGAAAAGTTTGCACGCGCTTTCCTAATGCCACATCCACTTCATTCATTGTGGAAAAATAACGAATGGCCGGATATTTTGCCGCCGCCAAAACCATTTTAGACAAATCAAAAGCATTGGAAACATTTTGACTGGAAAGCCCAGTTGGTTCGGCAAAATACGAATGTTTCATTCCCAATTCTTGGGCTTTTTGATTCATATCCGCAACAAAAGAATCCATTCCGCCAGGATAATTTCTGCCCAAAGCGGAAGCAGCGCGATTTTCTGAGGACATCAATGCCAACAATAAAGCCGTTGCACGCGATAATCGGGTGCCAATTTTCAAACGCGAACGGCTGTTTTTCAAGCGATCAACATCTTCTTCGGTAATTTCAATCACTTCATCCATATCCAAATTGGCATCCAAAACCACCATGGCCGTCATCAATTTGGTAATGGAAGCAATGGGCTGAACAGAATCGGCATTTTTTTCAAACAACACTTTGCCCGATTCCGTTACAACCAAAGCTTGAGATGAACGAAGTGGCAATTTTGCTGTGTTGTAATTGGCCGACAAAAAGGAAGAATTGTTTTTTCTTACACGAATGGGGTGTTTTTTGTGTTTTTGAACAATTTTGCTTGCCGTTTTTTTGGTGCTTATTGTTTTATTTTTTTTAACTTTTTTTTGCACATTTTTGGATGCTTTTTTTGCGGTATTTTTAGACGTATTTTTTTGATTTTTTAATGCGTTGACCGTGGATTTTTTGACGTGTTTTTGTTGAATCAGCGGCACGGAACTGGCAAAAGATGTTTGCACGCCCCAAACATTGACGCACAAAAAAATACCTACCATGAAAAACAAAAAACGTCCGCGCATTGTTTTTTTTAAATTAATTTAAAAGTCAAATAAGAAAAAATTATAAAACATTCTACGAATGTTTTCCAAATTATTCAACAACTTAAAAAGGATTTTCAATGCAATTCTTTGAAAAATTAAAACAGCGACAACAGCATTCTTTGCTTTGCATCGGTTTGGATCCTGATTTTGAGCAAATGCCTGAAAAATGGCCACAAAATGAAGCCGGCATTTATGAATTTTGTCGGCGCATTGTGGATGCCACTTCCGATTTTGCCGCTGCTTTCAAACCGCAAATGGCGTATTTTTCCGCCTTGGGTTTTGAGCGTGCTTTATACGATTTGATTGCCTATATTCACGCGCAATATCCGCACATTCCCGTGATTTTAGACG